>MPMD02157729.1_pt1 | contig 10363 bp, 6 predicted proteins | sample 1617291 | NCBI WGS metagenome assembly MPMD02 (sample SAMN05944810, study PRJNA350692) | marine metagenome | biome: marine; feature: ODZ; material: water; isolation source: 120 m water sample filtered on 30 um supor filter | place: Pacific Ocean | collected 2012-04-09 | depth 120m m | reverse complement strand
TTCACCGCATTCGCCAAAGGAGCATTGCTACATTTGTCAAAGAGGACCCAAAAGCCTCGAGGCGCATACTTGAGAAGGACCTCGGTGTCAGCGCTGCTTAGGCTTTCTTGAGGATCGGGGACAATGTCGACTATCGTTCCTTCTGCTTCTTGCACCAACCCGTGTTGAGGCGAGACTTCCTCCGTGAGGCGCACTCGCATGCCAACGTGAGCGGGCAATAGCGTCATCAGGTGCGCCGTCTCGTTGTAGTTGTAACTCCGAAACAACGCTCGCCGAACTTGTTTCTCTCGCTCAATCTGGTGCTGCTGCTTCTTGGGCTGCTTGGGACCAGGCTGGGCCAGGCCTTTGACATCGTCGGCGGCTTGGCACCAATACAAAGGGACACGCAAGCGGCGAGCATCCCGCTTTGCTCTGCAATAGAACAATCGTACCACGGTCTGATGATATTGGCCGATGGCGTGGGCGCACTGGAACTTTGCTTCTCGAAGGCGCGCGGCTCGCATCGAAAGAAGGGATGCAGTCGACCCGTGCAACGGAATGGTTTGACCACGCAAACGATTCCAGAGGTCTCGGTCCAAAAGTCGTCCCGTTGCAGAGTCCGCCTGCCGCATGCTCAGCAGCAGCTTGGGTAACCACTCGTCCTTGAAGCGCTTCGTCGCCGTGAGCTCGAAAGCGATGTCGAATTGCCGGAAGACCTTGATTGCGTCCTGTGCTTCGATGGAGACATTCTGCTTTGCAGCGATACGAGCGAGCAACATCTCCTTTGTGTCCAAGAGCGACACTGCTTTGACCGGTCGCTTCTGCAATGGATCCCCCAGCTGAATCACGATTGGGATGCCGCCCCAAAAGTTGCCCCTCACGAGAAACTCGTCCACGTTGCGGCCACATTGACGTGCTCGCCCGTAGGCACTGCGAAGCAAGCCCATGTTGTAGCCTTCTGCTGGGCACATGGTGAATTCTTCAAGGATCAATACACGCGCAGGGCCCCAGTAACCTTGAAGGTAGCCGAGCTGCGATTCGTTCGGCTTCATCATGCTATTGGAGAGCTTTTGGACTTGGAGCTTGCAGGCCCGGTGCATCGTATATGCTGGGAATTCTTCGCTCGAAAGGTTGGCCGCTTGCGCGTTGGAGAACGCGATCAAGCGGAGGGCTTCAGGGCCTCCGAATGCGTACCCAGCACTCAGCACTCATCATTAAGGCCGGTCAATAAATAAGGCCGCTCATTACCAACTCCGCCTCCACATACTCCGCTCCGCTCCACCCACTTGAAAACCGCGAATCGCTGGGCACTTGACAACACGAGCGACGAGATTTTGAACAACGTACGTCTTCCCGCAACCGCCTTGCCCCATGAGCAGGATAATGAATTGGCTCCTCTCGCTCCAAGGCTTGCACGCTTCCTCCTCCTGCTTGACGACGTCCAGCCGGCTAGCGAACAGTGCCAAAAACGCCAGCTGTTCGTCCGTCGGCTGGGTCTCCGGCGGTAGGACTTTCCAGTATGCGCGCAGATACTGGGAGGGCGTCAGCGTGTTTGGAGCAGGCTCCTGCCAAGCTACAGCAACATCGTCCAATTTGGAGGTCCTGTCGCCAATCGGGATTTCATCGCCATCGGGAACGTCCAGCGCTTCCACCTCGTCAACAGAGTGTGAAAATGCCTGTTTTTGGTCGTGCATGCACTGTGTGATGAAGTCCTGATTGCTCGACGAGCGCCGTAGGTTGAAAAGCTGGTCCTGCAACGCGGCTACACACTCTCGGCGTCGTTCGGAGTGACGTTTGCCAGCGGGCGCCCACCCCCGCATCTCTATGTCGTCGTCATCAGCTTTCTGCCTCTCGATGAAGAGCGTGAGGTCCTTTGTGAATGGGTTCGCTCGTACGCCGTCAGAATAGAAGGATGCGAGCTCTTCAAGATCGGTCAACTTCACCGTGTCAGGGATTTTCCGCAGCGTCCCAAGCGACTGAAGGTCTGCAGCTCCATCGCTGTCTGGGAACTGAGAAGGGCGCGCACCGCCCACAACATGTTCTTCAGCATTCTCGAGGGTCTGCGCTAATTCCGCGCCTCGGATAGGTCGCTCCACACGCGCCCAGGCGATGGCGTCCATGTTTTCCACGACCTGCATCACGACAAAGGCCACATACTCCTTGCACGTAAGACGAGAGGCCATCGCCGCATCATCTTCAGGCTGAAGGTCCGCCAATTCAATGCTTGCCATCAGCAACTAGGATGGTCCTCCAAGTCCGCCAGGTCATTCTAAGGATACTGACACTGATGAGGATACTGATGAGGATACTGATGAGACGGATGCTGATGAGACGGTACCGATAAACATGATCATTATCATCATGTAGGTTCGTGGAAAAGTTTGCGCCAATCGCACTAAACATTCGGTCATCTCCTGGGTTTCCCAAATTGTTTCGAGCTCTCGTCGGCGCATAAGCTTTCTGGATGCGCCGGCAGCGGAGTGCCGAATGTCATGCAGGTACGCATGCCACGCTGCGGAGAATGCCGTTGCCACGGACCACGGATAGTTGTCGAGTGGCTTCTCCGGCTCAGCGTGCAGACTTGTGTAATGCGACACGGGGTCCTCAAGCGTCGTGGCAGAATTAGAGCTCGGGCAAGCAAAGGGGCGATGCAGCACCGATTTGAACATCGCATTGGTTTCGAAGTCTTCTCGGACGCCATCTACAGGCACCCGTGGCGGAGGCATGGTAAATCCATCCGCTTTCGGCACACGCTCCAAAAGCGAAATGGCCTGCACGTGGCTCGCGGCCAAGGCGTAGCTCGGGCAGAAAGGTATGAGCACGCGCCGTGTCGCATAAGCATCGTCTTTCTTTTCGACCCGATGTACCCACACAGAGTACACGTACAGTGTCATATCCTTGGGCAAAGGGTGCTCACCTCGATGCTCGCAGTCATCGAGTTGATTCGTGGCGACAATCAACCCGTCACCAGAATCAGATGACACGTCCGTGTGGCCTGGATCGTCGCCTGGGTTCATCAAGGCGGTAAGCAAACCGTTCAACTGCGCAGCGTCGAGGGCGGAATCCATTGCGTTGGTTGCAAGGAAGGCTTGGCGTGCAGCGGAGACGCTGTTGTAGAGAGTGCCATCTGGCGCTTCTGCTTGGGAACCACGTTGCTTCCATGTTGTGGGCAAAGCAGACAACTTTCCTCGATGTGCCAGAACTAGCTGGCCGGAAAAAGAAGCACTGCCTGATTCCGTGGCCGCCTGGCCCTTACAGGTTTCGCGCCACGCTCGCATCGCGCGCCAGACAGCCGTCTTCGTCCACACATTCCAGCAGCGATGGGTCGTGTAGCACATGTGGCCAAAGAGCATTGGGAAGACGAGCTGCGCCCCGCCAACGTGCTTGGCTCGCGTGTAGGAAGTGTTGATCCGAATCAAGATCTGTGCTGCCTTTTTGGAGAACGGCAGCGAGGTGGGCCCGGTACCGAGCTCCTTCCGTGTTTGACGCAAGGCGGCCTCCTCGTCTTCGATCTCCTGCAGCTTCCTGGCAATGCCAGCACGCAGATGCTTCATGAACTCCTCCATACCTATGCCGACTTTCGTCGTGTAGGAATTCACGTAGTAGCCTGCGTTGTGGGTGTCCACGAACACATGGAGGATAGAACGTTTCACCGTAGTGTCCAGCTCCGACTGCTGTAGCAGGATACCGCAAAATACGTGCACCTGGCTCAGACCTGCCTCAACGAAGAATTGTTTCCGTATCTCTCTTAGATTGGCTCATTGAGATCAGCTGAGCTTAGCCATCTTGGGACTGTCTCTGTGGCATCTTTGGATTCTCTTTATGGCATATTTGGACGGCTGGAAATCTCTGGATTCTCTTTATGGCAAAGACGCCAGCTCCACAACGCTGGAAAAGTTCCGTGGCGAAGACGCCAGCGCAACGGCTCAAAAAGTGCAAGGCGAAGACAAGCTTAACAACAATGGAAAGTTCCGCGGCGAAAAAGCCTACGCAATCTACTGGGGAGAACGCCGCGTTGTTAGCCAAGACCCTGCGCGCACGCACCCAGATCAACATGATGGAGGCCGCATGAATGGAGATGGCGGTACCGGCTTTCTCCTCCATGTCGATGAGCTCGTCGTACACTTGCGCCCAATCGCAGGAAACGATATCGAAGTCCGAAATTGGAGCGTCAACGCTCATCCAAGACCAGTGCTCCTTGGGACCTGTGCTCGGCAAAGACGCCGGGGCGTAGTCCACCAAGACACGACGGAGATCCTGCACATCCAGATTGCACCGCAGGCAAGCAAGCCCGATGTAGTTCGTCGGCCCTTCGTACGGATGATCCTGGAACGTATAGATCCGTCCCTTCATTCAGGCTCTTGTCTGAGCCCTAGGATGGTCCGCTCTGGTGCTCTAGGACACCCGGGATGTTCACTAGGGCGACAGAGGGTGACAGTGCTAGGGTGACAGTCTGCAGGAAATCGAATGGTGTAGGGATGAAGTAGGATGATTATCCTGAATCACCGTAGTCGAGCTCTACCCTACCTTCATTCCACCCTCTTCAGTCTGCTCGATCATGATGACGTTCCGGAGTCGCTTGCCGTTACGCTTCTTCTTCTTGTCTTCCCAATGGCCAGGGAAATGTAAGAAGTGAAACATCTGGTGCCTGCAGACCTGGTGCCCATGTTTGTTGTACTTCCAGCACGATGGCCCACATGCATGGAGGATGGCGCGCAGAGTGAGGTTCCATGCGTCTTCGGTAAACCGCGACCGCCACTCTTCAGGACTGACATCAACAATCGGGATGCGCGCCTCAGCTTCGCCTGACAGCTTCCCTGACCTTCTGTATTTAGGCAACGAAGACAAGACCGTTCCGCGAAGAGGACGTTTGTATGGGTGTTTCTCCGCGATGGCTGCGTCCTCATGTTCTGGAGGGTAGCGGGAAACTGTTTCCATGAGCGGACGACGTACCTCGAAAGCCGTGCCGTCGGGGTTTTCCTCTTGACCCCCATCGCCATAGAATTCGCCTCTCAAGTTCTGGGCCTCCAAGAGCGGCAGCGCTCGCGCCGATTCCACATCGTTGAAAAGCCTTGGCAGTTGTGCTACCGAGCTCTGCTGCGTCGATGCGATGCTTTGGATGGCCTAGGCCGCCGGACGGGAGTTAGCGGTATCAACAAAGCAGCAGCTCGAATGTTGGAGCTAACCCTAGAGCAACCAGGATCTCTTGTTCAAGTGGAGTCGGGAGCGAGTCGGGAGACGATATACCGATATGAGGGTACGGCTGCGTCGAGGACCTGCGTCGTCAAGAGGCGGAGCCGCTCTTCCACAAGCTCCGGCTGATGTTGGAAAAGTTGAAGTGCACGTCGATAATCGATCGAGCGCATCCAAATTCGCCAATGGCCATGCAAGGCAGCTCGCCCAGACGCTTCGAGAGGACCTTGAGCTGCTTGCGGAGGACCGAATATGCCAAGGTGGGTGCTAGCCGCAGCAGAATTGTCCCAATATTGTGGAACATGCCTCGGATCCATGGGCTGGCCTCGTGGCGTGCCGACGCAATGTCGACTGATTCCCAGGATGAAGCATTGAAACAGCCTGAACATGAGGTCGTCTGCGAAAGCAACCCCGACCGGATCGTCACCGCAGACTTTCATCATGTCGCCCAGAGTCATGAGCTCCGGGAAATCCAGTTCCAGTTTCCAGTCCGCGCACTCCGGCTCGCTGCGTGTGAGCAAGACCGTGATGTGTCGCTGCTGCGGCAAGTTCGGAGTCAGGAAAATTGCGCTCGGCCCAAAGCGGGCGGCATAGGCATTCCCTTCGTGCCGCAACAGACGGCGGTTTGCGTCCGTGTCGATGACGTCTTGGGTTGCGAGCTGCATCTGGTTCAAAGCGTTCCGAAGCACCGACGGCACATCCCGATCCTGCAAGACCGCTCCGAGGTTCTTGTGTCCAGCCAATGTGGAAAAACAATCTGACAACATTTGAGGGGTCAACTTTGACAAGCTGCGTAAGGCTCGGCTGTTGCCACGACGACTTGTGAATGCGTACACGGATCGGATTTTGCTGTGCAAGTCCCAGAAAGTGCGCAAGACGTGAAGGACTTTGTAGTTACTCCGGAACCGGTTCACAGGCAACGCTGCGCACGGCTCGTTGTTCGCAACTTCCCTCGCGGTGCGGTACTCTAGCTCTTCCCGTCTGCAGCAGAGCTCCACAAAGTTTTGCACGCTGATGGGTTGAGGTCGCATGGGATGGCCCCAAGCTACGTCGCCGTACCAGAAGCAGACAGGGTCCAGCATCGTCCAGACCTTGTAGTCGAAGAGGGACAAAGGGTGCTTGCCAGTTGGGACCACGAGCCTCTTTTTTTGGTCGGCGTGCTGAGCCGCTCCTGCCGCTGCACCGGCGTCGGCGAGATCACCCGACTCCACGTTGTCACTGGCGTTCTGCCCAATCACCCGCGCGCAGAGCGCTTCGAATTTTTCCATGCGCTCAGGCTGCGACAGCTTCCGAAAGCAATCTTTCAGCGTCGTGCACGTGGTGAGCAAGACTTCTCGCTGCAGTTCGTCCAGGGTCTCCGCGTCCGCCCGGATCTTTGCCTCAAGCTCCTGGACGCGGATCCCATCGCCCAGCGCAACAGCCTCTTCGAGCTTCTCGCCGAGCAACGACCACAGCATCGGCATTGAATTTTCTTCACCAGCAGTGGCATTCCACGCAGAGACCCATGGCGGCACCACAGCTTTCTCATGTTGCCCGTGCCCGCTGGTCATATGAGCGGGCCCTACCGTCCCAGGCGCTTCGTCCTCCACATCCACGTCGGGCACCGGCACCGCCAACATGGAAGACAGCAATGCTTGCGGCACACCCGGCTGCGCCGGCCACGACCGCAACTCTTCCTCGTCCAGGCAGCTTTCGGCGTACACCTCGTTCACTTGACGCAACGCAGTGGCGTCTGCCCTGAAGTCGTTCGCGTCGACGTCGCCGAAGATCGAAGCATCCACCGAGGTGCCCTCAGGCCCTGCGAAGACTGCCACGAAGGAGTTCCCCAAGGAGCGCGGAGGAAAGCTCTTCGAAAAATGTTTGGAAGCGCTGTCCACAACAACGGCCGAACCTTTCATACCCTTCGCGTGGAATGCTTCCTGCCAAAAAGCACCTTGACCAATGCTGCCAGCCGGACGAAAAACCAACTTCGTCGTCACAATCCGAGCTAAAGACAAGAGCAAGCGGTGCCCCAATCGTTTGGGCTGCATCAATTCCATCTGTCGTTTGGTGACACGTCCAAGCCAGTTCAAGTTGGCCAAGGCCGCCAACGGCCACCGGGGCGGCGAGTAGCTCAAGGCTTCGGCACAGTCCCGGCAGAACGCTGCCGGCGCATCGCCGGAGACTACAGCAGGAGAACAGCGCCGCTTGTGCAAAAGCACCAGCGTCCCGGCAATTTCCACCGCCGAAGCTTCCAGTTCCTCAACAGGGATGCGCGGACATCGCTGGGAATACGCCCGGACGCTCAGCATGTTCCACACGGCATCGGGATTCCGCAACCAATCGCTGTGCAGACCGGCTAGGTGCCGTCGTTCCAAATCTTCCGTCCAGTACATCCGCGCGCAGCACACGCAAGCAGTCATCCGGCGAGGCAGCCAGCGGTCCGGCGATGCCAGCCCAGCGGTAGATGCCAAAGCCGACTTCATGTCTTCAGTGAAATGCTCCCAGCCAAAAGAGCCCCGACGATAGAACTCATCGAAATTGGACATGATCATGCGGGCGATGTCTGGCGTGAGCACGAAGGGCTCTAGCGACAGGAGGTACCGTGGATTGGTTTCAAATGGGGCTCGCCGGCCAAAACCCAAAAGATCGCAGGGAGGAAACCTAAAATATGGCACCGAGAGAAAATCCAAGGGTCACATGGAGGAAGCTCGAAAGATTGCAGAAGGTACCGCTGATTGGTTTCGAGTGAAATTCGGAAAAGAACTAGATGGAGTCCCGAAAGACCCCGCTACAAGTTTGAAACTCGTTGGAAACAGCCAGGAGCTTCATTGCAGAAACCTCGGGGCAAAGTGATAGGGACTGCTTGCACAAAAGCGTGTGGCGATAGCGCTGAACACCACCGTGACATACATTGATGTGCTCGCAGAAGTGCCCGGTATCATTGAACCCGTGCTCGCACAACATGCAAGGCAGTGGCGGCAAAGGAGTTGCGGAGCCCCGGTTGAAAGCGCGCAGCCGTTCTCGAGTGCTCACTGGTTCCGGCAAGGCGCGGATGCGCTTGTACAGCTCGACTGGGCTCGTGGCTTCTGCAAGGCTGCGCTCTCCTTGGAAATGGTCTGCACGAAGTTGTTGCCGAGCTGATCTGTCTCGCACCTGCTGTCGACCAGATCTTTCCTGCACCTGCTGTCGACCAGATCTTTCCTGCACCTGCTGTCGACCAGATCTTTCCCGCACGTCCTGTCCACCAGATCTGTCCTGCACCTTCTGTCCAGCGGATCTGCCTTGCCCAGGGCCGGATCGGCCTTGGACTGCAGCCCGCTTCAATGGCACAGGAAAACCAAACTTCGCAAGAGGAGCAGACGTATCCAACTTGGGCGGGTCTGGCGGCTGGCGACCCGAGGCTTTGGCGCTGTTCGCGTTTCCGGGCTCGCCTGGCGGTCGCGACGACTCAGAGGCTGGCTTTGCGGAGGAGGCACCGACGGATCGTTCCACTTCAGAATCCGAGCTATTGTTGAAGCGATCGCCATCGTGCGCATCGCAAGGTAGCTGGAAAGCACCTGATACTGTGCCGCAAGCAGCTGCTGCAACCAGAGCTGTGAGATCTTCATCGAGCGTGCCAGCCACATCCATGCCATGCTCGGCTTGGCTCATTGCCGTCACCAAACGCACCCTCGCTTCTTCCGGCAAAGATAGCAGCCACTGGCCGTCTACTTGATTCAGATGCTCGGCCATCCGGAGCAAAGTGTTCTGGAGCCAAGCTGGCGCTTTCGGCAACGCATGCTCGTCTATCGGGTCAGGATCCACAGTCTGCGGGTCGCAGCGTTCTAAAAACAGAAGCGCCGGGACAGTGAACAGGTTGCCAGCATCGGGCCGAGCTGCAGAAATTACTAGCAATCGAGAAATCGAAGTCAGATCGGCCTTGCCAAGCTTTCCCTGAAAGATCCCGTTCAAGCGCTCGAGGGGCCAAGAGGATCTATTAGACCATCCTAGATATTAAAACGCTAGTAGAATTTGTGACTGGCCGATGCGTCACGATGGAATCGTTGGCCAAATGCCAGCTGCTGTTGTTCTTGAAATATGCCACGTAATGACCTCCCGCTCTGCTGTTGCGGCCGGGCTGTCCGTTGTGCCGATGTTCCACGTATGCCCGCAGACGGTACTCAGCAGCATTCAGCCCGGATCCGATTGTGAGAGGGGAGTCTGCTCCGGATATGCGGCAGCGCGTGTAGCGGAAGCCGTCGCCAGCAGGGAACGCAGTCGGGCAATGAACCGCCACACAGGGCGGAGGCGGGGCTGCGACATGCGGAGCCGGGAGAGCAACCTCCAGTATGAAATCCAAGGGTGCGACTTCGCTTGCCAAAAGTACATCATCCAAAGCAGCTTGCACCACACCGTTGGCACACACGCTTTCGGATGCGGCTGCCAGCTCGACATGCAGCAGACGCACATCCAGCCCAAAGTATTGGAAAGCGTCCGCAACATCCTGCTGAAGGGCTCCTCCAAGATGCGGCTGTGCTTGAACGAGCCGACGCAAGATCTTGATTGGTACCATGATGGAGTTCTTGGCAATCCTGCTCCAGTACTTCTGCGTCATGTCCGCCAACACGTCTTGCGGAAGCTGCGAGAAGGACACGCTGCCAGCCCTGGCCCGATCTTGCAGCCAACGCCGAAGAGGAGCCACATGAAAAGTGCACTGGAGCAAAGCATTCAGCCAGCACGTGTTGCCGATGTTGCGCATGCCTGGGAAGACGTTGACGTTGGCATCGTCAACGAAGCGCATCTCTGAACCAGGCCCTGTCAGAACATAAGAATTCATGCACGCTGTCTTCCTGGCCTCTTCGAGATCTTGCTCGTGGCTTTTTTGCAATAGTTGTTGACGGACGTTTTTCTCTCGCAATGCTTCTTTATCCCTTGTGGCGAGCACCTGGGTCGCGAACGCAAGTACGCATTCCTGCCGCAATTCTTCCAAGCCGCGTTGCTGCGGCAGCCGAAGCTTCTTTGCAGCATCCCGTACATCCTTTTGGCCGCCCTGAAGCAATCGCAGGCACTCTGCCCATTCTGCATCGGCTCCAGGAGACTGCACCAGCTTCACAACCTCTCGCACTTCTGCGGGGTTCAGGGAAGAACTCTTTGCCACAAACTCCTCGAGCTCCCTCACTTTGGTCGGCTTGCCTTGCTGGAGCGACCTTGCGCGTTTCGACCACTCCCG
>MPMD02212087.1_pt1 | contig 10386 bp, 7 predicted proteins | sample 1617291 | NCBI WGS metagenome assembly MPMD02 (sample SAMN05944810, study PRJNA350692) | marine metagenome | biome: marine; feature: ODZ; material: water; isolation source: 120 m water sample filtered on 30 um supor filter | place: Pacific Ocean | collected 2012-04-09 | depth 120m m | reverse complement strand
CTGAGCATTTCGCAGGTCGCCTCTACCAGAACGCGCGCGATCGAACGAAAGCTCAAGGATGTCGAGGAACTTCCGATTTCAGCTTCTGAGGATATTTTAGGGATTTCTTCTATCGAGCCGGATGAGGACGCGTGCCGAGCCAATGAGCCGGAAAAGCCAAAAGAGGCGTCTTCCTAAAGTTTTCTGGCTATTTCTTACTTTTTAAAAAAATTTGGATTTATATGTCCATTTTTTTCTGCTAGCGGCAATATGCCTACGGAAGGCAAGGAATTTGTTTTTTACCTAGCAAGCAAGAACCGCTTGCCGGCATTCGCCGTACACAGATCAAGACAATTTGGACGTACACATCCACAGTTGGTATGAAACTATAATTTGCCCCAACGATATGTCCTGCTTAGGATGGACATGTCAGACAAGCTTATCCGTATTCTCGGAGAGGCGAAGGGGGCATCACCCGTAAAGGGGGATGCTGCAATGCAGTATGACTTGCGATTTGTCAAAGGCGGCTGTGTAGGACGCACCGTTTTGGTTGGCGAGAACCAGCACATCGTCTTTGGGCGTTCTCGGGACGCCTCCATCCAGTTTCAGGATCCTATGATCTCCCGGCATCACTGCGAACTTTCAAATTCTCCTGACGGTTTATCGGTATTTGATCTTAAGAGTTGGAATGGCACATATGTGAACGGGACACGCATTTCCGTCCCTACGCGTCTTGCCAATGGCGACAAGGTTGCTTTCGGCAAAACGCTTTTTCAAGTTCAGTCTGCACCAGCAAACACCGATCCTGATCGGAATCCCAAACGATCTTTCTCTGATGGCAGCACTCGAGATGGGTGGCGACCGGACAAAGGATGGCCCGAAACACGCCCTCTCGCTGTCGCAAAAAAGGCATCTGCAAATTGGGATCCGAACATGATCCCCGATTTTCTGATCGAGGCGCGTATTGGTGGCGGCGCGGTGGGGACAGTCTATCGGGCAAAGGATAAACGATCGGGGCGATCGATTGCCCTGAAAATTGTCGACTCCATTTATGCTTCTAGCCCGAATGGCATCAAACGCTTTCTGCGCGCTGCTCAGATTTGCAGGGAATTGCGCCACCCTAACATTATGCAAATTTACGAGGTTGGGGACTCAAACGGCGCCTACTACATCGTCATGGAGCATATCATCGGTAAAGAAGTTGGCGATATCATCGTCCGCTATAAGCGGATCGCAGTCGGCTCGGCGCTGCAAATCGCGATGCAGCTTTGTGATGCCCTGCAGTATGCCTTTCAGCGATCCGTCATTCATCGTGATATCAAGCCGAAAAATATTATGGTCTCGCGGGCTGGAGTCGCGAAACTTGTAGATTTTGGTCTGGCCAAACGCAAAACCAATGGCGTCGTTCCCACGTTGACGGCCCCAGGAGAGGCGGTTGGGACACTGGCGTATATGCCACCGGAACAACTCGACGATGCTCTGAATGCCGATCATCGCGCTGATACCTATTCGCTAGGCGCGACACTTTATCACATGGTTACCGGACATCACCCCTTCGACGAAACTAGTTTCGCTGAGTTTGTGACAGCCATCATGACAAAGATGCCCGATTCGGTTTGTTCTAAAGTCGCATCCCTTCCACCGGAATTGGATGCCATCATTTTCAAGGCAATGGCCAAGGATCCTGCAGACCGGTATCAAACACCACAGGAGTTTGGCAGTGACCTGCTCGACCTCGCCAAAACCCTCTCCTGCGAACCGATTGTCGCCTCTCCTTATTCAGATACCGCCAAGATGTCGACTCCTCCGGAAGTTTTGCGAGCACATCGCGATGCTATGAAAAATGGATCGAAGGTGTCGGCGGACCATGCGAGGTGATTTTCCTAAGCGCATTGGTGTGGCCCCATAGGCGGTTATGGTGGCAGATGCTTTTTGGTCCGCGTATACTGCCTTCTTGCGGCAGTGGCACGGCAAACCGCCGGCCGGCTTTAGACAACTGCTTTGCCCCTCGCGTACCATCCACCTGCAAGGCAATGCGTGACCATACAACAAAAACAGGATAGAGTCGTTTTTGTCTACGGCAGCCTGATGGCCGGGCAGGAAAACCACCAACTTCTCTCAGGAGCACGATTTCTTGGTGCGGCTATGTCGCGACCGCTCTACACTCTTTTTCATGCAGGCGCATGGCCAGCAGCGACAGAAGGCGGCACCACTTCAATCCAGGGTGAGCTTTATCGGATTTCATCGCCACAGTGCATCATTCTGGATCGCTTTGAAGGCCATCCTACCCTTTTTCGGCGAAGGCAAATTGTTCTCGAAGATGAGCGGCAGGCGGATGCATGGCTACTCGAGAGTCCGCCCGATGTATCGTGGCCGATTATCGACTCAGGCACATGGGCCGCGGAGAGTCCACCAACTCCAGATGCAAAGCGCACCTAAGTGGCCCGTGATATGCATCGCCACAGAGACAATGCATGGCGATTCGTGACATCAAGGCATCTAATTATGATCTCGTGCGTTATTTCGCGCCATCCGCGGTGGCCGCGCCCAATCTCCGATACAGACTGGCCTTGAGAGGTCCTCCTGTGGTATACCACCATGGTCTCGTGTCCGAACAATTCCGTTTCCAGGGGGAATTGCATGCGATCGGTCTTTGCAGATGGCTTTCTCGGGCAGCTGTGCGCGTGCAGCATCTTCATCGTTACAGCAGACCTTTTTGTTGCAACAGGCCTTAACGCAACAACGATCCATCCGACGCTGATCGAATCGCACATCACCAACCCCGATATGATCTACGAGATATCAAAATTTCGTTCCGGGGCCGGCCACGACTTCTCCTACGACGGGATCAGCTATGCCGGCGAATACTTTGGGGCGACCGATGCAACCGAGCCCGACAGTAGCATGAAACATTACTATGCGCCGTATGCCGCATACAAAGGGGATCGGGTGACGGTACCCGTCTACGCCCCGTTTGACGGCACTTTTACCCGCGTTACCGAAGAGGTCCACCCCGACGATTCCTCGATTGTCAATAAACGCCTCGAAATTACTTCAGCAGATGATTCCGACTATTTAGCGGTGCTCTTTCATGTGAACCTGGACGATGCCTTCCCGCAGATACTCAACGACTGGCCGGCGGCACTCTGGCCGGCCCACCAACCGGATGACCCCTCCTACACAACCGACACCGTCTCCGCTGGAGATTTTCTTGGCTACGCCGACATGCGGATCTCCAATGATTTTGACCTCGCCGTGCTGTTTTCGGTATCGGCTAGTGAGAAATACTGGGTATCGCTTTTTGACCTGATGCCCGAGACGTTATTCGATTCCTATGAACATCGCGGCGCCGACCGAGAGGACATGAGCATCAGCAAGGCAGAGCGCCTCGCAGACCCTGTTACCTGGTGGGGCAGTCGAAACAACGATGACTGGGTAACGCTCAACCAGGTACCCGAATGTTCCACTTTTGCTTTGCTTGCCTCAGCAGCCCTCCTGCTCGCGGCAAAGAACCCCATGCGTCGGCGCTGCTGACATCGATCCACCGCGCTGGCAAACCCACCTCCAATCCCTCCCATACCATCCCCAAGAGCAACATCATGAAGACATCCATTTCTGGTGCAAAGATATCGGCTCTACTACCCCTCTCTCTCTTTCTCTTTTTTGCGAATCTTTACTGCCTCGACTCGGCGGAACGTGAAAACTCCAGCGAGCAAACGGCTCGCGTTCGCGCCGAGCGAATCGATGTACCTGATCCATTGCCTGCCCATCCGAGGCTTTTTCTCAACACCGACGACATCACGCGCCTCAAGGCATGGATCGCCCGGGAGAGCTGGCTGTCGGAATATGTCGACTCGTTCGTCGCAAAAACGCGCAAGCGAATCGACGATGTCCCAAAAATCTCAAAAGAGATCATCGATCGCGAGAATCGCGATGTCAGCATGCTCGCCAATGAATTTGCATTGGCCTATGTACTCACCGATGAACGGGTGTTTGCCGACGCAGCGGCAAAGATTCTCCTCTCCTATGTTCCCGTCTACGAGAGTTATCCGGTGAGTAACATCAAGGGCAAGGCGATGCCCTCAACCCTCAATGAGGCCCGCTGGGCCGGAGACTATGCGTGTGCCTACGATTTAATCTACAACTCAGGCGCCCTGAGCGACGACGACAAGACTGCGATTGAATCCCGTGTCCTCAAGCCCTGCGGCGAGGTGTTGCGCATCTGCAACCACAAAACCCGCAGCAATTGGCGGGCGCGCGCCATTGCCGGCGTCGGCATTGTCGGTTTTTGTATCAATGATCGCGAACTCATTGACGAAGCGCTGCACGGCTATCGCGACGAGCAGGGAAGGGTGGTCCGCGATGGCTTTGTCCAGCATGTATCCCGCTCTATTCTCAATGACGGCATTTTTTATGAGCGATCGTACGGCTACCAGGCATTTACGACGGATAGCTATTTTTTGCTACTGGAAGCTGCCCGAGGCAGCGGCGTCGATCTTTGGAACCATGAATCTCCCGGCCACCCGCTCGATGCCGGCGCTGATGTGGAGCGGACCTTTGGCCCATCCGGCTTTAAGAGCGTCAAGCCAATTTTTGACTCACTCTTTTATCGGACGTTTTCCGATGGCACGGTTTCGGTGGTCGCCAATGCGTCTACCGATCACTTTCTCTCCTGGCGCTATTACGATGCCGCCTGGCGAGCCTACCGGGACCCGAAGTTTGCATTTGCCGCCCGGATTCCAAGGAGCAGCATGCGGCCCTGGGCAGAACCGAACCCGAGCGACACCACGCGTCTGCGGACAGCAACCGATTTGATCTGGCTGGAACCCGATCTTCCCGAAGGGCATTTCGATCTTGAAGACGATGCAACTATCGGACTCAATGGTATCCATACCAATGGCTGCACGCTCCTGCCGAGCGGAGGGTATGCCGTTTTGCGGCAGAGCGCGAAACCGGGCGCCGTTGGTGTTGCGATGACGTTCGGCCGGTGGGGATCGGGGCACTCGCATGCAGATAAACTTTCGATCGTCGTGAGCGACGGTGACCGCAAAGCAATTCGCGAGGTGAACTATTTTGGCTACGGCGCTGAAGAGCACCTGACCTGGGACAGTCAGACCATCGCGCACAATACCGTCACGGTCGACGAGACCTCCCAAGCGCCTCAGGGCAATAGTCACGACGAGTGGGCGATTCCACCGCCGGGAGAAATAGTGCGCGGCCGACCCCTCCTTTTCCATCCCGGCGAGCGGATTAAAGTCTTTCGTGCCGATTGCACCGACGCCTACGAAGATGTCAGGCTCGAACGCACCATCGTCCTGATCGACTCGGTCATTCTTGACTTTTATCTTTGCCAAAGTGCCCGGGAACACACCTACGATTATGCGATGCATATTGAGGGGAGCTTTGAAAATCGTGGAGACGGCAGGGAGGGGCCGCTTTCGGAAAGCTTTGGCTATCGCCATATCACCGATCTGCACACCTCCTCCGCCCCCCAAACGATCCGTTTTGCGCCAGAGGGGCAGATCGATCTTTTGACCCCCGGCGAGGTTACGACCGGCCTCGGAATTCTCGGCAAAGAGGAGAAGCAGCGACCCGTACTCGTTGTCCGTCAGCGGGGCGGTGATGTCGCCTTCGTGAGCGCGATCCGCTTTGACGAAACTCGCGATGGTGATGTAACCCTCTCAGAGTTTTCTGGCGACTCTCAGAGCGTCACCCTTCCTTCGGGCCTTATCGTCACCAGTGCGCCGAGCGGGGTCACACTTCGCGATGCAGCGGGCGTGGTGCTTGAGGAGGCCCGGCAGGAGAAGTAAGGGCAGAGCGTTGCGGGCAAACGATCAACGCTGAGTGTATCGAAAAAGTTGACGATCGGGACGCGCCAGCATATAACCGGGATAACCGCTCAGGCCCGCACCGGTGCAAGTCAGGTGTCACAATGAACAACGGCAAATCTCCCCTGCACTTAGCAGATCGGCGTTTCGGCTCAGATCTCTCTGCTATTGCCATTCGCCTCGGCATTGCCCTCCTCCTCTTCGCGTGCATAGCCGCCGTCGATCCAGGCAGCAGCTATGCGGACAACAGTGAGGAAGCGCTTCTCAAAAAGATCAAAATGGCCACGATCCTCATCGTGGCTGACAACGGGTACCAGGGTTCTGGGGTCATTACCCGTATTCGCAATAAAAGATATGTGCTAACGGCACACCATGTCGTCGAAGGGGCAAAGCGAATACAGCTTACCTCCCACGGTGACAAAAGCACCGGAGAGGTGACTAAAAACGAGGGCTGGCATGTCTTTTACGATCTCGCGGTATTTCGGTTGCCTAAAGCCATGCGTCACCTGCCCATGCTGAGGCTCGATCACACGCGACTCCCTCCTGGCACGCCCGTCTTTGTTTCGGCGTTTCCCAACGGGGTGCCGACCTTGACTGCCGGAAAAGTCACCGGGTACCGCTATCAGGCCAACACCGACTTTCCGACGGAAATTGCCTTCACTGCACCGGTGGAGCAGGGGGCAAGCGGCGGGATGATTGTGGACGCCCACGGCAAGCTCAAGGGGATCGTCAAGGCGTATGAGGTGCTTACCAGCGCCGATGGCTATGAAGCCCGGGGTGACAGCATCGGTACCCATTCGTATCTCATTATGAAACTGATCCTGCGTGCGATCGATAATGGATGGCGGCCTGAGTGACCGGTGTCGTTTTCCCCGATGTGGCGGGCATCATTAATGTTGTTTCTCTAAAACTTCGAGCTGGTAGGGTGGCTGTCTCCCCTCGAGCGGTTTTCCCCATTCATCGAGCGATGCTGCTCGGTGCAGCTTTGATTTTTTAATCAAGGCGTCCCACTGCCGCTCGTCATACGTCCGCAGCGAGTAGCCATCGGTGTGCGTCTGCTGCCCGCTCGGTCGCGTGATCCGCAGGCGGCTCTCGACCTGCTCGATCCGACCGCCTCCGCTCGGCGGGGTGTAGGAAATTTGTTGCCGCACGTGGCAGCGGCCGCGATTGGCCATCCAGAGATCGGTCTCTTGCCGGTCGCTGGCGTAGTTCGCGATGCTGATCCCGACGACATAGAGACCGCCTGAGTGAAGTGCCGTGGCCATTTCTGAAAAATGGCGGAGCATTGCCGCATCGCTCATTAAATGGCGAATGGTGCTGAAGGGGTTAATGGCAATATCGAAGTAGCCGGCCGAGAGGTGCTGGGCAAACGCTTCCATATTGGCGCAAAACAATTGGGCCGCCAGTCGGCGCCGCGCCAGCGAGAGCTTTGCATAGGCGAGCATGTGCTCATCGAGATCGAAACCGACCGCCCGATAGCCACGGCGGGCGAGAACCCGAAGGTGCCGCCCGGTACCACAACCCGGTTCGAGCCAACGGGTCAGCTTTGCGCCAAACCGGCGGGCAATCCGCTCGTAGAGCGAAACATCTTCCGCCGTTCCGGGCGTGTGCAGGATGTCGTAGAGGCTCGGCAGGTGGTACACGCGATTCCAATACTTGCTAGCTCAGATTCGCAAAAAGATCTTGCGGCGGTACATCCAATAAACAATCAGCCACAACAGACCAACCAGCACCACCGTCCCCAACAGCGGCCCAAACGTTTCGCCGGCAATCGTTTTGAAAAAATTCGTCCCCAGATGCCGCCGGAGATTCGCGTTGATCCAGTCGACGACAATCCAACTCATCACATAAAACGTAATCGGGTTGAGACCGACTACGATGCCAACGAAGGCCCACCGTCGCCAGCCGACCAGGTCGATGATCCCATACAAAGCCGCCAGCGCGATAAAACACCAGCCGCCACTCAAAATCGCCCAACCGGGTGTCCAGATCCGCTTCACGATTGGCGAGATTCCCAAACTCTCAAGACCCGCTCCAATCGCAACAAGCCCGCCACCGGCAACCAGCAGCAGCAGCAACTTGCGGCGGCCGCCAGATGCGCCGCGAAGAATCTGGCCCGCCAGAAGCCCCAGAATCATTGTGGCCAGAGACGGAATGAAATTGAGCGTGTAGTAGCCGCCGCTGTTATAGGCAAACGGGCCAATGTCGACGCCGTCGTTTCGCACCGGCCGGGGAAATAGGTTTAAAAACCAGCGGTCAAAATGGTGTGCCGGATGCGTATTCTTGCTCCAGTGGCCCTCAAATCCCTCGAAACGTACCGCCGGATCGGCCGCCGCAACGCTCGCCGGGTCGAAATCTGCTCCGGGCAACGGGCAGAGGGCAAACAGGGCCCAGTAACCGACCAGAATCAGCAAAAGCGCTGTCAGCTGCCACTTGAGCGGGCGACCGGCCAGCAGGAACAGAAATACGTAACCCAGACCGATCTGCGTCAACACATCTTCAAAGGTCCAATAGGTGCCGTGAAAATTGAAACTTCGCAAAAAGACGCCCAGAAGAATCAAGATCACCGCCCGCCGCAGGGCATGGAAGAACATCTGCCGACGACTGTCGCCCCGCTGCTGCCGCTTGGCAAAGGAATACGCCAGCGACGCGCCGACCATGAACATAAAACTCGGCTGGATCATGTCCCATACGGTACAGCCTGCCCAGGTAAGATGTTTGAGTTGATGATCGAGCGCGTTTAAAAATCCGCTCTCCGGATAGGCATTGAGGATCGGTGGCAACCATCGCCAACTGGACCAGACCATCAGGAGCATCGTGAAGCCGCGATAGGCGTCGAGTGAGCCGATTCGCGCTTGCCCGGCGGGAGATTGCACGGGTTCGGCAACGGTGGCCTGAGCGTGTTCGTTCATGGAGAGCCGGCAAGGATACAATGTGTCTGTCTTTTGCTCGTCGCAACCGATATGTTGCTGCAAGCTCCATTTGGCAAATAGTGTACGCCCAATCGCACCCTTTGGCGAGGTGTGAGACCAACAGAATGACGATCCATCCTGCCCGGCTTCCCGACGATGTGCTGCTGGACGAAACTCGACTCGAACGATTACGGCGCGGCGGCCCGGGTGGCCAGCGGCGCAACAAAGTCTCGACGGGCGTAAAACTCGTCCACCAACCGACAGGCATTGAGGCGACCGCAACCGAGCGGCGAAGTGGCAGAGAAAATCAAGCAACCGCTCTGCGTCGACTCCGGATAGCGCTGGCTATACAGATCCGTTCCCCCAGTCTCAAAGGATCACCCACCTCGCTCTGGCGAGAGCGCACACAAAACGAAAAACTGATCCTCAGCGGTCGGCATAAAGACTTTCCGGCAATACTCGCCGAAGCGCTCGACCACCTCCATGCTAGTGGCGGTGATTTTGCGAGGGCTGCCAGCAAGCTACAGATAACGCGCAGCCAACTCATGAAGCTCATTTCGCAAACTGGCGCTGCACTTGAGATGGTGAACCGATGGCGAACGGAAAAAGGGTTAAGAAAACTCAAGAAGCGATGATTGAGAAGGCGATCTGTGCGACATTCGCCTTCATTTCAAATGTGGCGATTTTACTACACTCTGCATCGCCCCTATAAGGCGCTGGCCCTTAAGGTTTGGCAAACTTACTTAGAAAACATCTTGTTCGGAATTTAGCGCCCCCGGTCTTTAGCTGAACCAGAGTTGCCTGTTATAATGCAGCCCGAGGCGGTTTACCTTGCCTAGGAAACATAGCTTCCGTCCCACCCACCGGTTATTCCCACCGTGTCAACATCAAGCGCATATAGCAATGATTCCGAGGGTCCGCGTTTCGTAATCGTCGGCGCTGGCATAAGCGGCATTTGTCTTGCCATCCAGTTACTTAAAGCCGGCATACGCTCCGTGACGATTCTTGAAAAATCGGAGGATATGGGGGGCGTCTGGCTCGATAACACGTATCCGGGGTGCATTTGCGATGTGCCCTCGATTCTCTACTCATTTTCGTTCTATCCAAAATATGACTGGTCTCGTAAATATGCACCGCAGAGTGAAATTCTCGATTACTTCAAAGAGTGCGCTGACCACTTCGGCGTACGGGATCTCATTCAATTCCGGACTGAAGTCACCCGAGCAGTTTGGGATGACGATTCCGCCACATGGAACGTCGAGACCGACACCGGCGAATCGTTTACGTGCGATTTCTTTGTCTCTGCTGTCGGCCAACTCAGCCTGGTGAAAATGCCCAACATCGAGGGGAGCGACTCGTTTGAGGGCCCTGCGTTTCATTCGGCCCGGTGGAATCGGGATTTTGATTTTCGCGATCGGCGCGTTGCGGTGGTCGGCTCTGCCGGGAGTGCCATCCAGATCGTGCCGAAATTGGCTGAATTGGCCCGCAAAGTCACTCTGTTCCAGCGGTCGCCAAACTGGATCCTGCGTCGCCACGACCATCGTTATCCCGGTTGGATGAAGGCATTCTATCGCTATGTGCCCTTTGCCGGAAGGATTCAGCGATGGGCGATGTACCTGCTCAATGAAACGCGGATTCTCTTTTACAACCGGCGCACGCAACGCAAT
>MPMD02387567.1_pt1 | contig 10403 bp, 12 predicted proteins | sample 1617291 | NCBI WGS metagenome assembly MPMD02 (sample SAMN05944810, study PRJNA350692) | marine metagenome | biome: marine; feature: ODZ; material: water; isolation source: 120 m water sample filtered on 30 um supor filter | place: Pacific Ocean | collected 2012-04-09 | depth 120m m | reverse complement strand
TCCCCCCTGGAAAAAGGGCTTTGAAATTCCTATCCTCCGCGCGCTAACCTCTCATTTGAACAATGTGGAAGTGAAGGCCTTTGATGGTATGGCCGTGGATTTTGTCAAAGACCAAGGCGCCCATGTCATTCTAAGAGGCATTCGTACTGCTGGAGATTTTGAAAGTGAAATGGCCATGACCAACCGCGTGTTCGATTCTGATATCGAAACCCTTTTCATGATGACCCTGCCCGAATACCAATTTATCAGTTCCCGCTTCATCAAAGAAACCGCCAAACTCGGCGGAGATGTCTCCCAGCTCGTCCCTGAGTTGGTGGCGAACAACCTGGCGGAGAAGTTTAAGAAGTAAGGCTTCTTCTGCCTGACATGCCCTTTCTTACGTAATCCATTGATTATGATGCGAAATGAATACAAACAGAAACTATGGTGGATGATGAAAATAGCGACTGCTGCAATCTTGCTTTTCGTTTTGTGTGGGTGTCAAGGAAATGACTTGGCATCACGGGTTGAAAGGCTTGAGAAAATCATCCGGTTTATCGAGATGGAACGGCCCGTTACAAATTTGGGTTATGTCAATTTTGAAATCAAAGTCTTAGAGAAAGAGATGAAGGTGCTCAAGGGAGGTGGGCGCACTAAGCGCAATGACTATGGTCCAGGTGACATAGGATTTGTGGAGAAAGATCTTGTTGTCTACAAGAAGATCCTCTCTGAAATTAAAAATGGTGCCATTGATCCTGACGGCCCATCCTCAGGTGTTGGTCGTAGGTATATGGAACTCAGATGGCCAGAAGGGTATCAATCTAACAATAAGCATTAGGGTGCGTTTTTGTTTTAGTATTCGCCCAATAGGGCGATGTTCAGAGAAATCACCAAGGAAAACGTTCTCGCCCCACTGACCGAATTTTCATCGATCATTCAAACCCCAATATACACATATTATCTGGCAACGCATTGTGCGGTTTCGCCTATGAGGGCGAATACAAGATTCGCCCCTACGGTTGGAGGTTTGTGTTCTTCCTAGCCTTATTCAGCCGGTTTCTTTTCGGGGCTATCTGCCTCTTCTTCTTCAGCTGGTGGCGCCGGAGTAAGGTCTTCTCCAATATAACCCTGTTGAATCTTACCTTTGAACATATCGTAGCCTTCACCCTCGATCTTGGCGGTGATGGTCGCTTTGTAAAGCTTAGGCTTGATGGGGTTGAAGTAGAGATCCACCGTGGCCGTGCCACCGTTTGGGGGGATGGTTAAGGTTTTGCTGAAAAGCTCAAAGAACTCTGAATTTTCGTTGAGGGTGATGGTTTGCTCTTTGTCGGAGAAATTGTGGAAATACAGCGTAGTCGTGTGGTGCGCTTTCTTGGTGTCAAAGAGGGTTCTTTTGCTCCAGGAAACGGCCAAGCCTTTGTCCTTGGAGAAATAGGGTTTGCCTTCGTCGTTGACGGTAAGCAGATAGCCATCGCGTGCGATTTTTTCATTTGTAAAGTCAACAGCCCCACCAACCCAGGGGTCCATGGTGCCAGTGTGATGCGCGCCCAGAACGCCAAGTTTTCCATCGAGCTCTACCATGGTAGGGCTACCTGAATCCCCACCAATGCCATGGGCGCCATCGTCGGCATATTTACCCTCTGTTTTTCTTGGGTCATAACCAATGTAAGGCACGGTGCTTTTAGGCAATTTTCGAAAACCCATGATTTTTGTGACGCCTGCGGCAGGGAGGCGAAAGCCTTCTTTTACGTATTTGCCCACAAAGTAGAAGGCATTTTTACCCAAGAGCCGTTTAGGTAGTCTGGTGGCCACAGGGATATGCGTGACTTTGTCTTTGGGGGTGAAAGGGGTCTCCAAGAGGCCAATGGCTACATCCCCACCTACGTGATATTGCTTTTCGACTTTCCGAACGATGACTTTATTGTCTGCGTTGAGAAATTTGATTCTGGCACCCGGGCCGATTCTGTAATGTTTGGCCATCAAAATGTGTTGGGGGGTAATGAGTGCAGCTTGGCGGAGTTTAGGCTCTACTTTTTCTTGGGCCTTTTCATATTCACCAGGGGCTTTGAACACCCAGCCTTCGCGGGCCTTACGCCCATACGTAGCCACGCCGGTGATCTTGTATTTGGATAAAAAGAAATTAGGGTTATGCGCGAGCTCTTCGGTACCCCAGTTTATAAACCGAAGATGACGTTTTCGGTTGAACTTGCCATGTTGAAAATTGTCGCTCCAAGCGATCATGGGGGTGGCTAGGAGCAAAAGACCGACGATCGTTTTATAGAGTGTGTTTTTCATAGTTCTTATATAACCGGTTTACACCTCGGGCGGTTCTATAAAAATGAATGGAATTGCAATGTTTATATGTGGTTTCAGGCTAAATGAACGTTCCTTTTATTTATGACTTACGGGCGGGTCGCGTGCTGCTGAAAATCTCCAATGGTGGTGCCTTCAAGTACCGCTAAGATCTTGTCATGCAAAATGCGATTGGGTTCCACCAAGAAGCAGTTTTCGTAGAGGCCGCATTTGGCATCTTTGCCGTTTCGACAGCAATCGGTAAAGTTGAAAGGGGTGCTGAGGGCTTCTAATACATCAGCCACGGAGATGTCCTGCGTGGCTTTGGCTAAACTGTAACCGCCGTGGGGGCCTCGTTTGCTTTTGAGTAGGCCGCCTCGAGTGAGATCTTTGAGGATGTTGATGGCGTAGGGGAGCTCCATGGAAAATCGTTCGGCGATCATTTTGGCGGAGGTGTCCAGGCCCTCTCGGGTGCCTAAAAAGGTCAAAAACAGCAGGGATCGGTCCTCACGTTTAGATAATTGCAGCATAGGGGCTCTCAATTATAACACGGGGATTCCCGGGGACAAGCGGTCGGCGTGGACCTGGGGCCAAACGGGGATCGTTTTCCGATAGGGCCTTTTATGTAATCGGAAGTTCCGGATTCCCCCGTTCTGATCCTACTCCCCCCCACCGGCAGCCCCTCCCCCCTGGAAAAAGGGCTTTGAAATTCCTATCCTCCGTCCGGTCTGGATTGTTCCCGCCGGGTGGTGGAAGATGGCGGGGGTTCGCCGGTAATCCGTTTCTTAGTAGACGAAGGGGATCAGTTTTTTCGTTCGTTTCTCGTACTCTTCGAAATCTTTGCCGTACCGTTCCCGCAGGTGGGTATCGAGGTGCGGGATATGGTAGAAGACGAACATAACGAGCATGAAGAGGGGGAGTATTCCGGTCCACCAGGTAGCGGTCAGGATCGCCCATCCGGAGTACGAGACGACTTCACCGAAGTAGTTGATATGGACAGAGTGGCGGAAGAGTCCTTCCTTGTAGCATTTTCCTTTATGTTCCGGGTTTCGTTTCCAGACCATTCTCTGAAATTCCGATCCGGTAGTTATTCCTGATCCGGCGAGGAAGAGCGCGACCCCGACGCCATCGAGCCAACCGAGAGGGGGAACCTGTTCGTAGAGGATTCCCATCCCGAGGGTGAGGAATCCGACTTCCTGAAGGATAAGAAAGAATCCAAGGGGGAGTCCTTCCTGCCAGGTGATTTTCCGGACGATCAGTATGTACAGAGTGAAGGCGTGGCGGGCGAATGCGAAGACGATGACGGCGAGAAGGAGCCACGCTCTTGGGGATATGTTTGTTCCTGGGATCGTTGTTGTTCCGGAGACGAGGAAGCCGCATATTGCGAGAGAGATAATGTGCAGGAGGAGGAAGGTCGCTTTCTGTGGGGAACTTGATCCGTGGGATCGATCGACGCCGCCGCGAATGGAAGGGGTGGTCATGGGGGGAGAGGGTACAGGATTAAACAGAGGGAATCCAGCGCGTGAGGTTGTCGGGTAGAAATGATCAACAAATCATGGCGTCGTTTCTACAAATTCGTACCATGTTGCCTGCTCAATTATAACACGGGGATTCCCGGGGACAAGCGGTCGGCGTGGACCTGGGGCCAAACGGGGATCGTTTTCCGATAGGGCCTTTTATGTAATCGGAAGTTCCGGATTCCCCCGTTCTGATTCTTCTTCCCCCCACCGGCAGCCCCTCCCCCCTGGAAAAAGGGCTTTGAAATTCTTATCCTCCGCTTGTCCCTAGGAATTCCTGTGTTATAATGGAGTTTAATCGCTGTCTTCAGGTTTGTGTTAAAGCTCCGTTCAGACTACGGCCGCTATTCTTTCCGACTACTATTCTCTATCTGATCATAAGGTGCAATGAATGCTTCAGAAAACCGAGAGACTACCGTTGGTTTACGCCTGTTCGGGCTGTTCTAATAACGCTCAGCTTGCCAACCAAGTCGCTTTGCAGATGGATCGTGAGCAACGCGCTGAAATGTCATGCATCGCTGGTGTAGGTGGCAATGTTCCTAGTATGGTTAAGAAAGCCAAAAGCGGTCGTAAAATCATAGCCCTTGATGGTTGTAAGTTGCACTGCGTTAAAGGCTGCCTGGCAAACCATCAGGTGGATGCGAATGTGCATTTAACCCTTACTGATTTGGGATTAAAGAAGAGAGTCAAGACAGAGTTCAATCATGAAGATGTCGAGCTTGTGCAAACTAGAGTTTGGGCGCACCCAAGTCTCAAGAATTGACTTGATGGATAGACATCTTCAATTATAACACGGGGATTCCTGGGGCCAAACGGGGATCGTTTTCCGATATGGCCTTTTATGTAGTCGGATGCTTCGGACTCCCCCGTTCTGATCTTTCTTTCCCCCACCGATAACCCCTCCCCCCTGGAAAAAGGGCTTTGAAATTCCTATCCTCGGGAAAAAGAAGGCGTTATTGCAGAAAATCGGGTGGAAAAATGGCTTTATTTCCGGCCGGTCTGACCGCTATAATCCGCCCTTGATTTGGTGCAAATAGAAACAGGAGCGATTTGATGAAGCAATTTACTTTTTCCGCAGCGGCACTTCTTTCCCTTCTCTTCGCGGGGTGTTCGACCTCTCCCAAGCTGGAAGTAGGCGTGAAAGAGGCCGGATATGAGAAAGTTTCCCTCAAAAACCTGATTTCCGGTGTCGACAAATATCAGGACAAGAAAGTTATGATCGAAGGCTCGATCCTTCGAGTCTGTCAGGGCCGTGGCTGTTGGGTCGAGGTTTCCGACGGAACGACAAAGATGATCGCAAAGAGTATCGCTCATGATGTCCTGCTTCCGAAAGATTGTGCGGGCAATGAGATTCAGGTAATGGGGCATCTTCGGATTGATCCTGAGACAACTTGTGGTGAGGATCACGCGCACGAGAAGTCCGAGGAAGAGCACGGGGATCATGAATGTCCGAAACCTTCTATCCTTCTTGAGATGGAAGGGGCGAAGCTCTTCTAGTCGGTCGCCTCGAGTTCCTTCTTCAAGACCCGGATGTCTGCGATCATTCTCTTCATGTCGAGGCGGAGCGTTCCGTTGTATACGCCACGGATGTGCCCCTCCGGGTCTCGCAAGATGACACTCTCGGTATGCATGATACCGTTCTTCTCTTTTACTCCAGCTTCCTGGTCGGCGAAGTAGCTAGTGCGTGCGTTGGCGTAGATCGTTTTCCGATAGGGCCTTTTATGTAGTCGGATGCTTCGGACTCCCCCGTTCTGATTCTTCTTCCCCCCACCGGTAGCCCCTGCCCCTGGAAAAAGGGCTTTGAAATTCTTATCCTCGGCTTCTCGTGAGCAAGAATATATATTGTTCCACTTGCCGTTCCCTCCCTTTGCGTGATATATACGCACATGGACTTCTATCAGGACCCACCTAAACTCAAGAATTTATTCGAACAAGATACCGCTTTGCAGCGAGAACTAGCCCATAGACTCCCAAAAGATCTATTCGACCAATACCGACCTGTTTTCGAAGAGATGGGGCGTCTTGCCGTTGACGAGGTAAAACCATTGGGAGATGAAGCGGAAGCACACCCTCCGGTACATGTTCCCTATGATCCGTGGGGAAAAAGAATTGACGAAATCCGTGTTTCCGGTGGATGGGACCGTTTGAAGGAATTTTCGGCAAGACATAATCTGATCGCAACAGGATATGACGAATCTCTCGGGGATCGAAGGCGGATTATTCAAGCGGCACTACTGCACCTCTTCTCTGCGAGTTCGGCAACGTATTCCTGCCCCCTTGCGATGACAGATGCGGCCGCGCGGGTGCTATTGGATCTCGCCCCCCCTACCCTACGAGACAATCTTGCCCCGCAATTGATTTCTACGGCGATCACTTCCGGACAATGGATGACCGAACGAAGTGGAGGATCCGACGTAAGCGGAACCTCTACGATTGCACGGAAAACCGACGGGAATCGATACCTCCTTTCTGGAGAAAAATGGTTCACCTCTTCGGTTACTTCTGAAATGGCCCTGGCTCTTGCAAAGATAGAGGGATCAGAAAAGCTCTCCCTTTTCTGCCTGGAAGTGTCCGCCGGGGGAATCGAAATCAACCGGCTTAAGGAAAAGCTTGGAACCCATGCCCTTCCAACGGCAGAACTGACGCTCCATAATACCCCAGCAATTCTTATCGGGGAGGAAGGCCGCGGAGTTGCCAACATTTCCGGAATGCTCACCATCACCCGCTATTACAATTCGATAGCCTCGACCTCTTCCATGAGTTATGCGAAGCTTCTCGCAGGAGACTATTCCCAAAGGCGAAAAGCATTCGGGAAGCGGCTCATTGACCACCCTCTTCATCGAAGAACACTCGAAGACCTTGAATGCACCGCTGCCGCAGGGCTGGCGCTCGTCTTCGAGGTAGCGGATCTCCTTGGTAAAGCGGAAGAGGGAACGGCAAACGAAGAGGAGCGCAAACGCATTCGGGGTCTCGTACCCATCGCCAAACTCACACTCGGAAAACAGGCCGTAGCCCAGGCAAGTGAAGCTCTTGAATGCTTTGGGGGTGCGGGATACATAGAGGACACGGGACTTTCCCGCCTTCTACGAGATGCGCAGGTATTTCCTATCTGGGAAGGAACAACAAATGTCCTGTCACTCGATCTCTTCCGGGCAGAGATGAAGGAATCCTCCCTTACGATCATCCTCGACAATCTCAAGAGCCGCGCTTCCGGGGTGCTTCTTGAGAAAGTGGTACAGTTCTCATCATGGCTCTCGTCGGGAGACCCAAAGCCGGAAGAGGAAGCCCGCCAAATTGCGTTGACAACGGGTTATCTCTGCGAAGCGGTCTATCTCCGCGAGTCGCTTTCCGGGAGCACAAAGGCATTCGACCGGTTTATACAGACCCATTTATAAGGCGAATGCCTTCTTTAGCCACCGACGAACATCATCGACGATGAGGTAGAGTGCCGGAATGAAAAGTAAAAGAAGGAAGGTCGCGAAAAGCAGCCCCCAGACAATCGAGATCGCCATCGGGGTTAAAAAGGCGGCACTTCCGGTTACTTCAAACATCAAGGGCATCAGTCCAACGACGGTCGTCGCGGTCGTAAGGAGAATCGGCCGCAACCGGTGACGTCCCGACCGGATAATGGCTTGCAGCCGTGGAACGCCCGCAGCCCGAAGCCGGTTGATGAAATCGACAAAGACGAGGGAATCGTTCACCACAACACCTGAAAGCGCGACCACCCCGATCAACCCGAGGGGAATAGTAAAGAGAACAACAAGGGGTTGAATAAACGACCGGAAGAGCGCCCCCAGGATCATATATATAAGGAGAAAAGCGACCCAGAAGGCCGCCATTAGAGAATCCATCGATTTCTTTCGGTCCTCGTCTTCCCCGCTATAGGAAAGAAACACTTCCGACCTCAATTATAATACGGGGATTCCTGGGGCCAAACGGGGATCGTTTTCCGATATGGCCTTTTATGTTGACGGAAGCTTCGGATTTCCCCGTTCTGATCTTTCTTCCCCCCACCGGCCCGGATTTCGACGCCCCTCCCCCCTGGAAAAAGGGCTTAGGAATTCCTATCTACCAAACAATCGTTAATGAGTTATAATGGAAAGCGTGAAACGTCGATCATTCTTTATGTTCCTCTCCATCGGATTCTGTGCATTTCTGATCCAGGCCGTATCCTCCTGCGGGGGTGGTGGCGGTTCGGGAAGCGGCTCCGGGTCCATTGCGGCTCTGGTGGAATTGATCCCCGGAAGTACCGACCATAACCCCGACGGAACCTGGTGGGGTTACAACATGAACAAGATCGTTCGCTACGGTGATCGTGTCTTCATGTACGTGGTCGAAACCGGGGATTTCCCCCCCACCGCCTCTACTTTCCGGATCTACACGAAACTCGCAGATGGGGCCTGGACGTCCGGTGAAGGTTTTCCCACATCACGTCCCGGCAATCTGTTGATGGACTCGACGGGCGTTCTGCATGTCTTCGTATTCGAACCCACCAACCTTACCAACGACTCTATCGGGAGACTCAAACACTACTGGTTTCCGAACTCGATGACGGGCGACATCACAAACTACCAGGAAGAGACCGTTGTTCAGAACAATGGTTCGCTCGAAACGGTGAACATCCGGATTGGATCGGCAATCGGTGCGGGTGACCGGCTGGCGGTCGCATTCGGCCTAACCGTATCGGGCAGCGGCCAAACCGAACAACTCTGGTACAAGGACCCCTCCGGGGCATGGACCAATCTCGTGGCGGGCACGAATCTCGATCACGATTTTTACTATCCCTTCGTTCTCGTCACGCCTTCCGGCTTCGGTCTGCTTGCAGTCCAGGACGATTTTGTAAGTCAGGGAGAACCGAACATCTATCAGATCATCAAGTACTTTCACTATACAACAGGATCGTGGGTGAATGAAGACGTCGTAGATCTGACCTCTCATTCTCTGGCAGGTTCGCGGGATAGACTCCTGGAGCAGAGCGATCTCTACCTTGATACGGGCGGCTCGGCACATCTTCTCTGGAAGGAATTTCTAGACTCTGGATCTGCATCAACCGTCTCCGGGTTCAAGCACCTCTCCGGATTACCGGGCTCATGGACATCGGAAGACCTCACTCCCCCTTCTAATCTCTCAATCAATTGGCTCAAGATGCTGGAGCACGGAGGGAAGACTTACTATCTGGCCACTTCCTATTCCCGCCTCTACTTGGCGGATTCTACGCTTTCGAAATTCGAGGAGGTTTCTTTGCCAAGTGACATCCAGGGAATCTACCTCTATGTGGCGGGGCCTCAATCCGGAACGAGTTCGTCTTCCCCATATTTGGACATCCTTCTTCTTAATGGATCGTCGTCGAGCTATCCGGATGCGTCCAATTACTACATTCGGATTAACAAGTCGGAACTTTCGAAGTTGGACTGATGAGCCGGCAATTATAACACGGGGATTCCCGGGGACAAGGGGCCACCGCGAGCCGTGACCCCTCGTCCCAGATAGGTGTGTTTTCGGGACGGCTTTCGCCTGGAGCCGGGTCTCTTCCAGGGATGGTTCACGGGGTAAATCATCGGTTCGGCAAGTGAATGAAAACCGCTGGGTGTTCTTCGAATGCACTCCCTATTTCCTGGACGAAGACATCTCTTCGAGGCGTTTTCGATGCTTGTCCACCTTCTTCATCACGTTGGGATACCGTTGAAAGGATGCGTTGTACTGTTCGAGAACGGACCTGTATTTTTCGAGGTTTTTCGCCGAGGCGAGCGCGTCGAGGATCGCATCGAAGAAGACCATTTTCTCGGAAAAAGCCGCCGGAATCCGCCCCGCCTCGAGATGGGCGAGAAGTCGCCCCCCGACCACGACGCGCTGCGCGGAGGTGATCTGACGGGTGTGATTCAAAAGGCTGCGCGCATCGGATCTCATGAGCAGTTTCTGATACCGCTTCTCCTGCGCCTCGTTCATCTTCCCCAGACGCTTCCGGGCGCTCGTAGCCTCATCGTAAGCGAGATCGGACACCGACAGCCTCGTTTCCAGCATGAGAAATTGCTCCTCGATCGTCGGATCGCTCTTGGCGAAAATCTTTTGAACCTTCCGTCCTCGCTCGATCCAGGACCGAAACCCTTCCACCGTACGCGCTCCCTTACCCACGACCAGAACTCGCCCCTGGGGGTCGAGAATCAGGAATCGAGGAAAAGCCGTCCCCCCCTTCTCAGTAAACAGCTTGGCGTGGGGCACACCCTGGACATGGCTGGTGATGTGCAGAAAGAGGACCGCGTCCTTCGCAATCTGAGAGAAAGGCTCCTGTGAGAACGCGCCGCGTTCTACTTTAATGCAAGGGCCTCACGGAGCGTAGGAACGGGTGAAGTAAGCGAAGATCAGCTTCCCGCTCTGAGCGGCTCGCTGACGGGCCAGATTGTAATCGGTGGTCCAGTTCTGAATGGAAACCCACTTCTCGGAGAGCTTCGACTCCAGTTTTTTCCGGAGAACCGCCTGTTCTTGCCGGGCATCGATGGTATCGATCCCCACAAAACCAAGCGCCAAGGCGACAAGAATGATGGTTCTCATGAATCACTTACCTCCAGGGTTGGAGAAAAGACGACCTCACTCACGCGACGACTACCATAGACTTCT
>MPMD02415158.1_pt1 | contig 10409 bp, 8 predicted proteins | sample 1617291 | NCBI WGS metagenome assembly MPMD02 (sample SAMN05944810, study PRJNA350692) | marine metagenome | biome: marine; feature: ODZ; material: water; isolation source: 120 m water sample filtered on 30 um supor filter | place: Pacific Ocean | collected 2012-04-09 | depth 120m m | reverse complement strand
GTACCTTGAGTACCTTGAAAATTACTTAATGGTCCCTGAACACCTTGAAGTCCTTGAGATCCTTGAGATCCTTGAAGACCCTGAAGACCTTGAGTACCTTGAAAATTACTTAATGCACCTTGAACACCTTGACCCCCACCCATTCCAGCACCAGCATCAGTTCCATCTGGCCAATAAACTTTAACTCCACCATAAAATGTAGCTTTTTCATTAAAATAAGCCTTCTGCCCTATTATTTCTGAATTTTTAGGATCTGGTATATCTGACATCTATTATTTCTCCCCTGCTTTTTCTATTTCAGACCGTACTCTTGTCGATTCACTGTCAAGTGAATCATTATCTTCACCACCATCTGTAACAATATTTTTAATAGCTATAGCCGCAGTTAAAGGATCCTGCATTGCATGTATTGGAAATTCATTAGATAATATTTCATCAATAGGTAATCCTTTTGATAGATTTTTACTCGCTAATTTTTCTGCTCCCTGAACTATTGCACCAACACCACCACTTAATGCACCACTTGAAGCACCCATAGCAATATCAGTAGCAGTTCCTAAAACATTAGGAAGTGCTATAGGAACCATACCTTCACCAAGTAAAAAATCAACCCCAACAAAACTATTTTCAAAAACACGCATACCAAAATTATGCTTATCAGGAATTAAATCCCCCAGAAGTCCCTTTGCATCACATCTTGGTGCTTTTAATAATATTCTTTGTTTTGCATCTAAAGTTATATTTCTTCCTGCTTTTATATCAACATCTTCGTCTGCCTCAATAACAATATTTTTTGCTTTAATCTTTACAGCACCATTTCTCATTGCAGTGACTGTTACATCACCACTCATACCAACAATAGTTAAATCTACACCTTCAGAAGAATCCTTATTTCCAGCAACTATTTCTATATCTCTATCATTATAAACACTAAATCTACCTCCTTCAGTTAATCCAACTAAACATTGATGATTTTCATTAGTTACTCCATATACATTATAAACATCAGACCCATTTGAACCAATTTGTGGATTATTGGTATCAAATCTAACTTTAGGTCCTAGACTAACTACATTTCTTCCTTCCCAATTATATTCTTTTGACATATTATTCTATACAATCCTTTACAAATTTAGTATTCCTTAATTTTTGGAAATCTACTTTTCCATCACTCTGAATAAGTTCAATTGGAATTCTTTCTAATACTGGTCTAAGAATTGCACCAGAACCAGTACTAGTTCTTATAGTAATAACAGGTAATTCATCCACAATAATATAATTATTTAGTATCAATGTTGGAGAACTTATTGTTAATGGATCTATTGGATTTAATGGATCTATTGGAAGTTCTTCAGATAAAATATCTGAAGAAGAAGTAACTCTAACATCAATTATAGAACCATCATCATCAACAACTACTTCATAATTATTTCCAAAATCATCAATTGCATTATCAGTGGGAAGATAACCAATACCAGGATATTGAACAAATACATCAGAAACATAAGTAGGAAGATTTGAAGGATCTGTATCTGCATTAAATTGTGAAGTGTTTATATTAATAAATCCTACTGGATAATTTTCTCCAGAAGAAACTATATAAAAATTATCAACTTCACCTTTTTCATTAATATTACATCTTGCTACAGCACCATATCCCCTTTCACATTCATCTTCAATTTGAACAAATGGTGGATATTTGTAATTTTGACCTTTATTAATTACTTTTATACCAATAATACCTGCACTAATTTCAACTCCTTGATCATCTCTTTCAAAATTACCAAGTACAATTTCACCTGCAGCATCTTTACCCATACCACCAAATAATTTAACTTTTGGTAAAGATGAACAAGAAATAATAGGTCCAGTATAACATCCACTATCTGGATCTTTAGTTAAATCAGAGAAAATATCAAATCCTTCTTTAACACCACTAATACCACTTTTTATTTCATCAGACAAATTTTCTCTGGCAGCATTTGCCCTATTCATATTATCCAATATACCTTTAAAATCTAATAATTTATCTGCTATTTTATCTGGACCAATACCAATTCTCCATACATCAGTATTATCAAAGGATTTATTTTTATTTTGATTAATATCAAATAATCCACTTATACCTCTAATTGCAGCAACGCCACTTGTAAGAAAATCAATAACATTAAATCCAGCAGATAATATTTTACTTACACCACCCAAAACACCAGAAAGACCTCCACTTATCTTACGAATAATTTCACCAAAAACTGACGCTGTAAATTGAGTTGATAAACAAGATGATGGTCTTTTTACATTATTAACAACATCTGTTAGCATACTGTTAACAATTCCAAATAAATTATTAGATACTATTCCAGGTATTTTTGGTATAAAAGATTGTAATGCTTTAACAGGATTTACCATTGCTTTCTGTGCTGCAACTCCAGCAGCATGAGCAACCACAGGATTTCCAGTTGCAGCAAGAGTTGCAGCATAAACTGCATTATAAAGAGCTTTTAAACCTCCCTCAAGTATTGGTATTAATCCAGTATAAAGTGAATCAGTACATTGACCAATAACACCTTCAGCAATTCCCATGATCTTATCAACAGATCTACTAACTTCTGCTACTTTATTAAGAATTTTATTATAAGGATCATTAACTTTTTGTATTAAATTATAAACTTCTGCATCAATTCCTTTTGCACTGTTATCAGAACTTGAATCTCCAAGAACAATTTTTTTTCCTATAGCAGTACTATAACTTATTTCATCCTTATTTTCATTCTTCGTATTTAATTTATCAGTCGTATCTGTTGGAATTCTTCTAGGAGATTTTTGTGATGATGTACTATCTTCAGAATCTTCTGAAGGATATAATGTTCCATTTGGTCTTGTAATTCTATTTGTATAACCAGTAAATGGTGCAAATGGTGCCAAATACTCAGTAGAAGGAACTTCACCTGTTCTACCAAAACATCCTATAATAATTGGTATCTGACCATTATCACCATCAAGAAAAAATCCTAATACAGTATCACCAGGTCTTATTTTAGGATTAACTGCTAAATTAGCAGCACCACTACCAGATGTTGTCGGCAACATAACTTGTGCCCATGGCAAATCATCATTTGAAAGTTCACTAGGGTTTGCTGGATGATAACCTAAAATTCTTACTTTTAATCTATTGCCCCATCCTTCCCCATTTACTTGTCCTTTTTGAGAACCAATGGGTGGAACTTGACCAATCCACCATCTAAACCCATCTCTACCTAAAAAATTACTTTTGAGTATTGCTTCATCTAACATTTTTTTGACCGAAACTATCTCTGATTAATTTCAGAGAGGTATAAGAGTTTTTTGTATCAAAATGGTGACATAATTCCTTTATCATATATAGACCACTTGTCTCTTGATCAAATTCATTCTGATCAGAAGAACTTAATCTTGGGAAATTACATTCGATTAAATTACCAGCAGACAAATTAGTATTTAAAGGAACCATCATATTTAATTTTTGTGTCATCATAGTGTTATATCTCATTAAAGCTTGTGATTGATATTGAGCAGGATCTGAATTTTCTTCTACAGTAACATCCTGTTCCATTGTGCCAATATCCAATACTTGAGTAATTATTCTAGATGGCAAATCACCAAGTGTCTGATCAGAACCTTCACCCGTTTTTGGTAATTTAAATCTATCACCAAGAGTTTCAGTTTCTCCAATATAATCTGACTGTTTAAATACCCCTTGCTGTAAAGTTGTAAAGGAAAAATTTAATGGATTAAAATATATTCGTTGTGATGAATAAGTTCCCAATCTAACTTTTTCTAATAAATTTGAATTCCTATCAATATAATAATCAAGAATTTTAAAATCATTATTTACTTTACCACTATCATTAAAAGTTTCATTCTTCTCACTGTAAATATAAGACGCTTTTGGTTCCTGTTTATTCATTTCATCAATAGATCTAAATTGGAATCCATCTTTAGTTTGATAAAATAAAAATCCTGCTGTTGCACTCTTAGATACTGATGGAACACATTTAGATGCTAACCATGTTAAAACTGTAAATGGTTTTCTCATATTTCCAACAAAACCATAATTATTTGATGTCTTATCAATTACTCCTATTTTATTTGTTTGTAATACATCCTCTAAAATATTTTTTACAGAAATATCAATACTTTGTGATTTTTGATATTTTTTTGAAACTCTAGAGGTTTCATTTGAAATTGCTTCTTTTGAGACTAATTGTAATGTAAATGATTCGTTATTCTGTTCAGCAAGAACATCACTAACAGAAGAAACATAAAAATAATCTTCAATTCTTGATGCAAAATCTAAACTTATATTTGATGATGTATTTGCTTTTATTCTTATTGATAATCTCTCACCACCTCTTAATGGCAAACCATTATAAATTGACTGCATAACACCATCATTCTCAATACTTGCAGAAGTATCAATAACTTTAAGTCTTGCGGTAATTACAGGAGAAAAAATATCTTCAAAATACTCAAATGATAAAGCTCCTTGAGTCAAATCAACACTTCTAGATTGATCGTTAGATTCTAATATAAGTTCTTCGTATATTGATTTAGTAGTTGCATCCATTATACGTTAATTGTAACTAAGGTCGAATAACATTTTTTGTTTTATAAATTTATTTAACATAGTAAAAATATCAGAAGAACTGCCACTTTCAGTTGAAGATGATCTAGAAGAAACCTGTGGTGGTGATTGTTGTCCTCCTCCACCACTATCAATAATAATAGTTTCACCTTTTCTTTCTGAAATTACATTATTTGATTTCATACTAGAAGAAGATTGTGTCGAAGATATTTGTTTTCCACCAACAGATCTTGCCTCTTTTAAAGCATTACGATAATTGGAATTACCATATGCATTCCAAGCACCATATCCTTGACCTAGTTGTTTATGTATATAATATGCTGCTTTAGCATTTACTAAAGGATCATATAATTCCTCATTTGAAGAAATTCCAAATTGTTTTCTTCTAATAGGACCATAAGGACCAGTCATATTAATTTGCCACAATCCATATGAAGTTTCTCCCTTATCACGATATACTCCAGATTTCATTGTACTATTATCACTTTCACCCCCTGATTCTGCTATTGCAATTGCTGCCATTTTAATAGATTCTTCTTCATTAAATCCCACACTTCTTGCCAATGAAATTAATTCTGGAATTGAAAGATTTTTACCCGAAGGTATTATTCGATTTTGTGGTTGAACATTTTCTTGATTATTATTTGGAACCCAATCAAGAAAATCCCACCATTGATTTTGAGATGTGCTTGATTCTGATATAGACGTAGTTTCTGTTGTTTGTTTTACTGCTTTTACATTTCCACCCTTAACTATTGCTCCAGAATCAATTAATCCTTTAGGATCCATTGTATTATCAACTATAGAACCGTTTTTAGAATAATTTACTGCATGGTCTAAATGTAAATGTGGTCCAGTAGATAATCCAGTATCTCCACTTTTTCCTATAACTTTTGCTGCACCATTTTCTCCTGTTCCGGCACCAACTTTCTCACCAACTTTAACATTTATACTACTCATATGAGCTAATTTAACATAAGTTCCATCATCCAACTGAATAACCACAAAATTACCATATCCCCCATTATTTTTTTCACGACTAGTATCATTACTATCCCCCATTATACCAACATCAACAACTACTCCATCTTTAATTAAAGTTATTGGAGTTCCTACTGGCATTGCATAATCTTCACCAGTATGTCCTCTTTGTTTACCATCTTTACTATGAATTCTTGACTTTCCCCTTGAACCAGCCATTCCTGGTACATATTCTCCATAATCTCTACCACCTGGATCAGTTATTTTTTCACCACCAGTAGAAGTATATTGTTGAGTTGAAGAACCCCCAGATACAGTTCCTCCACCAGATACAGTTCCCCCATCTGGGGATGGTTTTCCATCCTCAGGATCTTGTTGAGCAAAAGGATCTTTTAGTATAGAAAAAGTATCATCTACATCTTTTTTAAGATCATCAAATGATTTTACAAGATCTTGTGTAGCAGTTTCAACATCTCTAGATACATCAAAAAAATCAAAATTCATAAAATTACTACTATATGCTTTCAAAACACTACCAAAATCTTTAAACGCAATCCAAATTTTATTTGGCATATCAAGTAATATATTTCTAACTTTCGTAATATTAGATATCAAATTATCACCCTTTTCCATCCATATTGGCAAATTTTCAATTATCCATCCTAAAGTAGTCCAACCAAGAAATCCCAAAATTCTATCAAGAAAACTTCCCCCAGCACTTGATAAAACTTTAGATCCTGGAATCATTGAATTTGTTTTAATTGTAGATGCTTCTATCTCTGCTTCTCTTGCTTCTCTTTCTCTTTGTTCTTCTCTTCTAAACTTAAAAATACTAGTTTTTTTTGCAATTTCAGTTTTTCTTTCTGTATTATCACCTATTAATTTTGAAATTGATTCAACAGATTTTTGTGTAGTAGAAGCACTTTGCTCTATATCAAAAAGAGTATTTTTTATATTTAAAATACTTGAATTTTGTGGAATGATCGATACTGAACTTGCCATTTTATGCTACCACATTATAAGAATGTAATGCATATAATGTATAGAAATTTTCAGGATTTGATGACTTAATAAGAGGAACCCCAGTAATACTCTTACCAACATTAGGATTTAAATTAGTAGATTGTTGTCTCTGTGTCTGATTATTTGTTTGAATTATCGTTGGTTTTGGATCTGATAATTTACTTATTTTTATATCTTTTGGTGGTGGAGATTCGATAACAGCAGGTACAGAAACATCCTGAGATATTTCTGGCGTATCAAAAATAGGTAGATTGAGAGTAGAATTGCCACCAGATGTACTCCCAGTACTCTCATTCAAACCTTCATTTTTTTGAGGAGGAGGAGTCTCATTACTCTTATTCAAACCTTCATTTTTTTGAGGAGGAGGAGTCTCATTTTTTAATACCAATTCTTGGGGTTCAACCTCAGAAGTACCCTTAGAAGTATTATTAAAAGGTTTAGGTTTTTGAATTATATTTGACTGTGGTATTACATTATTATTGGCACTGGTACTGGATGTAGATTTATGTTCAGGTTCAGGTTCAGTTACATCACTCTCTGTTTGTAAAGATTCATTATTAGTATTTGCAGGAACATTCCCAGATTCCTCATCACTAGATTTAGAATTAGGAACCAAATCAAGAAAATCCCACCATTGATTTGGATCTTCACTTTCATCTTTTGATCCCGTCACTTTATTCAATACAGACGGAAGACTTATTCTTGAATCTTCATTTTCAGGAATAAGTCCTTGACCAAATATATCTAATAACTGTTCAAAAGTATAGATAGTACCTAAAACCGCTCCTGTTTTTCCCTTTAATACTATTGCACCAGCACCTAGACCTGCTTCAACCCAATTTCCTTCCCATGCCTCCATAAAAGCGCCTAAACCTGTTAAAAACGCACCAAAACCACCACCTCTACCTTTTGGTTTTCCACCTGGTGGTTTTCCTGGTGATTTTCCTGGTGATTTTCCTGGTGGTGGTTTTACTTTACCTAAATTAATTGTTCCTTTGATTAATTCTTTTAATCCGTTAAATGGTTTTACAACTAATATATCAAAAATAAATTTTGCAAGTCCCTTTATAGAATTAGATATTAAACCTAATCCGTTTTTAAACAATAAAAGAGCATTTGTAGCATTTCTAATACCTCTTAATATCTCAATTTTTATTTTTTCTACCAAATCAATATTTTTTTTCCCATCTGCTTCAATTAATTTCCCATATCTATCAATCATCCATCCACCAAAAAGATATAATAATGATTGTCCAATCCTATCAAATAATCCTCTTACGTTTGATGATAATGGAACAGAAGCAGCAGTAAAAGCTCTACTTATTTTTTGCTCTACAATTTTCTCTTTTCCTTCTCTAATTCCCTGTTCTGCAAGTATTTTTTCTTTATTTTGTTCTTGATAAAGTATCCTTTGATCATTTGCAATATCATTCTGTAAAAGTGTAGAAATATTAACTAATCCAGTATTTAATTCTGAAATTTGTTGCCTTATAACATTAAACCCTGTCTGAAGACCTAATAAACTTTGTTGATTCTGTAATGTTACTTCTAAGGTCTTTATATCAGATTCACTTACAGTAGGTTGTGCTACTACTTGTCCAGAATTAACACTTTGAATACCACTAACAACTCCACCGCCAGCAATATTTTGTCTTGACTGCTGTGAAAGTGGTGAATTTGTAAGTGGTGTTACATTAGGTTCCATTATTGTTCTTTAAGTTTTCTTCTTCAATATATTGTTGGAGAAGAGAAACATATACTTCTCTTTCCCAAGGTATCATATTTTCTAGTTCTGTTAAAGAATATTTATGATGCTGAATCAAAGCAAAATTCATCTTATAATATGACGCAAGACTTTCATGCGTCATTGCTAAGCGAAAAAAGATGAAAGGCCCTCCATTACTATCTCACTTTCAACGCCAGTATTAGGATTTTTAACTGCAATAATATGCTTTAATTTTGGCATTGTTTCAAAAAACTTTTCAATTTTCTTAAATTGTTTTGAACTTAATTGTTCAATAAACTCTTTAAGTTCTTTCTTAGTACAATCTTTTGTAGACCAAGATTCTTCTTCATTATAAACTTGCTCCACACAAGAACAAATAATATCAAACGTATCATCAACACTCACATCAGTAGTTTTTATAAAATTATTTTTAATAAATTCATTCATTGAAGGATATCTCATTCTTATACTAAAATCATCATCTAATTGGATATCTCTACTATGATCCTCATTTTGTTGAATATTAATATCATCTAAACTAATACTCATAGGAACTTTTGTTTTTCCATCATCTGGACATGTAATCAAAACATCAGCATTTTCTCCAACAGATTTTCCTCTAATATTAAGAAAAAGATATTCGATATCAAATGTCGCTAAATTTTCTACTTTTACACCTCTTGTAATAATACAATTAGAAATAACATCTTTAACAGCATTAGAAATTTGTTTTGGATCTTCACTTTCCATTGCAATAATTAAAATCTTTTCTTCTTTTACAAGAAAAGGTCTGTATTTAATTTTCTTTTTTAATGAAGGAATTTCCAATTCATAAGTTGGAGTAGATACTTTTGGTAAAGGCATAATAAACTTTTAAGTGTGATTATTTATGGTCTATTTAATAAAATTTGTTAATGAATTTATCAGATTTGGAATATCATTTTCAGAGTCTCCTCTAAAATATGAGATACTTGTTGCTTTTCCTGCAATATATCGATCATATTCAAAGGTTGCAGCAACTTTTAATACATCAGAACCACCATAAGAAACAGGAATAGACGAAATTGATTGTGGGAACATACCTCTAAAAGTATATTCAATATCTCTTTTATAATCCCTATCAAATTTTATGATTTTAGTTTCAGTTGATTTATAATCATCAGGATATTGCATCCTAATATGATAATTATTATTGAACTTACTTATGTAATCATATTCATCAGAACCACTAGAAATATAATCCATCCAATGTTCTAATACCTTTATTGTATCATATTTTTTATCAACATAAAATTCCATTGTAATATTAGTATACATCCTAGTATGCGCAATTTTTTCACGAATACCAATATATGGACTTACTTCTGAAGTTGCATAAGCAGATGTAGGTAATGTTGTGGAAAAACAAAGTAACCCAAATTCACCTGTACAATAAATAGGCGAAACACCTTTTTTAAATAAGTAATTAACTACTTTAGGTGGAACCTGAAATCTAACTTCATAATGAGAAGATTGTGCAAGATTACCAAATAAAGTTTTTGCCGTATGTGGCTGTATTGGAAAAGGCACTCTAAATACCCATGACTACTCTTTTTATTATAAGTATTTAGATGGAAAATAAAAAAAACATCTTCAGATTTAAGAAGAGAAGAAAGTGAAAGAAAAAGAAGAGAAGGTATTCAGTACTATTAAAACTATAACAAATTACTAAAATGAACTATAAAACTGCCGGTGTAGACATTGAGGCAGGAAATGCTTTTGTAGAAAAGATTAAAAAGATTGTTCCTACTATTGGTGGGTTCAATGGAATGATGAAAGTTCCTGCTGGATATGAAAATCCAGTATTGGTTTCTGGTACTGACGGAGTAGGAGCCAAATTGAATGTAGCAGTTGTTGCTAATACTCATAACTCACATAAAGGTGTAGGTATTGACCTTGTTGCAATGTGTGTTAATGATGTGATTACTAGTGGTGCTAAACCATTATACTTCCTTGATTATATTGCAACAGGAAAATTAGATTCATTAGTATTGGAAGCAGTAATAGAAGGTATTG
>MPMD02292981.1_pt1 | contig 10412 bp, 4 predicted proteins | sample 1617291 | NCBI WGS metagenome assembly MPMD02 (sample SAMN05944810, study PRJNA350692) | marine metagenome | biome: marine; feature: ODZ; material: water; isolation source: 120 m water sample filtered on 30 um supor filter | place: Pacific Ocean | collected 2012-04-09 | depth 120m m | reverse complement strand
CTGGGTCTCCTGGCTACTTCGGCGTTCGACTGAGTTCGTGGCCGAGAACGCTTGTGAGCACCTCGGGTGGGGAGCATGGAGCAATGGTGAAGTGGGGATGGGTCCGCCGCCAATTACTCCTCGCTGCCCTCACACCGGACCGGTCCCAGCTACCAACAGGGTCTCTCTTCCTTTCGCCGCTCAAAAAAATTGTGTGAGCAAAAGATCATGTTCCTCCGCCTGGGTCTCCTGGCTACTTCGGCGTTCGACTGAGTTCGTGGCCGAGAACGCTTGTGAGCACCTCGGGTGGGGAGCATGGGACATTGGTGAAGTGGGGATGGGTCCACCGCCAATTACTCTCGCTACAAACCAACACGACAGCGGACAAGAAGGGCTCTTTCGCGTGCCCCTGGAAACAAGGCAAAAACAGGAGGTTGGGAATACGACAGTTACTCCTGAGGCTCTTTCGCGTGCGTGGCCTCAGGAGCAAGGTTGGGACCAACACCATGATCGACAGAGACAATGGCCTCCGGACGTTCCTTTTTTCGGAACGCCCGGAACTCCGGAAAAGACGTGGTTTTTCTCACGGAACAAGAAAGTGCACAGACGGGCAGTTGGGAACACGACAGCTACACCTGAGGCTCTTCCGCTTGCGTGGCCTCAGGAGCAAGTTAGGCACCAACACCATGATCGACAAAGACGATGGCCTCCGGTGAGCAGCTGCGGTGCTTCCAGCAGCTGCCTTCGCCAGTGGACGTCGAATGCGCCATGCTCCTCAGCGGCATGGTCCTATGGCAAAAAACAACAGCAAAAAAAGCAATGAAGGTAGTGGCGCTAATCTTCGACACTCAGAGTGAGCTTCCTGTCCGCGCGGGGATGCTTTGCATGTTTTCCGTGTTCGACAGTGTAACCTTATACAGAGTAGGAAGGGCGTGACATCCCGGGAAGGATGTCCATTTTCGGTGATTGGGGATCCAGGGTCCCGAGTTGCCCAGTGAGCCCAGTGAGCCCAGTGCCTAGTCTTCTGGACTACGTCACTCTTTTGGTTCATGAGCAAGATTAATCGTTCTCATCGCCAATGTTATACCCCCGTTAGACTTTGCAGAATCACAAAAAAACAACAAAAAAAAACGGAAAGACATCTTCGTCCGCTAGTGTCTCGACTTAACCTACTCGTTCGATCGCCCAGGGACCCCTCGACGGCCCAAGGGAATGGCAAAGTCTCACAGCTCTCCATAGCGGGGCCAAGAACGTGACGAGACCAGCCCGCACGAAACTCCGTGAGCGCCACGACGCGTCTTGCCATGGATTTTTGCACCGGCCTGCTCACTGTTGAGACGTGAGACGAAGCGCTGCGCCCCCTAACAGACGCGACCCAAAATAAAAAAATCAGGAGCCCAGCAGCGCCTCACGTGGCCAACGCCGCCGAAGCAGTAGGGTACGCCACTGGCGCTGCTGCGTAGCTAGCCATCACCGTGGCAGCTGGTGAGGCTGCGGCTGCACCGGCACCGGCAGCGGCGCCTCCACGAGCGGAATGACGGGCGCAGTCCGGGCACAAGAGAATGCCTAAGTCCTGCCCATGCGCCAACCAATATATGGGCGGCAGGGCGCTGCAGCCTTGCGGGCCTGGATTGCACCAGGAGCGGCCACAGCCCAAGCACGAAGAGACCTGCGCCTTGGCAGCGCAGCTCTGGCACGCGGTGCCCTGAGACGCAGGCGGCTGCCCTTGCGCCGCCCGGCATCTCCAGGCCGCTTCTGGCGCCACAATGGCCCCACTGTCTTCCCGGTAAGGTACGCCCGACAAGGCAGCCGCGCTGCGTGCCAAGCGAACAGGGATGGCACCGCCCTGGCGGCCAGGCTGCGCAGCGAGGATCTCTTGGATCCGCTCGATTTTGACGACTTCGTAAAGCAGTTCTGTCCGCATGCGCGAACCAATGTGCGCCAGGCGGTCTTCCAGATATGCAGCCGACTCGCGACAGCGCTGCTCGAACCTGCAGACCGAGCACTTCACCATAGTGCCGACGGCAGACCTCCCAGGCTGGCCCGCGGCTCTCTCGGCAACACAAGCTGAGCCGCGGCAGGGCCGGGTACACCTGATGGGAGTGTTCAGTTTGCGACCGAGTGCGCCCAGCGCCCGTGTGCCCCTACGCTCTTCCCATCGCTCCGCCCAGATGGCTAAGGCAGTGAGGTAGCGTTTGCGCAGAACGGCTAGATGCAGCACCACCCCCGTCAGGAGTTCTTTCACTGGTGCCCAGCCCCGTTCGGTCACGATGGCTCGGATACTGGCCGCGCGCTTCTGCTCGATCCGCTGGACCCAGGGCACAGGCTCCCTGGACGCGCGAGGCACTACCTTGTTCTGCCTTGCCAGAGCCTGGGCTAGCTCCTTAGGCATCGCCGCCCGCGTCGCCAAGTCCAGGTCTCCTGCCGGCTGCCCGTCTGCCGTGAGCGTTGGCAGAAGCCACCCGGCGCGGCTTAGAAGGGGATACCTAGCTGCGTGCGCTGGCTCCAGCAGTGGTCGGCCGTGCCCCTCAGGCGGCTCGGAGCCCCAGGGGAAACCCATGGAGCGCAGGGCGTCCTCGGCGTATTGGTACAAAGCAGAGCGCACGGTTTCGTCGCACTCTGGCATGCCTGGCTCCGCCAGCTTGCAGCTCCAGAATGCGTGCCACCTTGTGCCCACAGCCTCGCCGCACAGGAGGCAGGAGTGTCCAGAAAGGTCTCCGTCGTCAGAAATCGCATCCGCGATCTTGCGATATCTTTCTGATCGCCGTGCGAGGGAAACGTAAGAGCCCCCTAGGCCATGCCTAATTCTGAACACCCATGCGTGCATGTCGATGGGCGTGCCCGGTGTCCAGGCGCTGGAAAGCTCCGCGGCGAGGTGCGCCAAACTTTCTGGAACCCTTACTGCCCTCCATTCCGCCAGCTCGGCACCCCAAATCCGGCCTGCTTCTGCCGCAGCAAAGCCTTGCGTGGAGAGCGAGCCGAGCTGAACGTTTGCTGCGGCCGTGTATCCACCTCTGATGTAGTCCGCTGGGTCCCCAACCACCGTGCGGCCGAGGTGCTCCAGGAAGAAGCGTGTGCCTCCCGCAGGCTTGGCAATGTTCGCGGGCCTGCCTCGAGCTAGCGCCTCCTCGGCCCCAAGATCGGCCCAGTGGTTGAGGGAGGCACAGAGCTCACATGGGACTCGAGGATGGTCGCCGACCGGTTGGTGCGACGGTGTCCAAATGAGCTGCGTACAAGGAAATGCACTGGAAGCGCGCCACTCCTCAAATCCTCCCGGGATTGGCGCAGTCTGCGCTGAACTGCCTATCGCACGCTCTCGGTCGCGCAGGAGTGCTTGCAATCTCAGCTCCCACGCGGGAAAATTGCCCCGCACGTCTTCCCTGCTACTGCGGCCGGGCAGGGCATCCACGAGAGAGATTAAGGCGTCTCTGTCGACGGAAAGCTGTATCGGCGACAACGGCGCTCGAGCGGCGCAGGCGATGAGAGCAGCCAACTCCGCCTCGTGGACCCCGCAGCGTCTGCTCCCCACAAATTCAGGCAGTCGTGCTGTATGCCGCAGCCAGGTCACGGGGCGGGCTATTGGTGAGCCGAGGTCGGCGGGGAGCTCCAGATCCGCGAACACGTTGGACGCGGCCGCAGCATCGTCATTCGCACCCCCGTCCGTGGCGCCCCATATGCAAGACGCCGGATGCCGCCCAACATCAGCCAACGCCGCCGTGCGAGGGCAGAAGTGCTCGGCGTCGCCCTGCCAATTCTCCTGGCGCCACCATTGCAGCTCCAAGTTTCCACTCGGCGTGCTACGCGAGGAGCCGAAGATGCGCCGTTCCCCATACCAATCATCGCGAGCCTCCTCCGTAGCTCTCGCGATGGCTGATGCGATCTGTGCCGGGCCGCACGGCAGCCGGCGCCAGTCGATGCCCACCCTTGCGCACCACCAAGCCTCCGAAGACGCTTGCGCCGTGGTCGGATCAGAGCTGAAGCCTGCGCGCAGGCTGGCTGCGAGCGCGCCAACACTGGAGTACGCCAGCCTGGCTGTGTCACATTTGCGGTCAATTTGACGTTCAATCTGCCCCCAGCCTGGACTATGGCTGGCGAGCTGCGCCAGCACGCGGCTCAGGAAGAGCTCCTTAGCGTCACGGAGGTAGAAACCCTTTTTCGCCAAGAATTCCACGGCTTCCTTAAGGGTAGAGCTGCAGGACTGGATGTCCCGTGGACCCAGCGACGTCAACTCCTCCCAGCGTCCCCGCCTCACCCGCGCCTGCAGCTCATCGCCGTGGAATGACACCAACAGTTCTCGAGCCCGGTTGGCCATAACACAGCCGGAGCAGGATTGGAATCCCAGACCACCAAAGTCCGAGGACGCGTAGATCAGCTCCGGAGTCGTGGTTGGATGAACGCGGAGGCACCGCTTGACCACCGTGGACACCCTTTCGTCCCACTGGTTTGCCACCTCGTAAGGCACGCGGTGGCAATTTGGCGCGAATACCAAATGGGAGAGCACAAACATCGACATGGCCGATTGAAGTTCAAAGACGTCGCTCTTGCGTGACTGTGCGAGACCCAGCTGCCGAATGATCTCCTTGTCTAATCTGGCGACCGATTCTGCAGGCCCAACCTTCCACGTGGAGACCACCCCCAGCAGCTTCATCGGGCTTGTTAGCTGGTCCACGCGAATGCTCTCGGAGGCGACTTGGCCTGAGGGCAGGACATGCCGCACGCGTAGGGTGCCGGCCGGCCCTGTGGAGTAGGCCGCGCCTTGTTTACAATCGATCCCGAGGCCGCACGACACGCAGCCGGCGCTGAGAGCGTCAGCAATGTCCTGCCCACCCGTGGGGCCCTCAGCGAAACCATTTCCGTCGTCCACCAAGGAATGCTGAGCAACTGGGACCCCGCAGAATTGAGCCGGGGACGGATGGCCGTCGACCAGGCGGCAGGGGATCTCACCCACAAATCGAGACAACAGCGGAGCACTCACGCTCCCCTGATGCGCCCCCACCTTCCGAGGGATCGGCAGTGTCAGCCCCCATGGTGTGAACGCGCACGGGGTGACGCCGCAACTGTGCAACTCGACGAAGAGCCTGCGGCCTTTATCCGGCACCCCGCGCTGCGCCATGACCGCGTCGGCGATGGGGAGCCTCATGACGTCGAAATAAGCTATGTAATCCCAGGGGAAGTGGGTGAATTGGCGCTGTGGGTCACCGCGGGCCGCGTCCCACAGGTCCATAGCCAGGTCGAGGACCAGCGTGGCGCTGCGATGCCTTTGGTACCCTACGTTGGAGGCTGAGAGCACTGATCCCAATGGCTGCTGGCGTAACACTTCCTCGACCCGCTGTGTCATGATTGCGTCTGGCGCCTTCAGGAGTTCTTCTAATAAGCTGACCCCACGGTGGCCGCCATTCGGCTTCTCGAGCCAGGTCACGAGAGCCCTTTTCAGCCACGCCGGAGCGACACCGGTACGGATGATGGCTTCGACGATGGCTATGACGGCTTCCTGCGCCTCCGCCCCTAAGCACTCCGCGACTTGGAGTTTGAACTGAGAGATACCAGGGCTGCTCCCTTCGAACAGGTTCCACAATCTATTCCTCTCCTTCTGGTCCAGAGGGCGGGCCAAGTCCCCGAAAGACAGCGCAGGTGTGGAGAGACGAGCAGCCCGGGAAGCTGCCTGCAGTTCATCACTCACCTCGCTGTCGGGAAGGAGGCCCCCGCGGACACGACCTGCGTCATCCCGGTGGCTCCGGAAAAGGCCCGATGTGTTGAGGTCCCATGGGTCGCTGCCATACTTGCCTTGCAGCAACATGGCTCCAGCAGCTAGCTTACCCTCTACCGTGGTGGCTGTTGGCGCTTCCATGGCTGCCGGGTACGAGGCGGAGGCCGCCCCCACGTACAGCGAGAGCCATGCAGCAGTGTCTCCTTTCCGATGGGCCTCACGCCGCTCGAGGAGTAGGTTACGCTCCTGTGCCGATAGCGCTTGTCTGTGTAGGCGTCGCGCAACCACCGCCCAGGCGTTGCGCTTGTCTTCGGCGATAGTGCGCCTAACCTTGCGGACCCATGCAGCGCGTCCCGAGCCCCGGCCGCTTAACAGGCTAGGAATCCTCTCCTTCGCCAAGGCGCCCAAATCGGCGTCCGGGAATGCCTCCTTGTGTACCGCCGTCGTTTCCCTCCAGCTCTTTGCTGCACTCACAGCGGCTCCCTCTGCTGCCTGCCAATCGGTCCCTGACGGTGGCAGAGAACTTAATGCGCTGTGCAATGCGGCCCGCGTGTAGGACCACTTCCTGGCGAGTTTGGAAGAACCCTTCCAAATGGAGAAGCCGTTCTTCTTGCGCCCCCGAACAAGTGCACAGACAGTGCGATTGACAGTGCAGACCAACTGCTTAGCGATGACGCCCAGCTCCGCCCTGGCTCGGTCACTGTTGGAAGGGACGTCCGGCACAGCCCGGGCCCGCTGAGCGATCGCCACCCAAGCGTCCTTATGCTGGCGTGCGAACTCGCTGATGGAATCAAGGAAGGCCTGCTCGGGAACAGTAACCGGTGCGTCTCCGGATAAAGCCTCCGCGCGCTCAACCGCCTTTTTAGCTTCCTTGGTCAACCGCAGAAAGCGCCGCCACGGAACGTTGGTGCCGACCCCGAGTCCCGTCAGAGCAGTGTCCACGGTCGGCAGAGATGCGGCACAGGCCCCGACAACGTCAGCAATGAAAGGGGCATGGTCGGTTTCCATGCCGTGACTCCAATGTATAGCAGCCGCTGCACACCTGAGCAAGGGGGTCTGCCTTATCAGGACGCGGGTGAGAAAGTTAGCTCCCCGCGGAGTCAGCCTTGAACCAACTTGCCAGCCGGGGAAATGCAGGCGGAATGTGCATTGGCAACCGCTAGCGAGGATCGACGAAATAAAGTTGTGCGGATTTGCGCGAGCGACTGTATTGATACAATCCAGCCCCTCGTCCGCTACAGAATTCGCGTCGACGCCGACCAAGGCAGGAGCATCCTCATCAGCCGCTGCGCCCACCTGCTTCGCGATGAAGTCAGCGACCTCTCGGTCGACGTCGTTCATCTCGGCCCCAGATGTCATGCCGGTGACGCCGTAGCCTGAGACCAGTCGCACTGCAAGCTCGCTGCGGTGATGTTCGTCACCGTGAGCGTCCACGCGAAAGCGGATGGTGGCCGCCATGGCTCGTGCGTGGCGATCCCGGACCACTGACTTGGCCCGGGGCGGATACTCGTGCTTGGTGACGATCATGACGCCCTTCCCCTTTGGAAGCCCTGGCGGATAATGATTGAGGACCAAGTACTTGTATTCGGCAAGCATAGTCGCGCTGAAGACCTCCAGTGTGTCCGACCCGTCCCGAAGCCCTGTCTCGCAGATAAGCGCGACATCCACTGCTAGGTCCCTCAGATAACGACCGAACCTTTGTGCTGCCAACACAGCGTCCTCAGCGGCAAGCCTCGATTGCGCCTGGAAAGCGATGACCCGTACCACGTTGCCGCCTTTTCTCGACATGTCGTGGCCGACGAAGCCGCCAACATGTAACTTCCGGGTGTCGCCAACAAGCAACCTGGAGATGGGACAGCATGCTGCATCGCCGAGAGCTGTCTCCTTTACGGCCGCATCTGCAGGCAAGCCTTTGCAGGCAAGGTCGGGCTCAGCCCCATGCGCCAGCGCAGGAGCCGCCCCGGATAGTCAACTGGCTCTGGCGCCAGGCCCCTCAGGGCATCGGTCTGCGTGCGAGTGTCTACGTATCCAACGCCAAGTCAAGTTGATGCGTGATCCATCCGAGCGCGCCTCCCCCGGGGGGACTCGGTGCACGAAGTGTTTCTGGACTGCGCCGTGCATCACCAAGATGTCCCCAGAGTTGAGTGTAGTCGAGCGGATAGCGCCCACCGCGTCCCTGATCTGGAAGAGGCGGCTCTCTCCGAGAGATAAGCTGATGATGGTGGCCCAGTTCTGCACAGCATCGAAAAGTGGATCATCGTCAGCGTGCCAACCAACTGAATCTGCGTGGCCTTCATACAGGTTGCAATTCACGGCATTGGGCACGCGCCCGCCCTCGATGGCCGGCATTGACGATGTCACCTGGTGCCGAAGCCCTCCCATCCATGGGGGCGACGGATGGGGGACCAAGGTTTGACCACCGTACCGGTAGTAGCAAGTGCACGGACTGTCCGTAAGCCAGGCCGACTGCCTTGGCCAAGGTCTGCCCCGTGCACCAGTCGGTCTAGACCACGGCACCTCGCTCTCGCACAGCTGGAATGCTTCCGAGGCCTGGGCCTCCGAGAGCGCTGCGCGCTTGACAAAGACCCAAGAGTTCCGCTCTCCGTCGCCCAGCCAGACCTCCCAACCCAGCGCCAACCATGACTCGCAGATGTCACCACCGGGTTGTCCCTTGTGCCGCGCTTCGTCGAGCTCGTCTATCTGCGGGACGCGACTGCCCCGGTCTGGCAAATTGCTAGACGCACCCTGGGAAGCGCCCTCCACATGCGCCTTTTGCGCGGCAATTCCTATCGAGAGACTGGGGAACACCGGAGCTTTAGCTGCCGCAGGCGCAGGAGGAACTTCCTGCGGGAGCTGAAGCGACAGCTGCAGATCAGAGGCTGGTTTAGTGCGGGAGTGACTCGATGCTCCGGGTTGTCGGGCATCCGCGTGCTGCAGGGCCGATGACAGGTCGATCCCACCTGCCCCGACATCTTTCTGGGCGGGCGCTGCGGCCCGCGCAGGCTGCAGAGCCGTGATGCCCTCTTGACGGCCAGAAGGAGCCTCTTCAGCATAAGGACACCTGCAAACCTTGGAGTGATGCTTGACCCAATGCCATGTAAGGAGCCAAGTTCGCGCGCCCGCATGAACACGTGGCGTCACTCGCACACGGTGGCGGTAGCGGTGCGTGGAAAGCCCCAGGAAGCTCAGCACCTCGCCGTGTAGCAGCGGGGATTCTCTAAGCTTGCCCTCGCCGTCTCCGAGGCAGAACTGGACGTCGCTGTCCATGCCCAGCGCTAGCAGAATTGCCGGCGGACTGCATTGCCCAGCCTGAATCAAGTCGTGGCCGGATCGCCAACCCGTCGATGCTCCAGGTCCTGAGAAGAGTTCCAGACGTAGAGCGTTCGGCGCAATGCCACGGTACGCCACCGGCACCCTGAAGGACAAGCTTGTCCACGTGTCCCTGAGCCATTGAGGCATTGGCTGTGCCGCTACCTCTTTGTCCCCTGCCGTGAGCGCGCATGTGCATGCCGCCGTGGTGAACCACGCAACCCCAGGCTTGCGGGCCGCACCAGCCGCATCGCACTGCTCACGGAGGAAAACCTCAGAGGCGCAGCGGGCAATGATGCGACGCGTGTGATCCTCCGACAGGCCAGCCAACGTCCGAAAGATCCAAGCTTGCCGTGACGGTACGTAAAGCAAGGCTCGCCAACCTAATTTAGTCCATTCCTTGAACACCGCGTCGCCCTGGACCCCGAGCTCTTCGAGGGCAAAACCCTCCGCGAGCGACTCGGCAGGGTTGGACAACAGGGCCAAGTAACGACCTGGTCTCTGCGCCGCCGCGCCGACGGTATCTGCAGGACTGTCGAAGGCCGGGGAACCGCTCGCAGGCAGTTGCTCAAGAATGCCCGGTGGTGACAATGTCTGGTCGGCAAGCTCGCTTTCGATGGCAGCGCCGATGTCTTTCGGCGGCAATCCGTGCTGGACGAACTCAGGCGGCGGCCGGCCTCCCTTCCATTGAGGCCTGGCCCAGGAAGGGGCGGCAGACAACGTAGCAGTGTCACCTGCGTGTGCCTTGGCCTTGGGGCGAGCCTGCAGTAGGGGTACGGAGTCGCTCCATGGTGCCTTGAGTTCGTGGTTGGGCGGCGTGCTAGCCGCAGTATCTGGTTTGGGGAGGCCAGCTTCAGCATTGTGTCGCGGCTCGAGAAGGCTCCCGTCCGACCGAGCCTTCTTAGCAGAAGGCTGCCCCTGAGCCGCGGCCGGTGGACAACGCTTAAGTGGCGTGGGGACGTCGCAATGCTGCGGCAGCTGCGGCTGCGTAGGCCGCGGTGCTTGCAGCGCTGCGCTGGGTGCTCGCGGCGAGGGAGCAGTACCCCTCGTTGCATCCTGCTTGACCCCGTTAGCACCTGGTCCGCGGTATCGGCTGAGGCGAGGTACCAACCACGATGCGCGGGATGGCCGCGGGGGTGGCCTCTTGGCTTCCCTCGCCTCCGCAGTGGTGCTGGCCTTGCTGTGGCTGGCCTCGGGCATTCCAGTCTGGGGAGCGCCCGTATTCTTCTCCACAGCTGCCTGCGCCTGATCGCCTCGCGCCGAGGGCTCAAGTGTTACCGAACCAACCAGAGCGCTCCCCTGCGGCAGTGCCATACCTTCGAGATTCGCTGCCAGGTGTTGGGCAACCTTGTCGTCGACCTTGTCGTCGACCGCGGGACCACGATCAAGTGGATGCCCTTCGGGCGTATAGCTAGCT
>MPMD02483561.1_pt1 | contig 10435 bp, 5 predicted proteins | sample 1617291 | NCBI WGS metagenome assembly MPMD02 (sample SAMN05944810, study PRJNA350692) | marine metagenome | biome: marine; feature: ODZ; material: water; isolation source: 120 m water sample filtered on 30 um supor filter | place: Pacific Ocean | collected 2012-04-09 | depth 120m m | reverse complement strand
TTGCTTCGAATTAAACCACATGCTCCACCGCTTGTGTGATCCCCCGTCAATTCCTTTGAGTTTTACCCTTGCGAGCGTACTCCCCAGGCGGGGTACTTAACACATTTGCTCCGGTAAGGAAGACCATAGGCATTCCCCTTACCTAGTACCCATCGTTTACGGCTAGGACTACCGGGGTATCTAATCCCGTTCGCTCCCCTAGCTTTCGCACCTCAGCGTCAGTAACGGTCCAGTGAGCCGCTTTCGCCACCGGTGTTCCTCCTGATATCTACGCATTTCACCGCTCCACCAGGAGTTCCACTCACCCCAACCGTTCTCTAGTGTGGCAGTTTCAGGTGCACTTCCTCGGTTAAGCCGAGGGCTTTCACATCTGACTTGCCGCACCGCCTACGTGCTCTTTATGCCCAATAATTCCGAACAACGTTTGCACCCTCCGTATTACCGCGGCTGCTGGCACGGAGTTAGCCGGTGCTTCCTTTCACGTTAGTCAACCGTACACTTATTAGCTGCACAGCATTCCTAGTATGTGACAGCAGTTTACAACCCTAGAGCCTTCATCCTGCACGCGGTGTCGCTCCGTCAGGCTTTCGCCCATTGCGGAAGATTCTCGACTGCAGCCTCCCGTAGGAGTCTGGGCAGTGTCTCAGTCCCAGTGTGGCCGATCGTCCTCTCAGACCGGCTACCCGTCATAGCCTTGGTGAGCCATTACCTCACCAACAAGCTGATAGGCCGCAACCCCCTCCCTCCACAACCGCTAAAGCGGCCGTTTACCCAACAGGAGATGCCTCCCGCGGGGACCATCCGGTATTATCCACCGTTTCCAGTGGTTATCCCGATCAGAGGGGCAGGTTGGTTACGTGTTACTCACCCTTACGCCGCTTTACTCACCCGAAGGCTTTCACGCACGACTTGCATGCCTAATCCACACCGCTAACGTTCGTTCTGAGCCAGGATCAAACCCTTCATGAAGTGTTTGTCTTGGTATCTATGGAGTCTGTGAGAGCCCCTGATCTCAGGGTCGGTCCAGAAGACTGACCTCAAGGAGGGCCTCTCATACTCGCACGGTTTCAAGGGTCACCCTCGTTTTCAAAGATCTCAGCGCGCAACGGTTCCCTTGTCGGCGGGACAAGCCCTCCGCAGGGGTCTCAAAGCACGGTGTTTCAGTACCTTGCCGTGGACGTTCTTCCGCGACGAGGGACGGAGAGCATAGGGCAAAACGAGGGTCCGTCAACCTCGCCTCGAAAAAAAACGGGGCACAGCCCAGAGCGCAGCGTAAGTGTGGTCGGGAACTGGGTTTGGACCTTCCCACGGCTCCCTGTCATTGCTCCTCATATCGTCGGTCGGTCCTGGTTCTGCCCTGCTGAAACACCCGGGACTCAGGGGCCTCTGTGCGCTTTCCTACGGTGCCTGGGCACGCTGGGTACTTCTCCCCTCACTCCTCAGGGGCGGACCTCGATGGCGGCGCCGCGAGGGAGGATCTCGAACAGCTCTGTCACGTCCCGGTTCAGGAGACGGATGCAGCCCTGACTCGCCTCCAGCCCGATGGTCTCGGGTTCGGAGGTGCCGTGGAAGCCCAGGCCGTCACTGCCCTTCCAGGCGATCCAGCGAGCTCCCAGGGGGTTATCAGGATGTCCGAAGGGCACGAATGGGCGCCCGATCGGGGTCCACGGGGGATCCTCCAGCTTCTCTCCGACCGTGTAGGACCCGGGAATCGTCCTCCCTTCCAGGCCGATCGCGACTTCCCAGGCGGCGACGACCTCCTCACCCATCAGGTAGAAGGCCCAGCGGGCGCTGAGGTCGACCAGGGCGTGGGCCTGGTCTGTGGGGATGCGAAGGACATCTCCGGGGTGCAGGATCTTGCCGGCCTGGTTGCAGCGCTGGATCAGGCCAGTGCAGAGCGTCATGTGCGGTCGCTCGGCGACGATGCGCTTGCGGATCGCGACGAGGCTGTCCCCGGACACCACAGTCACCTCGAAGGAAGGCCACTCGCCCCGCCTGTTCCAGCGGTGCCCTGCCTGGGCCTGAGAAAGCCCCGCTGTCCAGCGTCGCAGGATCCCGCGATCCTCCGCCCAGGGCGCGTCAATCTCGCTCAAGAGCAGGGCGGAGAAGAGCCTGGCGGCGTCCGCGTGACGACTGGCACGCAGATGGGCCTCCGCCTCGCGCGCCAGCAGGGCCATGCGCGCCCCCAGGATCAGGGCACCAGGTGCGCCGCTGGATGCGGCCCTCGGCCGCGCACGGCCCGATTCGAGCACACCGAAGACAAAATCGCGCTCGGCGTCGGTCACATCAGCAGCCTCCTCGAGACCACGCGCGTAGGAAGCCGCCTGCTCGGGGGAGGTCCGCACGAGCGTCGCGAGAACGAACAGCAGGCGCTTGCGGCCCTTCGAGAGATCCTTGCCTGCCCCATCACCGAGGTACTCCTCCATGCGTTCGGGGTCGTGCAGCAACATGCTCCCCTCCAGGACGGGATCGCCCAGATTCCAGTCCAGGGCCAGAGGCCCTGCTTCGCTGGTCAGGTCGGCGCCAGGTGCCTCGTTCTTGCCATTCTCGTAGCCCAGAGCGCGGTTTGCGCTGGAGATCGCGCGCTCACCCTGCCCCTGCGGCGGGAGGGCGCCGTCCCCGCGGGCCACCTCCTGCAAGGCCGCTTCCATCTCAGAGACGGACATCATGCGACCCCGGGAGGGGCGCTCCGAGACCTCGGGCGCCGGCGATTCGGGGTTGCGGCCGTAGCCCGACCAGGCCAGGAAGAGAACTGCTCCACCGAGCAGGAAAAGGACCAGTCCGCGCATGCTGTTGTGCTCCGCTGCTCGCCTCGGGGTGCTCGCCTCACGCTGGCCCCCGCATCGGCGACCACGCCAGCGACCATATCCACGGGACCGGGACGAACCAAGGGCGAAAGGCGCGGAATCAGCCCTTTCGAGGCCTTTTCGGCAGCTGCCTGGCGGGCGCGGCGACGCGCACACGCGAACGTTCACGCTCGCAGTCGACCTCCCACTCGCACTCGGCCTGCGCTGGGTTTCGCTGCACCGGCAGGATGGAGAGGATCCCCGGCGACGCCGCTCCCACGGTACCCGAAACCTGTTGGTTCCAGGTGGGCCAGCCTCGCAGCGGATGCTGTCCGCGGCGCAGGGTACGGCCCTCTCGGTATCTATTCGGCTCCTGGGATTACAGCGGGTGGCCTGCGCCACCAGGGTTCCGCACCGAAACTACCACCCCATCGGCGGCCTGCCAACCGCCCGCATCCATCCCTCAGGCACCGTGTTCGAGAGCGGCGAGGGAAGCGCGCAGCACCTGCCCCTCACCCACGGCCCACTCGGACCACTCCCCGCCCTCTAGGGCCTCCTCGGCGGTGCTCAACTCCACGGCCAGGGTCTCCGCGCCGATCAGATCGGCGTGCGCGACCAGGGCCCGGGTGATGCCGTCTCCCTCGCCCCACAGGCGCAGGCGGATGCGCTCCTCCACCGCCAGGCCAGTCTCACGGCGAAGCCCGTTGACTCGGTTGATGGCCTCCCTCGCCAGGCCCTCGGCCACGAGCTCGTCGTCCAGATCCAGGTCCAGGAAGCACACGAACCGGCCGTCGGTCTCCACATCGAAGGGAGCGTGGAGCTCCACCGTCGGCCGCACGTCTCCGGGGCCCAGGGTGACCGCCTGATCCTCGACCTCGATCTCGATCTCGCCTCCGTCCCGCAAGCGCACGACATCCTCCACAGGCAGCGCCTCGATCACGGCACCGGCGGCCTTCATCAGCGGTCCCAAGCGCTTGCCCAGGGCGCGAAAGTCCGGCTTCGCCCGCAGGGTGCAGAGCTCCCCGTCGTCCATGTCGAGGCTGCCCCAGCCCTTCACGTTCAGTTCATCGAAGACCTGGCCGGAGGCGAACTCGCCGCGTAGTAACTCCAGGGCCGCGGGATCGGAGCAGCGCACGTGGATGGCGCGCAGAGGCTGGCGCGTGCGAACGCCCGCGCGCTCGCGCAAGGCGCGCCCCATCTCGACGATGCGCACCACGAGCGCCATGCTCGCCTCGAGTCCGGGGTCCACGCAACTCTCATCGGCCATCTCGAGCAGCTCGGCGTGGACAGACGTCTCGCCGCCCGTGAGACAGGCCCAGAGCTGCTCCGCAATGAACGGAGCGGCCGGGGCCGTGGCCAGGGTCGCCGCTCTCAGAGCCTCGTACAGCGAGGCGTAGGCGGCCAGCTTGTCGCCGCCGGTCTCGCCCTTCCAGAAGCGGCGGCGATTGCGACGGATGTACCAGTTGGACAGTTCATCGACGACAAAGGTCTCGACCGCGCGGCAGGCCCCCGTCAGGTCGTAGTCGTCCATGCTGCACACGACCTCAGCGAGCAGCGTGTGCGCGCGAGACAGCAGCCAGCGGTCGATCTCACTGCGCTCCGCCGCCGGAGGGATGCCCGGGTCGCCGGGGTCGAAGCCATCGATGCGCGCGTACTCGGAGAAGAAACGGTAGCTGTTGGCGAGGGTCCCGAAGAAGCGCCGGCGGACCTCCAGCACGCCGGCGAGATCGAAGCGCCTGGGCAACCACGGTGCCGCGCTCGAGAGCATGTACCAGCGCAGGGCGTCGGCCCCGTGCTCGCCGATCGCCTTCCATGGGTCGACGATGTTCCCGAGGCGCTTCGACATCTTGACCCCGTCCCCGTCCAGGACGAGACCGTTGACCAGACAGTTGCGGTAGACGACGCCGGACGCGAGGCCCTCGTCGTCCTCGGCCAGGAAGGCCCCGATGGCGAGCAAGGAGTAGAACCAGCCTCGCGTCTGGTCGAGACCCTCGGCGATCACCGAGGCCGGGAACTGCTCGCTCACGATTCCACGGCTCTCCCCGAACGGCCAGTGATACTGGGCGTAGGGCATCGAACCGGAGTCGAACCAGCAGTCCACGACGGCGTTCGTGCGGTGCATGGTCCCGCCGCAGGCCTCGCAGGCGATGGTCACCTCGTCGATCAGCGGCTTGTGGTTGTCAAAGCCCTCCGGGAGCGAACCCGCCAGGCGCTCGAGGTCCTCGACGCTACCCACCGCGCGCTCCACGTCGCAGCCCTCGCAAACCCAGAACGGCAGGGGCGTGCCCCAAAAGCGGTCGCGAGAGATGTTCCAGTCGATGTTGTTCTCGAGCCAGTCGCCGAAGCGCCCCTCCCCCACCTGCGGCGGGACCCAGTTGCAGCGGCGGTTGTACTCGATCATGCGCTGCTTGTAGGCCGTCGTGCGGATGTACCAGGCAGGCGTCGGGAAGTAGTAAAGCGGCGTGTCGCAGCGCCAGCAATGCGGGTAGCTGTGGGACGCGCGCTCGCTCGCGAAGAGCAGCCCACGGCGCTCGAGATCGGCCGTCAGGGGAGCGTCGGCGTCCTTGAAGAACGTGCCCTCCTCCACCGGCCCGACCGCGCGCACGAAGCGTCCGTGGGGCCCTACGCCCAGGACGGTCGGGATGCCGTTCTTCGTGGCGAGGGCCCAGTCGTCGGCGCCGTAGGGCGCCTGGTGCACGATCCCCGTACCGTCCTCGGCCGTGACGTACTCCGCGAGCACGACCCGATGTCGAGCGTCGGGGTCGATGGTCTCCGCGGGAGGCATGAGGAACGGCTCGCCGAGCTCGAAGAGCGGCTCATAGGCCAGGCCCGCCAGGTCCCGACCCCGTCGGCGCTCGAGCTCCTCGACCTCCTCGCCCAGCACGGCGACCACGCGCTCGGCGACCACCCAAACAATCTCGTGCTCGCCCTCTGCACCGGCCGGGATGCGCGCTCGCACATACTCGGAATCGGGGTGCACGGCCAGGGCGAAGTTCGAGGGCAGGGTCCAGGGTGTGGTCGTCCAGGCCAGCAGGCTCTCGGGCTCGGCGCCGAACGACTCCTTGAGGCGAAAGCGCAGGGTGACCGAGGGGTCATTCACGTCCTGGTACACCCCCGGCTGACCGACTTCGTGAGAGGAGAGGCCCGTGCCGCAGCGACCGCAGTAGGGCACGACGCGCTGGCCGCGATAGACCAGGCCGGCGGCGTGAAAGCGAGCGAGGATGTACCAGACGCTCTCGACGTAGTCGGCGTCGTAGGTCACGTAGGAATTGTCGTAGTCGAGCCAGTAGCCGATGCGCTCGGAGAGCTCCTCCCATTCCTTGCGGTAGGTCCAGACCGATTCGCGGCACTTCTCGTTGAACGGGCCAATCCCGTAGGCCTCGATCGCTGGCTTGCCGCTGATGCCCAGCGCCTTCTCGACCTCCAACTCGACCGGCAGCCCGTGGGTGTCCCAACCCGCCTTGCGCAGGACGCGCTTGCCACGCATGGTCTGGTAGCGACAGACGGTGTCCTTGATCGCACGGGCCATCACATGGTGGATGCCCGGTCGGCCGTTCGCGGTCGGCGGACCCTCCCAGAAGACGTAAGTCTCGCCCTCGGCGCGTGCCGCTGCGACGGACCGGAAGACGTCCCGCTCTCGCCAGCCCTCCAGCACCGCACGCTCGGCCTCCTCCGGAGCGCGCGTGGCGCTCTCGGCCAGGGGGGCGAAGCGCCCCGTCGTCCTCGACGAACTCATGAGGGCCGTTCTACCAATCTTGAGCGCGGATGTCCGCGACGATGCGGTCGGCGAGCTCCAGGGCCCGCCGGCCATCGGCGCCGCTGACCTCGATCTCGCTGCCGTCGCGCACCGAGCGCATGAAGGAATCCAGCTCAGCCTGCAGCGGGCGCTGCTCGCCCTCCAGCTTCAACTCGGTGACGCGCAACACCTCCTCGGTGACCCAGTCCTTCTGCTGGGCCAGGCTGGCCGGATCCAGTTCCCGCAAGGCCTCGCGCCCGCGGTCGAACTCGGGTCCCTTGGTGACCATCAGGCCGTAGTTCTGCTGGAAGTCGAGGCTGATGTAGCCTTCCGACGAGAAGAGGCGCATACGCCGCATGGGCGTCAAGGAAGCCCGGCTGGCGGTCACGCTGGCCCTGGCGCCGTTCTCGAAGACGAGCCGCACGGAGGCCAGGTCCTCGCGCTCGGTCAGGATCGCGCCCCCGGCGGCGTCCATGCTCGCGATCTCGGATCCGCACAGGTAGAGGACCAGGTCGAGGTCGTGAATCATCAGGTCGTGGACGACGCCCACGTCCATGCTGCGGAAGCTGAAGGGCGCCAGTCGGTGGCTCTCGATGAAGCGCGGTCGAAGTCCCAGCTCGCGCACGGCGCGCACCCCGGGCTGGAAGCGCTCGACATGGCCGACGGCGAGCAAGGCGCCACCCTTTTCCGCCGCCGTGAGGATGCGATCGGCCTCACTCAGATTGCTCGCCAGGGGCTTCTCCACCAGGCAGGCGATGCCGCGCTCGAGCAGACCGACTGCCACGTCGGCGTGGACGGCGGTCGGGACGACGACACTGACGCCGTCAAGGTCGTCCGGGAGTTCGCTGGCCTCGGCGAATGCCTCACAGCCCAGCTCCTGCGCCAAGGCGCCCGCCCGGGCGGCGTCGGAGTCAACGACCGCGACGAGTTCCGCCTCGGGTTGTTCGTTCCAGATCCGGGCATGGATCTTCCCCAGATGGCCCACCCCGGCCACCGCTACCCGGAAACTGCGCTTCGCCGCGCCAGCCATCAGGAGCTCACCGCTACGAGGTCGCGGCCACTCTGAGCGAACTCCTCGCGCAGGCTCTCCCGGTGGCGGCCCTTGGAGCCGCGTTCTGTGTTCTCGAGGGCCTCGATCAAGCGCAGGACCCGGGCCGGAGTGGAACTCTCGGCCCTCATGTCGGCAAAGACACGCTTCTTCGGTACTCCGGAGCGGTAAAGGCGACGGAAGGCGGTCCGGACGGCCTCGATGTCCTCCTCGGGAACGTCCGCCCTCTGCAGCCCGACGATGTTCACGCCCCGCACGCGGCTCGGATGCCCCTCGACGATCATGAAGGGCGGCACATCCTGAACGACGCGCGACAGCCCCCCCACATAGGCGTACTCCCCGATGGTGCAGAAGTGATGCGCCGCTGCGGCGCCCGAGAGGTTGGCCCGTTTCCCCACCAGCACATGCCCGGCCAGCAGCACGTTATTGGCCAGGATCACGCCGTCGCGCAGGTCGCAATCGTGAGCGACGTGGCTGCAGGCCATCAGGAGGCAGCCGCTGCCGATGCTCGTGCGCGCACCACCCTTCACAGTCCCGCGGTTGATCGTGACGAACTCGCGGATCATATTGCCGTCACCGATCTCCAGCAGGGTGGGCTCACCGCGGTAGGAGATGTCCTGGGGCGCCGCGCCCAGACTGGCCTGACCGACGATCACATTGTCCTCGCCGATGCGCGTCACGCCGTCGATCACGACCTGTGGGCCGACGCGGGTGCGGTCCCCGATTTGCACGCTGGGACCGATGATCGTGTGAGGGCCAATGGTGACATCGACGCCGAGTGCGGCGCTATCCGCAATGACCGCGGTGCTGTGTATCTGGGTGGACATGAACTGACTGTCAGGAATCGACCATGGTGAACATCAAGGTGGCCTCGCAGACAACCCTCCCCGCCACCGACCCGACACCGCGGACCTGCGCAGCGTGACCTTTCATCCTGAGGGTCTCTACCTCGATGCGCAGCTGGTCTCCGGGCACGACGGCCCCGCGCAACTTGACCTTGTCGATCGCCCAGAGGACGGCCAACTTGCCGGTGTTCTCGAGCTTGCGGAGCAGGAGGACACCCGCGAGCTGGGCCATCGCCTCGAGCTGCAGGACGCCGGGCATCAGCGGCTGGTCGGGGAAGTGCCCCTGGAAGTAGGGTTCGTTGATCGACACGTTCTTGACGGCGACCGCACGCTTGTAGCCATCGATGTCGAGTACGCGGTCGATCAGCAGGAAGGGATAGCGGTGCGGAAGCATGCGCAGGATCTCGCGCACATCCATGCCCGCCTCGCGTCGGATCGCACCGCCGGTTTCATCGACCTGCATCATCTCGAGCAGGCTCTTGACCAGCTCTACATTGGTGCGATGGCCCGAGCGCATGGCGATCACGTGGGCGTGGAGGTCAGCGCCGAGCAGGTGCAGGTCTCCGAGCAGGTCGAGGATCTTGTGGCGCACGGGTTCGTCGGGGAGCCGCAGATCGACCTCTCCGTCCCCCAGGACGACCGTGTTCTCGGCGGTCGCGCCCTTTCCTAAACCCGCCGCGCGCAGAGCATCGATCTCGGAGGCGAGACAGAAGGTGCGGGCCGGTGCGATCTCTTCCACGAAAGAGCCAGGCGTCACCTCTAACTGGAACGAACCGCCGCTCACGCTGGGTTCGTCGAACGAGGCCACATACTGAAGCGTCAGGCACGGCTGATCGGTGGGCAGGGCCACGAGGGTCGAGTCGCCCTGGCGCACATAGACCGGACTCTGCAGCTGAAACACGCGCGCCTCAGGGCGCTGCTCGACGATGCCCGCCTGCTGGAAGAGCTCGGTGAAGGGCTTGGCACTACCGTCCAGGCCAGGCAACTCGGTACCCGAAAGCTCCACGGTCAGGTTGTCGATCTCCAGCCCACGACAGGCCGAGAGGAAGTGCTCGACCGTGTCCACCCTCGCACTGCCGAGCTCGAGTCGCGTACGGCGCTCCTTCTCCTGGTGATAGGCGATATGCGCCGGAACGGGCTCGGCATCGGGGAGGTCGGTGCGCACGAACTCGACGCCGTGGTCGGGCTGGCCGGGCAACACGCGTGTATTGACGATCTCGCCGCTGTGCAGTCCGGCGCCGGAGAACTCCACGGCCGTGCGGAGGGTCTGCTGGTGGCGCGTCACGCATCTTCCTCCATCCGGGCGATGCGCGCCTCGAGTTCTTCCACGCGCTTCACGAGCCTGGTGAGCCGTCGTGGCGCCCCCATGCCGCGAAGGGCCTGCGCCCGCGGCCGAGCGGGGTAGCCGAGGTACTCCGCTCCGCCCGCGAGGTCGCCGAAGACGGCGGATTTCGCCCCCACCCGTGCGCCGTCCCCGATGGTGATGTGGCCGCTGATTCCTACCTGACCGGCCAGGATCACTCGCGCCCCCAGGTGCACCGATCCTGCCGTGCCACCCTGGGCGCAGAGCATGGCGCCCGGGCCGATGACGCAGTTGTGGGCGATGTGAACGAGGTTGTCGATCTTGACCCCGCGGCCGATGAGCGTCGCTCCGAAGCGCGCCCGGTCGATGGTCGCGTTGGCGCCGACCTCCACATCGTCCTCGAGTACCACCGTGCCGCACTGGGGGATCTTCTCCCAGCCGTCCTTGGTCGGCTCGAAGCCGAATCCCTCGGAGCCGATCACGGCCCCGGCGTGGATCGTGCAGCGCGCGCCTATCCGGACACCGGGGTAGATCACGACGCCAGCGTGCAGGACGACGTCGTCGCCGATCCGCGCGCCCTCCCCCACCGTGCACACGGGCCCGATGGAGACCCCTGCGCCGAGCTCGACAGCGGGATGCACGACGGCGCTCGGGTGGACGCCGGGCGGCGCGGCGTGTTCCTCTCCAGCGAAGAGCCGCACGACCGCGCTGAAGGCG
>MPMD02371919.1_pt1 | contig 10447 bp, 17 predicted proteins | sample 1617291 | NCBI WGS metagenome assembly MPMD02 (sample SAMN05944810, study PRJNA350692) | marine metagenome | biome: marine; feature: ODZ; material: water; isolation source: 120 m water sample filtered on 30 um supor filter | place: Pacific Ocean | collected 2012-04-09 | depth 120m m | reverse complement strand
TGCCTGCACGCTCAAGTCGAGCGTGGCCTTGCCGAGCTTGACGACAGCCGCCGCAGCAGCCGCAGCCGCCGCAGCGGTCGCGACGAGGCCGGCTTTGGCCACCTTCGCGAAGTCCGCAGACGCCTTGCCGGTGTCGTCAAACCCATCGGCGGCCCGACCCTGAGCCGCCTCGAGGTCGCTGGTGTCGCCCAGGAACTGGAACCGGATATCAGCCATCAGCCGAACGCCGCCGCGAACTGCTCAGGCGTCCATCCGTCCTTGAGCATGTCTCGCCGCATCCCCGGATAATACGTCACACCCGGAAGACGCCTCGACCGCTTAGCCCCGTCAGGAAGCCCCGCGGGGCGTGCAGGCATACCCACGCCTACCCGAGTCGCCCCGAACAGCCCCAGCGGCCCGAGAATCCCGCTCTCGTGGAGATATCGATGGTAAGCCAGCACCTCAATCTCCTGTTCTGCGCTGAGACGTCCTAGCCCCAGCGGGTCGCCGCCCAGCAAGTGCAGCCCGACGTCTACACCGACGAGGCGGGCGCGGCCGGCTGGGCTTCCGAGAAATCCGCGCGGTCCTTGATCTGGTCCGCAGCCGCCTGGGTCACACCGGTGCACAGCGCGACGATCTGCTCAAACGAATAGCCGACGCCCTCCAGCGCTTCGATCACCGCGCGTCCGTAAGCGAGCATCGACCCGTTCTGCTTCACGTCGATCGGGCAGTCACCCGCCCACGTCTTGCCGACCATGGCACCGGCGCTCGCGTAGAAATACGGGGTGTCACGCATGGCGCCCCGCTCTTCTTCGAGTCCATCGCCCAGGTCTAGCCTGTCGAAGAAGCCCATCCACCGGAACCCGTGCGGCTCCCGTCCTGGCACCTCAACCGTGTACACCTTGCCCATGTCTGTCTCCGCTGAGAGAGGGTTAGTCAGTCACCGCAGGCGGCCCGGCAGGGGCCTCCGCGGCAGGGGGTGCCGGCACATTGTGGGCCGGCTTCTTCGCGAGCGCAGACCGAGCCTGTGCCGCTGCAATCCGAAGCTCGCGACGGACCACGAACTTGCATCGGTTCTCCGGCATCGCGCGGCATGACGTCTGCTCGCAGAGGTCCGCATACCGGCTCTCTGCTGTCCGCACGATCCTGGCGAGGTCCCGGCGCCGCATCAGGCCAGCGCGCCTGGACGCACGGAGTGCGAGGTGCCCGAAAAGGACAGCTCCCAGAAGTCCGCGCCCTCGCTCAGCTCCCACTCGCCCGTACAGTGCGGGAGACGGAAGGAGTGATCCGCGCTGTCGCCGTGGTCGGTGCCCTCCACGCCGACGTCAACGTGAATCGCCAAGACCTCGGCGTTGCCCGAGGCATCCAGCGTGGACGTCCAGCCCGCGCCGAAATCGTCCTTGAGGGCCCAGTCTGTGAGGATCTCGTCGGTGCCGTCGGAGAAGTCCGCAACGCGCGCCGTGAAGGAGACCGACATCGGCCGGTCGTCGCCCTTGCGCAGGGCCGGCGTCGCGCCGATCACCCCTCGCGGGTCGTCCCGCACGATGTTTGGGCCGGGGATGCTGATGCTCAGATCGCCCCGATCCAGCGTGAGGGCCAGCGTATTCGGGGACCCCGCGCCGTCGGTGAGGGTGATCGTGGTATCCCGCTTGGTCTTGCGGACGGTGGAAGCGGCCATGTGTTACCTCGCTCGTTCGCGGCTTCGGCGCCGTGAAAGCGCGCGGCCGATGGGTTGATCTGGGAAGCGTTCGCGAAGCCGCTGCCTCGCGCCGCGCCCCGGGCGTTCGAAGGATGCGGAAAGGGCGCGAAAGACAGCCTGTGCCACACCGGCGACCGGGCCCGGGCGCTGCACACCGCGACGCCCGAACAACGGAACCTGCGCCCCCTGCTCGCGTCGCGCCAGCGCAAGCAGGCTGCTGAGTTCGGTCATCGCGGCAGCCGCGTACGTTTCCGCCTGCGCCTCGAGGTAGCCTACGATCGGCTCGTCATCACCAGCGGCATGCACGTACGACACATACTCGACAGCGTTGCGCAGGAGCCACGTCAGCCCGTCGGTGAAGTTGTCCCACCCCTGCAAGGACGTCCCCGTGTCCACGGGCCATACCTCGAGCATGTCCTCTTGCCACCGGAGCCGGGCGTTCTCGATGACGTCGCGCGCCTCGCCAGCATGCCGGCCGAAGTCAGCGAGCCGAGCCCCCAGCCGGGTGCCGAAGTCGATCGAGAAGTCGACGGCGCTCACGATACGTCCAGAAGGGCTGTTAGCGCGCGCTCTGCGCGGGCCTCAAGTTCTGCCCCGAACCGGGCTTTGAATGCGTCCCCGGCGTCCGCTACGTACTGACCTTCAGGCGCGCCGGGGAAGCGGGCGAACGATGCGTAAGACTCGCGGCCCCCGTGGATGCGCACGCGGTCGCCCTGCTCTGCGTTGCTGGGGCTGTACGGGCGGGCGTCGTTCACGAACTGCCACACAGGGTCCTTGCCCCCGCGGTGCTGCTCGCTGCTGCCCACGCTGATCCACTCCTGCCCGAGTTGAGTTCGACCGGTGCTCAACAGGTTGCCGATGCGAAACGGGGTCTTGCCCGCCGTGCTGCCCGGCGACGGGCCGCGCAGATCCTCACGGAAGAGGGCATCCGCCTCCGCGATCTCAGCCACGACAGCGCCCACAAGTTCGCCCGCGCTGCTGCGCATCGCTTCCGCCACTTCGTCGGCGTTGCTGGTGACTCGCACGTCTGCCATGTCAGGGGCCCACCACCAGCGCCCACCGCGCCTCAAATCGCATGCGGGAGAAGATCCATTCACCGGACAGCGACGGCGACTCCTCGTCGGAGACGTACCGGGTCTCAACGCCCGCCGTGTTCTGCGTCCCGTTGGTCTGCATGCTGTCGGTGACCGCGTCCATTTCAGCCCGCGCCGTCTCGCGCTGGTGCGTCTTGAACCGCTTTGCGAAGACCGCCGGGAACTCCGTGATCATCGGCACCGTGTCGCCGGCCTGCTCACGGATCGCCACGCCGAGCGGGCGAGACTTCCGGGGGCCGAGTGCAAAGAAGAGGTTGCGCCCGTTCGGGAAGTCGGTGGCCAAGATCCGCTCGTCGTAGGTAGCGCCGGTCGCAGCCTCGATCCGGTCTTTGATGACGTCGAACACAGCGGCGCGTGTGGTGGCCTTGATCGCCATCAGAGCACCCACGACCCCGGGCCGCCCATAAACAGCGGAGCGACGACGCTAGCGCCGTCCTCGCCTGCATCTGGCAGCCCGCTGTCGTCCTCGTCGTAGACCACGCTCACGCGGGCGAAGGACTTGACCGCAGCGTCGTCGTAGAAGGCGGCCATTTCGCCGTACTTGCCGGAGCCGCCGGTAGCCGCGTGACCGCTGCGGAAGCAATCGGCCCACGCCTTCTCGCGCACCGCGTCGAAGAGGGAGAAGGCGTCGAGCACGCGCCACGGCAGCCGCCCCTGACGCAGCAGCATCCGCTGGACCCACTCCCACGCCTCGCCCAGAAGGTCGGAGATATCGTCGCCGCTCGCGAGCAGATCCGACAGCTCGGGGTGGCGCTTCGTGAGGTCGGCCTCGGTAACCGGATTCGACAGCACCCACCGCACGAAGTGCGCCGTCTGCGGGAACTGGTAAGCGGTCGTGCCGATCGTGAGGCTCCACCGGATGAACCACGCATCCGACAGCGGCTCGGTCGTCGGCAGTACAGCCGCGAGCACCGTGTATGAAGCCGGCGAGACCGTCACAGCCGCGCCGTCTACGACCTTGACCCCGTTGCCGTCCCACACGTCGATCGTCCCGCTCGCGATCGTCGCAGCGTCGCCGGCAGAGTCCACCACCGTGATCCCGATCGCGTTGTCGCGCCCCCGGGTCAGGAAGACCGGGAGGGCGTTGCGCGCTGCATAGACGGCATCAGCCACAGGCTCACGCCTCCCCGATCCACAGTGCGTGGATCTTGCCGGTCATCGTGTTGCTCACGTTGCCGGACTTGCACCACACGCCGATCTGCATCGTGTCCCACGGGGCAGACGTGCCGGATGCGTATGCCTGATCGCCCAGAGGGGTCCAGGCATCGGCGTCCGGCGGGGTCCCAGCGGCGCCGCCGAGCACGTAGGCGGCGCCCATCGCGGTCGTCGCGCCGGTGGTCTCCTCCCACAGCATGATCCACACGCCGGCAGCCATAGAGCCGCCCGCGATGGACGCGCCTGGGTTCGCAGACTTGTACGAGCCGTTCGCGTAGTAGAAGGCGCGCTCGGCGGCGCTGGAGTACTGGATCCCGGCCATGTGATAGTTGGAGCCGCTGGACTCCTCCATGAGCACGCCGACGCCTTCGTGGTTGGCGTCGCCGTCTGCCGTCGAGACGAACGCGGCGACCGCGCGGCGCCGGCCGGGGCGGCACGTCGTGCTGATCTTGCAGCGAGGGCCCGTGGTCACGCCGGTGCTCGTGTTGTCGTGGTCCATCGACCAGACGCCGGAGCCGTCGATCGAACTGGAGTCCAGTTCCGCGTCGTTGTCCCACGAGAAGCTCGCCGGGGGCGTCGTGATCGAGTCCGCTTGCTCTGCCAGCGTCACCTGAACCATGTTCGGGTAGTCGGTCCACGTCGGCGCCTGGGCGACGTCCAGCGCGATCCGGGCCGCAGCAGCGGTCGCAGACCCGGTGCCGCCGTTCGCGACGCTTACCGGCGTGGCAAGGGTGCCAGCGGGAACGGGAGTCCAGCCCATCAGCTCACCCATCCTTCGACGATCAGGATCTCAGTCGCGATCGTGTTGTCGGTGTCAGCGTCGACCGTGGACCGCCCATAGAGCGCCCCCGTCGGCAGGTAGCACCTCAGCGCCGTCTGATCGTTGATGTGCGCAGCGGTCGTGTCGTTCGTGGCGATGTGCCCTTGCGTCGAGGCAGTGAAGGACCCCGCGTTCCCGAGGATCGGATTGATCGTCGTACCAGTCCCCGCGGTGAGCGTGGCCTTGTAGGAGAAGATCGTGACCCGATTCGGCAGCCCGCCGATCGACCACTCCGATCCAGCCGCCGCCTCGGTCTCCGCGATGGACATCGCCCAGTGAAGCCGGCCGCCGTCGGCGCCCCTGCTCGATTCTGTGACTGCTGCCGCGTACGCCATCGGACTAGCTCAGGGTCGCAACGGTGCCATTGGACACGCTACCGTCGGCATACTTGGCCTTGACCTTCAGCGCATCATTGGTCTGGTCCAGCCAGAGCACGAACGAGGCGAGGGCGACGTCGGCGTCTGCGGGCGCAGCGTCGTTCACGTCGGTCTGATGGATGTACCCGTCGGCGTCTGCCTTCAGGCTGATAGAAAGGACTCGGCTCTTACTTCCGGCCATGGTCTCGCGCTCCTTAGAGCGACGCCGAAGCGCCGCGAGGTCATGGGGTTATCGGCGGTTCCGGTTCGGGTCCCGCCTCCCCTCGTTGTGGTGGTGGTTCATGGCCGCACGCTTCGCGACCTCGCGGGCCTTCTCACGGCTCACGCCCGTAGTTTCACGGATGCGCTTCGCCATCTTGTCGATCTGGTCCCGCACCCCGGGCTTCTCGCCGCTCATGCGCCCCCCTCTGCCGTCTTCGGAGCGGCCTTGGGCTTGCGGGCGCGGCGGGTCGCCGGGGCCTTCCTGGGCTTGCGGGCGGGCTTCTTCGGGGCAGGCGCCCCTGCCTTTTGCGCAGCGGCGTACAGCTTTTCGTACGCCTTGAGCTTGTCGTGCGCAGGGCTGCCCGGCATCGCGTTCGAGGCGACGGAGCGGCGGCGACTCAGCGTCTTCGCCATCGCGCGGAGGTGGATGGCACGCCAGCGCGGATCGAGCGGAGGCACGATCCCCGAGTCGAGCAGGAACTGACGAAACTCAGCGTACGCCTCGTCATCACGCTCGATGAAGACATGACCGCCCAAGGTGACCTCGACGGATTCGAACATGGAGACGCAGAAAAGCCCATTGCCCGCGTAGGGCATCTGGAGCATGTACCCGATGTATTTCTCCCCGAGTCGCGGGTCCTCGGGCTTCACCACCGTGAACCCGTGCTGCTCGCGCTCGGTGTACGCCTGCGCCGGGTTGCGGTCGCCTCGGATCGAGTTGACGCCCGGGTCGCAGACGTGGCGCTTGAGCCGAGGCACCCAGGCATCCACGATAGGGTCGTAGGACCACGCCCTGGGGTGCGTCATGAAGAAGAACGGCGCGCGGGCCTTGGCGGTGTGGGGGATCTTGCCCCCTCCCGCCTGTGTGGCGCTCGTCTTGACGCGCTTGCCGAGGATCGTGGCCATCGTTTGTATCTCCGCTGTGAGAGGGGTGAAGGGTCACCCGAGGGACCGGAAGGCCAGCGGAGACACCGCCAGCCCCCCGGGCGCCCCAGGTGCTAGGCGATCTGGCTCAGGATCTCGACGCCGCGCAAGTCCTCCTGCTCAGCGAACCCGACCGCGTCGCGGGCGTACACCTGCGACTGAGCCTTGCTCGCATCGCGGGCGACCTCGACGCGGATGGACGAGCCCGAGGGCACGTTGATCCCACCGTCGCCGTTGAGCGCACTCATGGACGCTTCGACGTACCCGACGGCACCGGGGTGCACGAGGGCGTTGCTGTAGTCGGTGGCATCGTCGGTGACGCTGCCCACGCTGTACACGTCGAGCCCGAGCGTGGAGCCGGCGTACATCTGCCCCTTCATCTGGAGCATCGCAGCCGTCGGGGCCTGGAACTGGTACGCCCCGCCCTCGCTGCGGATGGACTGCTGGAGTTCTCCGAGCGCCTTGGGCTTGAGGACCAGCGCACCGCCCGCGGGCACCAACGCGATCTGCGAGGCAAAGATCGCCTCCCACACCGCGTCAATATCGAGATCGGTCCCAGTCGTGCCCTTCGACGTCGCGAAGTTCGCGAACGTCGCGCAGTAGAGGTCGGTCCGGCGCTGCGAGATCGCATCGACGCAGAGCGAGACAGCCAGCGCCATGTCAAACCCGTTCGCAGACAGGGTCCGCGAGAGGTCCGTCATGTCCAGTCGGTATTCCTGCACGGCGACCACGGCCGTGAAGTTGCCGACGGTGATCGTGCCGACGGACGCCGCGGTGTCCTCGAGCGAGTGCGCCGCAGCGGCAGCCGCGCCGCGCGTGAGCGTGGCGGTCTGCATCTGCTCAGCGCCGGAGCCGGCGAGATCAGCGATGCGGGTGGCGAGGCGCCAGATCGGGGCGTTCTCGTAGAGGTTCTCGTGGACGGCGCGGTTGAGGACCTCGACGAGGCCGACGTGGGCCTTGTTGCCGGTCCATGTGAAAACAGCCATGGGGGGGCTCCCTGGGGGGGTGTGGTTTCGGTAGTGGCCTCGAAACCGCCCGTCACGGTGGGCTAATCCTCGGGAGACCGGACGCCGTTAGGTTGCCCACAGATGCTTGCAGGCGTCAAGTACCCTTCGCGGGCAGGCCCCATTCCGCGCGCGTCGCCGCCCACTCAGCGGCGGGGGAACTCGCGATGCTACCCGGGGAGAAGGCAGGGGCCGGGGGAGGGGCGCCGCCGGCGCCGCCGTTGACCGCGGGGGCCTGGGGCGTCGTCGGAGTCGTCTGCGGGACAAGAGGAGCGCCAGCGCCGTTGGTCGGCGGCTCCGGCTTCGCGCCCAGCAGCGTACCGAAGAGCCCCGAGCGGGACTCTGCCTGCTCCGTAGCCCACGCCTGGAAGTCGCCGCCATCCTCCAGCCGTCCGTACTTCGCGATCAGCACCTCTGCCACGTCGTCGTCGTACTTGTCACCGAGCACGCCCATCAGCGCCTTCTCGTTCCCCCACCGTCCTTGCTTCGCCTCGAGGTCTCCGCGGGCCTTCGTGAGGTCGGCTTCGAACTCGTCGGCGCGGCTGGCCTTGAGGGTCGCCGCCTCAAGCGACTTGCTCACCTTCGCGAGTTCGGCCTTGTACTGGGCCGCCTCGTCGCGCGCGGTGTCGAGCTTGCCCTTCTCGGGCTTCAGGCGTTCGCGCAGGATCTTGTCAACTTCGGCTTGAGTGAACAGTCCGTCTTCGTTCGGCATCTAGTGGGGTCTCCGCTGTTAGACCATGGGCTGCGGAGCACGGAATCGCGCCCGCTCCTGCTGCACGCGCTCAAGGTGGGCAGCCGCCTGATCCCGCGTCATCTGCGGATGCTCGGCCATGACCGCATCCACGAGGGATGCTGTGCCCGCTTCTAGCCGCGCCTTCACATCCTCGCGGCGCTCTGCCTTCTCTGCGGGCGTCAATGAGATCTGCGCGTACTGAGGGGCCCACCCATCCTCGGGAAGGCCGGCGCCCGTGTACCGGTTGAGCAGGGACGCCGACAGCGCGAGGGTGTGAGAGTCTGCCTCCGCGAACGCGGGTCCCATCCGCTTCTGCTCGCGGCGCTTCGCCTCGGACTTGAGCGAGATCGCGTACCCGGACTCCGCAGCACCCGAGCTGACAAAGTCGTCCGGCGACAGGCCGGCAGACTGCGCAGCCCCCTGCGCGTAGGAATCGATTGCAAGTTGCAAGCGTTCGGGGTCGACACCGGGCGCCCATTGCAGCGCGTGCGCGGAGCCCTCGGCGGTCGAGCGGATGCTGAGCAGCGTGGTGGGGTCTGCGGCGACGTCGACACGAGCGGAGCGGCCCGAGCCCTTGACCTCGCCCGGCTGGACGACTTCGCCGTCTGCGAGTCCTCGAGGCGGATGCGACCCGTCCCGGACTCCGTATGCCCACATCGACCACAGCGCCGCGATGATGAGGGATGCCTCTACGACTTCGCACCCCTCGCGCCAGTCGTACAAGCCCGCGAACCCGGGGTCGGACTGGTAGGGGATCAGCGGGACGACCGGGCGGCCCCCGGCGGTCCAGTGGTAGCCGGCTCCGCTCAGGTCTCCGGCGATGAAGGCAGCGGTGACGTCGGTGGCCTTCTCGATATCCGCCGAGTCATCCCCAGGCTTGAGCACGCGGAACGCGGGCGCATCGTTGCTGATGTCGAACTCATCCCAAAACCACCCGGGCTCCTTCTCCCCGGGCAGCGTGCGGCGTCGGGCGTGGATGCCGTACACAGGCCGGCGCGGGCGCTCGGGGTCCGTGCGCAGATACACAAGGTCGCTGGTGACCGATGTATGCGCTAGCCCCTCGTCAGGGGTACCAGGGGCCGCCCAATCAGTGCGCACGAACGATGTATTGATGGAGACGACGTAGCGCTCATTTCGCGCCAGCACAGGCCACAGCGGCGCGGCAAACCCCTGCATCGCGGCGGATGCGTTCTCGTCCTCGTGCAGCGACGTCGGCGGCTGCTGGTAGCGCACCGACAGCTCACGGGCGATCTGCCTGTGCAGGTTCCTCGTGAGGTCGAGGTGCCCTAGCCGCTCCGCTGTCGTCTCCTGAAAGAAGGCGCGGATCTTCTCGGCGGCGTCTGCGCGCCACGCGCCCTCCATCAGCCGACGACGGCGGCGCGCTTCCGCGCGACGGGATGTCTCCTCGGCGTCGCCGGGGAGCGGTGGGATCAGTGAGTCGCGTGTGGATGCCACCCCGCGACTATGCGCGGAACGCTTGTAGGGCGCAAGCGGTTAGGGCTTCGGGGTCTGCCGCTCCCCCAGCGAGGACAGCCGCACGAAGACGGCGACGGGGACGCCGGCCGCCTCGGCGCGGGCCTCGAGGATCTCAAGCTCGTCAGGAGACCAGCGGATCAGCTTCGTGCACGTCCTGCGCTCGTTCGCGGGCTTCGGCTTCGGGCCGCGGCGGATCGGGGTGGCGTCGTCGTGGGTCATCGGTCTGTCTCCTCCGGGCGCTCCGTGCGCCCCTACCCAGAAAGCCCCGCCGGGCCGGAGCCGGGCGGGGCTGGGGGACGGTGGCTGGGGGCTCAGTCCTCGACGTAGCAGGCGACGCCGTCGATCTCGATCACGCCGGCGCCGCCGTCGGTGATCGCGGCCTCGCGGCTGGCGTCGGCCTCGGCGGCGGTCGCGTTGCGGATCCAGTCGCCGGTCCGGTAGTTGCAGATGATGGGGGCGGTGGGGTCGATGGCGTTGCTCATGTTCTCTCCTCCAGTTTCTACCCAGGAAGCCCCGCCGCGGCTTCCCGGGCGGGGCTGTGGGGGGGGGTGTGGGGGATCAGGCGATGTGATCGAGTTGCGCGTCGCACGCTCGACGCCACTGTGCGGCCCGCCACTCCGAGTTCTCGTCCCACTCGTCACAGCCCTCGGGCGCATCTTCCCGCGCGTCGAGCCATGCGTCGACTCGGGCCTCGGCGGCGTCGCAGACCGCGCAAACCGCCTTGATGTCACCGGCTCGCGCGCTGACCATCGTCGAGGCGCCCGCGTCGGCCGCAACCATCGCAGCGAAATCGGCCGCGGTCGCGACGATCTCAGCGTCTAGGGCGGCGATCAGAAGGTTGCGGTAGAGGGCGCGGTAAATGACGAGGTCGGGGCTGGTCATGTTCTCTGTCTCCCGGGCGGGGTTCCTGTCCGCCACTGAGGAAACAATAGCCGATATCTCAGGATACACAAGGGGAAACGCGAGATATCTGAAACTAATTCAC
>MPMD02448344.1_pt1 | contig 10470 bp, 6 predicted proteins | sample 1617291 | NCBI WGS metagenome assembly MPMD02 (sample SAMN05944810, study PRJNA350692) | marine metagenome | biome: marine; feature: ODZ; material: water; isolation source: 120 m water sample filtered on 30 um supor filter | place: Pacific Ocean | collected 2012-04-09 | depth 120m m | reverse complement strand
TGAGTGGTAATTGTAGCAATAATTACTATTCCCCCAATAATTGTTTCAGTGCTAGGCTGTTCCTTTATAACTAACCAAACCCAAAGAGGTCCTAGTATAGTTTCGAGCAAAAAGAAGAGGTTGACCTCTGCCGCTCTGATGAACCTTGGGGCTAAAGTTATGAGAACAAAAGGTATTGCAACACACATGATGCACATAAGTGGTATAATGATCGAGTCATTTCCCTTTAAAACTAAATTATCAGCAAACAAAAGTGCAATTAATGTTACCATGAGCTTTCCCATCATGGCTGAAGGAACCAGGTTAATTTTTTTTGCCGATCTTATTATCACAGCTCCCACTGCTAAGCCTGTCGCACAAATTAATCCCAAAAAATTTCCCAAAAGGTCACCTCTTTCGAAGGAGTCATTAAAAATATAAATTACCGCTAACGTAGTAATAATTATGGCTATCCATGTTTTTTGATCTGTATTTTCTTTTAAAAAAATAAAACTAATTATTGCAGAAAGCATGGGCGCCAAAGCAATCATAATTAACGTATTTGCAACATTAGTGTTTTCTATTGATATCACAAAAAAAATATTTGTTATTGTAAAGACGCTTGCATAAGCAATTCCATGCCAACCATTTTCTAATAATTGTGAAATAAATTTAGCTTTATAAATAATTAATAGACCAGCAAAAACAACAAGAAAGGGTATAAAACCTCTATAAAAAATCAGATTCCAAGATGTAAGATTTGCCAATCTGATAAAAAGTGAATCTGGAGTAATGAACATGACTGCAGCAAAGGCGAGAAACATTCCTTTTTTTTGATCGCTATATAGCATAATTTTTCACAACAGCTTTTAGCTAATACTATATAATAAATAATGAAGGGAAAAAAATGCCAGAAGATAAAATAATTTCACATGCAAAAGTAGGTATTATTGGTGGTGGAATTATGGGAGTAAGTTTGCTCTACCACTTAGCAAAAGAAGGATGGAAAGATTTAGTTTTAATAGAAAAAGGAGAATTAACGTCAGGATCTACTTGGCATGCGGCTGGTCAATGTCCCCAAATGATGGGAAGTTACAATTTGGCTAAAATTCATTTGCATTCTACAAATCTTTATAGAGAACTTGAAAAAGAAACTGGGCAATCTACAGGATGGCATGGCTGTGGAAGTTTAAGAATAGCTTACAAACAAGAAGATTTAGATTGGTTCAAATATGTAAAAGGAATTTTAGACAATGTAGGGGCGCCAGCGGAAATTATTTCTACAAATGAAATTAAAAAAATACATCCTTTTATAAAATTGGATGGAATTCTTGGTGCATTTTACACGCCCGAAGATGGGCACACCGATCCGACTAGCACAACAAATGCTATGGCTAAAGGCGCTAGAAATCATGGCGCTAAAATATACAGAAAAAATAGAGTAACAGATATTAAACTGCTTTCTTCAGGAGAATGGAAATTAATTACTGAAAAAGGAGATATTGTTTGTGAACATGTTGTTAACGCTGCTGGAAGTTATGGACCAGAAGTTGGACAAATGGTTGGATTAAAAAATATACCATCCATTAACATGATACATCATTATTTGGTGACGGATGAACATCCAACAATTAGAAAATTAAAAAAAGAATTACCAGTTGTAAGAGATCCGATGGCTTCAGCTTATTTGAGGCAGGAAGGAAAAGGTTTGTTAATTGGTCCTTATGAAAAAAATACAAAATGTTGGGCTTTAAATGGTATGGACTGGAAATTTGATATGGAATTATTGGAGCCTGAACTTGATAGAATTGAAGAACATTTAAATATTGGAATGGATAGAATACCTGAGTTCAAAGATGTTGGTATTAAAAAAATTATTTGTGGACCTATCACTCATACACCAGATGATAATTTTCTTGCTGGACCAGCCCCAGGATTAAAAAATTTTTGGATGTTTTGTGGGGCAAGCATTGGCATTGCTCAAGGAGGAGGAGCTGGAAAATATATGGCTCAATGGATGATTTACGGAGATGCAGATATTAATATGCTGGAATTTGAACCAAGAAGATACATGAGTTGGGCGAATAAAGATTACACAATTAAAAAATCTTCAGATCAATACAGAAGGATGTATTTCACTCCTTTACCCAATGAAAGTATTGAAATTGGCAGACCTATGAAAAAAACACCTATCTATAATAAATTAAAAGATTCAGGGGCTATATACTTAGATTCCTATGGTTGGGAAAAACCATGCTGGTTTGGAAAAAAAGGAATGAAAGAAGAGTATGGTTTTAAGAGAACAAATGCTTTTACTTATATTCAAAAGGAATGTGAAAATGTTCAAAATAATGTTGGTATATTAGATTTAAGCACTTTTGCAAAATATGAAATTTCTGGCAAAGATAGTGAATCTTTTTTGGATCGTTTATGCTCCAACAGAATTCCAAAAAAAGATGGGAGTATCGTTCTTACTCATATGCTTAATAAAAAAGGACGCATTCAGAGCGAACTAACAATAACACGCTTTCCAAACGATACTTTTTATATTCTTTCTTCTACAGCTTCTGAAATTAGAGATTTAGACTGGTTTAATCACCATCTTAAAAAAGAAGAAAATGTAAGTGTAAAAAATGTTACGCAAGATTATGGTGTGCTTGTTCTAGCAGGACCAAAATCGAGAAAAGTACTGTCCCAATTAACTTCTCAAAATTTACATAATAATGATTTTCCTTGGCTCAAAGGAAAGGAAATTTTGATTAATAAAATTCCAGTTAAGGCACTTAGAGTAAATTATGTTGGTGAATTAGGTTGGGAACTCCATCATCCTATGGATCAAATGGAATTATTATACGATGCGATTTATGAAGTTGGTAAAAAAGAAAATATAACTAACTTTGGAACCTATGCGGTAAATTCTTTAAGAATGGAAAAAGCATACAGAGGATGGGGCAGTGAACTCACCGGAGAAATCAGTTTGGTTGAATCTGGCATGGATCGTTTTTTTAATTTAAAGAAAAAAAATAATTTTATTGGAGCCAAAGCCCTTCAAGAAAAGATTCAATCAGGAGTTGATGTTAAAATTATTTATTTAGAAGTTGATGCAGACAATATAGATGCAAGAGGCAATGAGCCTGTCTACCATAATGGTAAAGTGGTGGGAGTGGTTACTTCGGGAAGCTATGGTTTTAGGAGTAAAAAAAGTCTGGCATTTGCCTACATAAAATCTGATTTAACAGAAGCCTCCGACTTAGAAGTTGAAATTCAAGGTAAAAAAAGGAAGGCAAAAATACTCCATAAAGTTGTTTACGATCCAGAGAATAAAAAGTTAACAGCCTAAACGAATCCATCTAGACAATTAAAATAAAATAAAGCATATTTCTAATTTTACGGGGGAGAAATGCATGGCAATAAAAACTGATACTCCGCCAAAACCATATTTGGGTTTTGGTACTAGAATTAGAAAATCACCGTATTTTGAATCTACTCTGAAATGGGGTTGTAAGGAATATACCACATACAATCACATGTACTTTCCAATTTATTACAATACCCCCGAAGAAGATTTTTTGAGTCTGGTTAATAATGTTACGCTCTGGGATGTTGCGGTCGAACGTCAGCTGGAAATTAAAGGACCTGATGCAGCTAAATTTTCACAACTATTAACACCAAGAAATTTATCAAACTGCCAGGTCAATCAATGCAAGTATGTTTTAAATACAAATTATCAGGGCGGAATTCTTAGCGATCCTATAATGTTAAAATTGGCTGAAGATCATTTTTGGTTTTCTATTTCCGATAGCGACCTTTTGCTTTGGGCCATGGGTGTAGCAGGAAAAGATAAATACGATATTGAACTTAGAGAACCAGACGTATCACCTTTACAGATTCAGGGACCAAAGTCAAAAGCCCTAATGAATGATTTGTTTGGATCGTGGATTAATGATCTTAAATATTACTGGTTTAAGCAAACAGATTTAAATGGAATACCAGTAGTTGTTTCAAGAACAGGCTGGAGTGGTGAGATTGGTTATGAGGTTTATCTTCGGGATGAAAAACATGGTGCAGACTTATACGAAAAAATTATGGCTGCTGGTAAACAATACAAAATTGCTCCAACTGGCCCATCACAAATCAGAAGAGTAGAAGCTGGAATTTTTTCATACTTTCAAGATATGAGAGTTACAGACAATCCTTTTGAAATTGGAATGGACAGATTGGTTGATCTTGAAATGGAAGCAGATTTTATTGGTAAAGAAGCTTTAAAGAAAATTAAAAAAGAAGGAATAAAAAGAAAGTTGGTTGGAATAGAAATTCTAGGTGATCCAATTACTAAGGTGGTTCCTAAAAAATACACGCCAGGATACTTTGTGCCAGATCATTGGCCTGTTACAAACGACAAAAAGGAAATAGGTTACGTTACTTCAAAATGTTATTCGCCTCGATTAAAGAAAAATATAGGTTATGCTTTTCTTCCAATAGAATATACCAAACTTGGTACAGAAGTGAACATTAAGTCACCTTACGGAAATTTAACGGCTAAAGTAGTAGGGCTACCCTTCTTTGACCCTAAAAAAAGAATTCCAATAAAATAATTTATGTTACTAGATATAATCTGTGAGAATCACGGATGAATTTTCGTGATACTTTATTATCTGCATTAGTTCCAATTTTTTTAGGTTTTGGTTTTGTAATAGCTAAACCAGCGATGGATCATTTCCCCCCTTTTTTATTGATGGGTTTAAGATTTAGTATTGCTGCAGCAATATTAGTTTGGTGGTTTCCAATACCAAGAGGTTTTCTTAAAAAAATATTTATAGTTTCATTAATAGCCAACACCCTTCAATATGCTTGTACATATTCAGGATTAAATTTAATTGATGCTTCGTCAGCTATATTGTTTGTTCAAACCGAAGTTCCTTTTGGCGTTATATTTGCTTATTTTTTACTTAAAGAAAAACCAACCGCTGGAAGCGTAATTGGAATAGTAGTTGCATTTATTGGAGTATATCTTTTAAGCGGTTCTCCAAATTTAGAAGGTAAATCTATTGGTACAATTCTAGTAATTATAGGGTCTGCTATTTGGTCCTTGGGACAAGTTTTTACAAAACCTTTAACTGAAAAAATTAATCCACTATGTCTTGTTGCTTGGATGGCTTTGTTTTCTGGTCCGCTACTAATAATTGCATCAGCTATTTTTGATGGAAATACAATTAACTATTTATCTTCAGCAACTTTCAATAGTTGGATAATTGTAATTTATTTAGGATTTATTATGCAGCCAATAACATATGGTTGTTGGTATTACGTATTAAAACGTAACCCTATATATAAAGTCATGCCTATAGTTACTATGGGCCTACCGCTTACTGGTTTATTAGCAGCTATTTTACTTTTAGGAGAAGAACCAACAAAACGCCTATTTGCTGGAGGTGCAATTATATTATTTGGAATTGGTATGATATTATTTAGTAAACCAAAAAAAAAATGATAAAAAATTATGAAAAAATCAATACCTCAAAATGCAAGTGTTGTAATTATTGGGGGAGGAATAGCGGGATGTTCGGTAGCTTATCATTTGGCTAAATATGGATGGAAAGATGTAGTTTTACTTGAGAGAGATCAACTTACCTCAGGAACTACTTGGCATGCAGCTGGATTAATAGGGCAACTTGGAGCTTCAGCTCCTGTAACAAAGCTAAGAAAATATTCTCTCGATCTATATAAAGAATTAGAAGTTAAAACAGAACTGTCCACGGGATTAAAACAAAATGGTGCAATTTCTATAGCCACTACAAAATCAAGACACCAAGAACTTTTGAGGCAGGCTTCAACTGCAAAATTATTTGACGTTAAAGTAAACGTTTTAAACAAAGATGAAATAAAAAAACTTTATCCAATAATTAATAGTGAAGATATTGTTGGAGGAGTTCATATGCCTTTGGATGGTCAAGCAGATCCTGTGGGGATTACAAACGTTTTAGCGAAAGCGGCTCGAATGGAGGGAGTGAATATAATTGAAAAATGCCCAGTAAAAAAAATTATTATTAAAAATAAAAAAATCGAGGGTGTTGATAGCCAGCAAGGTAAAATCGACTGTAAATATATTGTTCTGGCATCGGGTATGTGGTCACGTCAAATTGCTTCTGATGTTGGGGTTAGTGTCCCCTTGTATCCTGATGAACATTTTTACATAATAACTGAGCCTATAGAAGGAATTAGTAAAAACCTTCCAACTTTGCGTGATTTTAATAATTGTTTATATATCAAAGAAGATGCTGGAAAGCTTTTAGTGGGATTGTTTGAGCCTAACGCCAAAGCAGCATTTAGAAACCAAGATCGTATACCTGAAGATTTTTCTTTTGGTGAATTTCAAGAAGATTTTGAACATTTTGAACCTTATTTATCAGCAGCTACAAAAAGAATTCCATCTTTAGCAAAAGTTGGTATTAGAAAATTTTTTTCAGGTCCTGAGTCTTTTACTCCGGATACAAATTGTCTTCTAGGAGAAGCGCCAGAAGTAAAAAACTTTTTTGTTTGTTGTGGTTTTAATAGTATCGGGATTGTAACTGCAGGTGGTTCAGGTAGAATCACGGCTGATTGGATGAGTAAAGGTTTTGTTCAAGAAGATTTATTTAGCTTGGATATTAGACGTTTTGAAAAATTTCACTCATCAAGAAAATTTATTATGGAAAGAGTGACGGAAACTTTAGGTAATTTGTATGCGATGCACTGGCCTTACAAACAGTTAAAAACTTCAAGAAATCAAAAATTGTTTCCTTATCATAAAGAATTAAAAGAAGCGGGAGCATGTTTTGGAGCGGTAGCGGGATTTGAAAGACCCATGTGGTATGCAACCAATAATAAAAAGGCTCAATATGAATACAGTTTTAATTATCAAAATTGGTATCCTGCAGCAGAATATGAAACAACAACTGCCAGAAAACATGTGGCGCTCTTTGAATTAACTCCATTTGCTAAGTTTGATTTAAAAGGAGATCATGCACATCAAGAATTACAAAAAATATGTTCAAATAATATTAAGAATGAGCCTGGAAAAACGACTTACACCCAAATGTTAAACAGTAATGGCGGTATAGAGTCTGACTTAACCGTTGCTTGTTTAGATAAAAATAATTTTCGTATGATTTGTTCATCAGGTACACGAACACGTGACAAACATCATATTTTATCCAATTTAAATAAAAATGTAAGTTTTAAAGATGTGACTGAAGATTATGCCTGCCTTGGAATTATGGGACCTCATAGCAGATCCTTAATGAGGGATTTGGCTGGTAATATTTTCTCAACTGAACAATTTCCATTCGCTACTGGAAAATATATAGAAATTAATAGTGTTAAACTATGGGCACAAAGATTGTCATATGTTGGTGAATTGGGTTGGGAACTTTATATCCCAATGAATCAAGCTCACAATATTTATCAAACGATTATTAACAATGCTCCAAAATATAAATTATGTCATGCTGGGATTCATGCAATGGACATAATGCGCATGGAAAAGAAATTTTTACACTGGGGACATGATATGTCGCCCGAAGAAAATCCTTTTGAGGCTGGATTGAGTTTTGCTGTTAGTTTTAAAAAGAAAGAAAATTTTATTGGGAAGGAATCTTTGTTAAAAATAAAAGATAAAAAATTACAGAAAAAGCTAATCATGTTTACACTTCAAAATAGCAAACCGGGATCACCTTTGGTATTACACGATGAACCGATATACTGTAACGATAAAATAGTAGGAAGAACAACGTCGGGAAACTATTCATTTAATTACAAAAAAAATATGGTTTTTGGTTATATAAATTTATCTTCGCTAAACAAAGATCTATCGAAAAATAACTTTTCAATTGAAATTGAACAAAAACTTTATAAAGCAAATTTACAAACAAAAGCTCTTCACGATCCAAATAATGTAATGTTAAAAAAATAATAACAGAAAAAACTGTGTAACCAGTTGTGTATGTACATGACCATCTAGTTTTCCTCGATGTAATGATATATGTTGTTATTTCATTTAAATGACCATGGAAAAGAATATAATTGATCAAGTATTTCCAGAAACTTTGAAGATTTTAGCTGATTTAATAAAATTTCAAACAGTGTCAGGTACTTCAAATCTTAAATTAATCGAGTATTGTGAAAAAAAATTAAATGAATCTGGATCTACATCGTTTAAAACTTTTCATAAATCTGGATTACAGGCCAATTTATTCTCGACAATCAACGGAAAAGAAAAGTTAAATAGTGAAGGAATTATTTTATCTGGACACACAGATGTAGTCCCTGCTTCATCTAATGAATGGTCTTCCGATCCATATCTGACTCAAGAAAAAGACAATAAAGTTTATGGGCGTGGATCTTGTGATATGAAAGGATTTATTGCTTGTACCTTAGTTATGGCGCCTCTTTTTGCTAAACAAAAGTTAAAGAAACCAATTCATTTTTCATACACTTATGATGAAGAAACTTCGTGTTTGGGCGCACCTGTATTGTTAAAAGAATTGAAAAAAAGAAATGTTAATTACTCTGTTTGCATAATTGGTGAGCCCACCGATATGAAAGCCATCCATGCACATAAAGGGTACAATGAATATAAAACTTATTTTACCGGTCTGGCTGGTCACGCATCAGATCCTGTACATGGCGTAAACGCTATTGAATATGCAATTCGTTATGCCAATAAATTAATGGAATTGCGAGAAGAACTAAAAAAAAGAAAGTCAAAAGATTCAGTCTTTACTCCCCCGTATTCAACTTTACAAATTGGAAAAATTAGCGGAGGGTTGTCCACAAACGTAATTGCTGACCAATGTATCGTTGATTGGGAGGTTAGGCCAATAACTCCCGAAGATGGAAAGTTTATTAGTCAAAATATCGAATCCTATGCAAAAGAAACTTTGTTACCTGAGATGAGAAAAGTTTATCCAAAAGCTAATATAAAAAAAGAAACGGTTGGAGAAACAATAGGTTTTAATAAAGTAGAAAAATCTGATGCTGTCGACCTTGTTTGTAATTTAACGGGTGATAATTCAAGAGGAGCTATTTCTTTTGGAACTGAGGCAGGTTTATTTCAAGAACTGGGTATCAGTACTGTAGTTTGTGGTCCTGGTTCAATCAAGCAAGCTCATATAATTGACGAGTACGTAACTTTTGATCAGTTAAAACTTTGCTTGAAAATGCTCGTTAATCTCAGAGACAGATTGATTTAATTGCGTAATTTTATACCGCGTAGTCGTTCAGATCTTCTTCTCAATAATTCAACTGATGTTAATAACATAATCGATAAAGCTACAAGACAGGTTGCCATACAAAGTATTACCGGACTTATCTCTTGTCGTATACCGGCCCACATTTGCCGAGGAATAGTTTGTTGTTCAACACTTCCTAAGAAAAGAACTACGACAACTTCATCAAATGAAGTAATAAATGCAAACAAAGCCCCCGAAATTACACCGGGAAGAATAAGTGGCATTATCACCTTAAAAAAAGTTTTCATCTGATCAGCGCCTAAACTTGCTGATGCGCGAGTAAGATTCGTATCAAATCCAGTAAGAGTTGCTGTAACGGTTATAACAACAAATGGTGTTCCCAATGCTGTATGAGCTAGTATAAGTCCAGTGTAAGTACCTATTAATCCAAATTTTGCGTAAAAGAAAAATATTCCTGCCGCTGTAATAATTAAAGGAACGATCATAGGAGAAATTAACAAAGCCATTACTGCGCCTTTGAAAGGCATGTTTGGTCTGCTCAAACCCAGAGCTGCAATTGTTCCCAAAGCTGTTGCAAAAAAAGTTGCAGATAATCCAATATAAAAACTATTTACTGTACCTATCATCCATTTGTTTGTGCAGACGGTTGTAATAATGTCTTCATCTCTGCATATGCCCAGCATTTGTCTGTACCATCGAATAGAAAATGCATCTGGATCCAGTCTTAGCATTTCTGGAGTAAAACCAAAGAAGGGCGATTGATTAAAAGACAAAGGAATAATAATAAAGATTGGAGCGATAAGAAAAAAGAATACCATTCCACAGTAAGTCAGATAAGTATAATAACCAACTCTTTGCCCTTTTGTCGTGTATGTTGGTAAAGCCATAATTATTATCCCAATTTTATATTTTCGATTCCCACAATTTTGTTATAGACCCAGTACAAAACCAGCATTGCTACTAACAGTATCGTTCCTAGTGCAGAACATAGGCCCCAATTTAAAGATGATTTTAGATGATAAGCAATCCAGTGTCCGACTAACTGTCCATCCGAACCTCCAACAAGCTCTGGTGTAATAAAATATCCAATGGCAAGAACAAAAACGAGTAAACCACCTGCGCTAATTCCTGGAACTGTTTGAGGCATATAAATCCTATAAAAAGCATGCATCGGCTGTGCTCCTAAATTTAGCGCTGCCCGCATATAACTGGGCGGAATTGTTTTCATCACACTATACAGAGGCAACACCATAAAGGGCAG
>MPMD02197852.1_pt1 | contig 10474 bp, 9 predicted proteins | sample 1617291 | NCBI WGS metagenome assembly MPMD02 (sample SAMN05944810, study PRJNA350692) | marine metagenome | biome: marine; feature: ODZ; material: water; isolation source: 120 m water sample filtered on 30 um supor filter | place: Pacific Ocean | collected 2012-04-09 | depth 120m m | reverse complement strand
TGAGCCTGTTGACCGCTCGCATCTGTCACCATAGGCGTTGCCACGGCAGCTTGGGAAATGGCTGACATTTTTTGTTCTTGCCTCAGGCAAAAGATAATGGGATCGCTAGATTATGCAGGCTACCGCGGGAACCCATTCATCCCACGCAGCTTTGTGACACCTAACTAGCAAATGCGCATGGCTTCTAAAGAAAAACAGAGGGGGAGGCAAGGGAAATTTGGTTTCCAGCGGGTCTGCTAGCGCTGACTGCTGAATATCTCCTACCCTTCTGCTCCCCCCTAAAAGGCATTTTTTTGGTACGATCTTTGTCCCAAAAAGAATGCACAAGCTACGCTAGCGAGCAGCAATCGACAGATAGACGGGGACTAAAGTGAAGAATTATCGCAGTATGTCTTGACGTCCGGGGGAGTCAAAAATACGATCCAGCGGATTTTCAGAGGAAAAGTGAGTACACAAATGGCCCGATTCGTCATCATCGACAACTGGCTCGACCGAATAGGAGGCCACAATTACCAATACGCGCTCACAGTCCTCCAGGCCGCCGCCACAGAAGGATGGAAACCGGTACTGGCAACTGCCCAGGCGTTCAACGTAGCTGATGATTTCCCAGCCGGATGGCAGATTAGGCCTCTCTTCCGGTATGCCTGGAACCGTACTCACACCATTGGCGTCGATGGAAAACGCAATCAACCAATCGATCTTAAAGGGCGACAATTGTTGCATCCAACGGCAAAGAGAGGTTTTAGCAAGTACTTTGCATCCCTCGCGGGGCGACTGAACATCGTAAAACAACGTGGCAGACAGCGACGGATTGATGCCTTTTGTAGTGCTTGCACAAAACTTTTTGACGAGATCGGCTTATGCTCTGAAGACTTGGTTTTTCTACCATCCGTTTCCGAATTTGATTTTCTGGGTTTTGTTCGTTTTCTTGCAACAACACCGAGCAGCCAAAAGATTGATTGGCACGTTCAGTTTCATTACGACATTTTTGATGGCAGACCACCCGATTATGCCACACAGCGCAGGCGTAAAGAACTTTTGCAGCAACAATTTTTCAATGCTCTTTCCTGCATCCCCAGACACCGCCTCCATTTCTATGCCACCACACCACAAGTTGCCGATCAGTACAACCGACTGCAGATCGGTCATTTCCATCCTCTCCCCTATCCGATTAGCGATCCTTCCCTAGCATCAGAAGTGTCTGAGAAACAGAAGCAGATACCACTACGTGTGACAATGGCTGGCGGGATTCGCCGCGAAAAGGGAAAGCATGGCTTGGCCTATTTGATTGAGCAGATCGATAACCAAGATCAACTCAAAAAAAAGATTCAGTTGTGGCTGCAGGGAAAACCGGCTCAGATTTCAAAACACCTGTCGAATCTTTCCGCTAACACGCTCATTCAGGGTCATGTCGATTCTAACTATGAAAATCCGATTGTTGTTGTAGAGCATCCGCTCGATCGCAATGACTACCTGACACTGATTCGTCGTTCTGATATCGCGATTCTGCCTTATAACAATACCCGCTATCAGGCTCGCGCAAGCGGTGTCCTTGTAGAAATGCTCGCTGCGCAAGTCCCTGTCATCGTACCCGCTGGCTGTTGGTTGGCGGCGCAAATTTCCGATTCCATATATGAGCATCTCGACAACCTGCGGGTGAGCACTGTTTGCCAACAGTCGATTGTTGGATCTCGCTGGACATGTCAGCCAACAGCCGAAACGGAAGCATCGCGATCGAATAGCACGAACATATTCCGTTTTGGTGGAGACGATCAGCACGCCGGCATGAACCTCCACATTCCCGATCACGCCAGCGAAATGATCCTCAGCTTCCATTGGGAAGAATCGCGACCCGGATACTATGTACGCCTGCAGGCAAAACAAATGGATGCGAATGGAACAGAACTTAGCACTTGGGAAACGGTCTTGGGACAACGAACGACAACCGGTCCAGTCTCTACCCTGATCCATCTCGATCCCCACGCCAATCACATCTGTCTCAGGCTCACGAACGCATACAACAATGATACGATTACGATGCGAGATTCTGAAATTCGACTTCTTGACATTCCTCCAAATGAAACACCATCGGCTGCCGTCGGATTGATTGCCGCTGATATGGACCAAATTCCAAAACTTTTATGTGAGATGGAACGTCACTACGACCATTATTGCCAGACTGCAGCCACTTTTGCAGCCAACTGGCGCAAAGACCACTCGCCATCCCGCACAGTCGAAATACTCTCTACCAGTCTTCCCCAAAAGAAAACGGCGCACAATGCCGCATAACATTCCTGGCCTCGATGTACTAGTCTCCAACAATGCGAGCGGTACTCCTCGTTGGAATTTACATCGCATCGCCAGATCTTCTGGTTTTCAAATTGCTCTTATCGTGGTAGTTTTCTTTGCCCAGTACGGTTGTCGAACTGGGAACCAACCGAAATTACAGAATACGTCGCCCCTCACTCCAATACAAAAGGCTCCCGAACAAACTGAATTGGAAGTCGTGTTTGTCCATACGCCACAACCAGACAAAGAAGCCGCCGAACTGCTCTGGAAAGAAATTGATGAACAGGCAATCCCCGCTCGACTGCGGCGCAACCTAAACCAAAATGGATTTCGCGTGGGTGTCCTAGGTACCCAACTATCTCCTGAGACAGAAAAAATCCTGCGGACTGCTGAAGACGCCCAAAACACTATTTTGCCGTGGGAAGTGGACGACAGTAGTGATTCGATCCGCGCTATTCGCCGGAAACTGTTTCTGAAGGAAGGACAACGGGGAGAACTGCTTGCCTCGGGAGTGCAGGAACATTTTCATGTGCTGCATATCAATCAGGGGGAGATTTCAGGCCACACTTTCTCCGATGGACAGGGTCAGTTTCTAATCGAAGCAGCAAGAACAGACGATGGAAGAGTACAGTTAAAACTGTCACCGGAAGTACATTATGGCGAGTTTCGCAATCAGTATATTCCCGGCGAAGGCATGTTCCAACTTGATACCAGCCGCCGTAAAGAACGATTTGACCAGATGTGCGTTGAAGCAAATCTCAGCGGCGAGCAAACCATGATCATCGGGGCACAACCAAATCGCCCAGGAAGCCTGGGTCATCGCTTTTTCAATGAACAATCCATCGACAAATCCATTTCTAAATTACTGTTTATCCGTGTCTGTGATATTGCAAAAGAGCCGATTTCCAGTGATGACTTGAGCACAAGCGCGGAACGCTAGTTCCCGAAAATGGCTAACCACTTCATGTACAAAGATTCCTAGAGTCATATGTCTTATCAGGAAACATTTTCGCTTCAAACCTCCGGCCATCAGCACATGCAGGATATTACGGATCATGTGGCCAACGTTGTTCAGCGATCGTTGGTACAGACTGGTGTTGTTCATGTTTTCAACATCGGTAGTACTGGCTCTGTTGGAACGATCGAATACGAACCCGGTTTGCAGCGCGACTTGCCCGAATTGCTCGACCGGCTAATGCCGCCAGATAGCGACTATGGACACGAACAGACATGGCATGACGGCAATGGCCATTCTCACCTTCAAGCGACAACGCTCGGGCCATCACTCAGCGTTCCTATCGGCAATGGACAGCTAATATTGGGCAGATGGCAACAGATATTTCATCTGGAATGTGACATCAAGCCGCGACTTCGAGAACTCGTCATTACCGTGGTGGGATAACTGCCTCACGCCAAAATGCGTGTTTCATCTGACGTACATCTTTCTTTTTCGGATTAGCCTTCAGGCACAGCTTGTGTCTGCGAAGTCATATCCCGTAATTTCAATGCAAAGAAAGCTGTTATCACGTTGAGACTTCCAAGAACAAAAATGGGCCATGCTCCATCATGGAATTGAGCAAGGATACCGAGAAAAAATGCAATCAGGATCGCTATTGCGCCAACGAGCGTATCGCTGATAGCAATGTAGTAGGCCCTTTCATCGGCCGCTGCAACATTGGCAATGTAAATTTTGCGTGCTGATGAAATACCCTGATCAGCAATGGAAACAAAAAAGAATACAACGGCACATAATTGTATGTAGCCTGTATGTCCCCAGTACTCGATTCCAATGGCAAACATGGCGGCAACAGAAGCGATTCCTGCGGCAAGGCTCATGATGTTACTCAATGGCCACCGCGAATACCGACTCCAAACAAGTCCACCTACGGCCAAACCCAGGCTTGTAGCAATGACAAAGATGCTCAGTGCATTCGGTGTGCCTTTGTGCTGAGTTGCGAAGTGAATGACATAAAATGGAATTGCAAGCTCAACCGAGAGGAATAGAATTCTTGCAATCACAAAGCGCCGAAACCAGGCAACCTGCCGTACAGCATGGACACCCCTAAAAAGTTCCGAGAAAAATTTGTTAGAGGTCGCTTTGTCGGATACCTCTTTCGTACGGGTTACCGATGGCGATTCCCGAATCATCATACTGGCGAATCCCGATAAAAGCCCCACACCGATACCGATCCATAACAAAATCAGATGTTCATCAAGGCTGGCAACGGCATCAGCAGCCTTAGCAGCGGTATCGGTAGTGGCAGCGGTATCGGCAGCATTGGCAACGGTAGCGGTAGCATCCTGGGCATCTGTTGTTGCCTTGTCCGAATAGACTGCTTGGGTCGCCCAAGCAACGCCGATTGCCAGCAGGCCACTGAGACCCGTTTGCGCAAAAAGGAGCGTTCTGCGGGCATGTTTCTGAACGATGTACCCAAGCATGTTCTGGAACGCAAGCCGACTCAAACCCTGCCCCAGGCCGACAATGGTGGCAACCGTTAGGAAAATAATGATCTTAATATCATCCGATGTCGAGCCGCCGGTGAGACCTATCAAGGCGAGTGACGCGGTAGTCGTAAGAATACCTAGAGTCATATACCACTTGCTGAAGCGGGCAGTGGACAAAAAAGGCGCCGAGACGACTTGTCCAATCATGCGGGCAATCTGAACGATGGGGATCAGCATCCCTGCAAAGAAAACAGGAGCGCCTAGCGCGAGGTAGAGAAAAGGCAGGACCAGACGTGGGCTGGAAAGTGTCTGGCTCAGATCGAGCAAAATGCCCTGGCTAAGCAGTACTCTGTAGTTCCAACGATTGTTCTCGCGACTAGCCATCAAATGTCTCTGGCATACAATCCATTTCAAACGCTCTTCATGACTATTAAGTGGAAAACAGCAAGTGGATGCAATAGCAGACGAGTGCAATGATCCCCGCGACAACAAAGAAGATAAAATATCCCCCAAGCCAACCGACTGTCGGCGAAGCAAGCGACTTGCAACGGCTACAGACCTCCGCATGACCGGTTTCTGGATCGATCATCACCGGCGAGGCACACTTGGGACATTTTTCCCAATTTTCATTTCCTTCGCCGAGGTTCGGTTGTTTTGTCATCATGCTACTTCCTGATATTTGCGTGTGCCAGACCTAGCCACAAATGAAGTTCTTGCCGATTATAGACAAGTTGTATGGACATTGCACGATCGCTCGCCATTCTACCGGTAAAAATTGGTTTACGAGTAAGCAGGATGACGGGGATCGTATCGGTGTCCACGACTCGGTTACAATCATATCGATACCAGGAGACAATCTCTCCGGTTCCTTTAGGTCTATCTGAAAACACGCGCATGCAGCAGGAATGAATCGATGCAATTTTATATTTTGAAAACTCTCATTACCATCTTTATCATCACGTTGGAAATCGGGCCCGTAGGGGCAACGGACAAGATCCAATATCATTCCCTTTTTAATGGACGAGATCTCTTTGGCTGGACCACGACCGGCAATTGGACTGTAGAACCCGGAGGCATCCTGACCATTAAACCTCGGCCAGGCGAAAAAGGTTGGCAACGATATGCCGATTACCTCTGGACCGACAAGGTGTATGACAACTTCACGCTTGAGTTGGAATACAAAATTCCAAAGGATGGTAACAGTGGAATCTTTTTCGGCGTCAAAAACAAAAATAACCCGGTCTATGAGGGCTTCGAGATCCAGATTCTGGATTCGCACAACAAAACCGAAACACTAACCGCGCACGATTGCGGTGGGCTTATCGGCATCCAGGCACCGAAAAAAAATGCTGCAAAACCCTTTGGTCAATGGAATCGGATGACGATCGTTTGCCAGGGCAATCATCTCCGAGTGAAACTCAATGGCGAGCAGATCCTCGACCTGGATGTCAGCACCAAAATTGCGCGAGATAAACCGTTTTCCGGCTATATTGGATTGCAAGATCATGGCCTGCCACTTGAATTCCGTAATATTCGCATCAAATAGCCCTGAGCCGGCTTTCCCCGTGGAGTGCAATTCTTGGCAAATCAAGTGAATTGGAATAGGAAACCGATTCCGGTGATTACAATGGTGCATGGAAACGGATCGCGCAAGCCTTTGATCCCCCATTGAATAACCGTGCCGAAAGCACAATGAATCGCCCCATTTTTCAGTCGGCAACGCTGCAACTATCTTTGGCAATGTTCTGTTGCTTGGCGAGTTATTACGGACCTGCACCGCAACTGGTTGCTGATGAAAGTCGTCCGGAAGTGCTGTCATCCAAGCGACTTGAACAGCTTGGAATTCGCACCATCTCGGGCAAACACCTGCTGCTGGTGACCGACCTTCCACCGAGTCCAGCCATTGATAATTTACCCTACATTTTTGACCAGGCGGTTTCCCATTGGGCCGCTTATTTCGAGATACCAAAACAACAGTGGGCAAACTGGAAAATGACGGGGTTTCTAATGAAGGACTCCGAACTCTTTCAGACATCGGGACTTTTTCCCAAAAGAGCATTGCCCCCGTTCCGGAGTGGATTCACCAGAAATGATGAATTCTGGATGTTCAATGAGGATCTGGATTATTATCGTCGTCACTTGCTGCTGCATGAAGGCGTACACGGATTTATGTCTGCATTTTTCTCAACGACAAGCCCACCCTGGCACTGCGAAGGCATGGCAGAACTACTCGCCACACACCGCTGGGAGAATGGACGACTGAGCGTTGCTTATTTTCCCCAGAACAAACGCGATGTGCCCATGCTTGGACGGATTCGAATCGTTCAGGATGAAGTGGCCGGTGGGCGAATTCTTCCACTAGAAAAAATCCTTTCCTATGGCGCAAACGCTCATCAGGAAAATGTACCTTATGGATGGTGTTGGGCCGCGGCAGCATTTCTCGATGGGCATCCTCGTTATCGGGATCGATTCCGGGAACTGAATCGTACAGAGACCGGCTCTGGATTAAACAAAGCACTTCGAGAAGCATTTGCCGATGATTGGCACCAGCTATGTGACGAGTGGCTGATCTTTGTGACTGCAATCGAACATGGACACGATCTGGCGAGTTCTGCAATCCAATATGGTGAAGGCAAGCCCCTGCCACCTGGCGGCGTAAAAGTTAGCATTGCGGCAAACCGTGGTTGGCAAAGCAGCGGCATTCGCCTTGAAGCTGGGCAGACCTACAACATTTGCGCAACTGGCCGCTATGAGCTGAATCGAGAAGAAGGAGAGAGAATCTGGTGGTGCGAGCCTGGGGGGATTACCCTGCAATATGTCGAAGGACAGCCCCTTGGCATGCTGCTCGGTGCGGTGCATCCTGACGGGAATCTGTCCTCAACCAGAAGTGGGCTATTATCCCCCGAACCGGTCGGTCTGGAAAAACGATTGACGCCCCGGCAATCGGGAACGCTCTATTTGAAGATCAATGACCGCTCGAGTGGTCTCTCCAACAATGTGGGAAAACTCAATATCATCATTTCTCAGCTGAAAACGGGTACTCAAGCAGAAGCATCCTCGTAGAATGGCGGGAAGCAAAGGCAAGTTGCCTCTAGAGAAGAGCCAACCAAAGCATAAAGGAATCTGCAAGAGAAATGCCTTTTTCATTCCCACCGAATCCTGGATTGACAAGCTGGCACGTCAGAAAATAATAACTCTGCAAACTACAGATTTTCCCCGATCCCAATAAGCCGCCAATTCTTGTGGGACAAGTGTGCCAGATGAATTGCCCTTAAATCGTTTCGGGACAAAGGACATCTATTATGAATCTTATTAAACTTCAGGACCCCGAGTTGTGGGCAGCCATAGCAGGCGAGATCGAACGCCAGCAGGATGGCCTGGAAATGATTGCCAGTGAAAATTATACCAGCGGTGCCACGATGCAGGCATTAGGAAGTGTGCTGACAAACAAATATGCAGAAGGCTATCCAGGTCACCGTTATTACGGCGGCTGCCAGTTTGTAGATATCGCGGAGGATCTCGCACGCGACCGTGCAAAACAACTTTTTGGAGCCGAGCATGCCAATGTGCAACCTCACTCCGGCTCTCAGGCCAACATGGCAGTCTATCTCACGGCCATTGAGCCAGGAGATACTGTCTTGAGTCTGGATCTGGCCCATGGTGGTCACCTGACACATGGCATGAAGTTAAATGTTTCGGGCAAGCTCTATTCGTTTGTCCATTACGGTGTGGATCGAACGACACATCGCTTTGATTTTAGTGAAATTGCCAAATTGGCGAGGCAACACAAACCCAAAATGATCATTGCCGGTGCCAGCGCCTATCCTCGAGAAATCCCACACGAACAGTTTGCCGAGATTGCCAACGAGATCGGTGCAACACTCTTTGTGGATATGGCACACTATGCTGGTTTGGTAGCAGCCGGTCTGCACAACAATCCCGTACCCGTTGCCGATTTTGTGACCACGACTACACACAAAACACTCCGTGGACCACGCGGGGGACTCATACTCTGCCGTAAAGAGAACGCCAAGATGCTCGATCGCAATCTGTTTCCGGGCATACAAGGGGGCCCCCTGATGCATGTCGTGGCCGGAAAAGCGGTCTGTTTTGGCGAGGCGCTACAGGATGATTTTAAAAAATATGCAGCCCAGATCATTCAAAATGCGAAAATCTTGGCCGACACCCTAGCCGCTGGGGGGCTTCGTCTGATTAGCGGTGGAACAGACAACCACCTGTTGCTGGTTGACGTCACTCCTTTAGGACTCAGTGGAAAATCGGCTGAAGTGGCTCTTGAACAATGCGGCATTACGGTCAACATGAACATGATCCCATTTGATGAACGAAAGCCAAAAGATCCCTCGGGAATCCGGATTGGCACCCCTGCGCTAACGACCCGTGGTATGGGAACCGATGAGATGGCTAAAATCGGTAGCTGGATTCTCAAGGCACTACATTCTGCCGAGGAACCGACTACCCTTACCCGTATCCGATCCGAGGTTTTAGAATGTTGCACCCATTATCCGGTACCGGCAGCTTCCCTCGCCGAAACAATATAGCATCACAAAAATAGCATTTTTGGGAACATTGTTTGCCAAGGCTCATCTAACAGCACGAAGCAGACGCATGACAAACGTCACAATATTCACAGGCGATGAGGCCATCCGGAAGAATATCAATCGACAAAGAGACGATCCACGATTGCCGACACAATTGCTTCCTTCGATATAACGGGCAGATGATAAACTCTTCTCTGGACAGGACGTATTTCCGTACCGGTTGGTCGCGATTATAATTTCCTGAGACCAAAATATTGCGAGAAGCCACCGACACAGGAACCGACCTTCCATGACTACATCTCAAAGTAAGATCCTTATTGCCGACGACAATCAGCCAAATGTCGAGTTGCTTGAGGCTTATTTAACTGATATTGATTGCACGATAGAAATCGCGCGGGATGGTCAGGAAACCATAGAAAAGGTTGCCGTCTTTCATCCCGATGTCATCCTCTTGGATGTCATGATGCCGAAACTCTCAGGCTTCGAGGTCTGCCGCCAACTAAAAGATGATCCACAGACAAGCGGAATCATGATTTTAATGGTGACCGCGCTGAACGAACTCGGCGACATTGAGAGGGCGGTTGAAGCTGGCACCGATGATTTTCTGAGCAAACCGGTCAACCGAGTAGAGCTGGTAAAACGGATACAAAATATGTTGAAGATCCGTCATGTCACCGACGAAGTTGAGCGGCTTCGTCAGTACATACAGGAAATGGAAAACGACTCCGCCACATCTTGACATGTGACACCACTTTTTCTTTTCTTGGCTTTGATGCTGGAGTCAAATCTTGTGTGTCGCAATTTTTCCCTAATCGGCTTACTGGTGATTCATTCCGGATGAAGTGAATTGCTTCTATTTTGGATTGGTTGCAAAATTGCCGAAATGTAGGTTATGCTGAAGGTGATGATAACATCCAGACTATTCAAAGGGACTAGGTTGAGCGTCATGAGATCAATCTGTCTGCGCTGGCTTTTAAATTTACAGCCCACTCACCTCATCCTCGCATCTTCCGTTTTAGCACTCGCAGTTTTCTGTCACGGAGTGTGGGCCAATGACAATGCATTGGGAACTGATTCGGATGAGCTCGCGCAAATTGAAAAGCTGGTAAAACAACTCGGACACGACAAATATGTTCTTCGAGAACAAGCACAGGATGAGCTCACCCGTATCGGAGCTCCAT
>MPMD02017460.1_pt1 | contig 10477 bp, 9 predicted proteins | sample 1617291 | NCBI WGS metagenome assembly MPMD02 (sample SAMN05944810, study PRJNA350692) | marine metagenome | biome: marine; feature: ODZ; material: water; isolation source: 120 m water sample filtered on 30 um supor filter | place: Pacific Ocean | collected 2012-04-09 | depth 120m m | reverse complement strand
CCTGCTTGCAACGACGGAGCGATTCCTGCCAATGGATTGCTCTATCTTGGGCCGTGGCAATGCGACTGCCGATTGTCGCTGATCGGCTCGATCGCCAAATGTTCGGCGGGAGATTTCAACTTCGATATCGAGGCGACGGAAGAAGATCGGCTCGAGCGAGAGGACAATGACCAATCGGTCGTGGATTTTCCCGTCAGCGAGAACGACTGGCCAACCTACCGCGCCAATGAGGAGCGTTCCTCCAGCACCCCGGTAAAAGTACCCGAGAGCGTTCGCGCGGCCTGGGTCTATGCTCCGGACAGGGACTACATACCGACCGCTCCGGTTGCCGCCGGTGGGATGATCTTTGTCGCAGGCTCGGACGGCATGGTGCGGGCGCTCGACGCGGAGAGCGGGAACGTAGTGTGGGAGTTTTCGACCCCTGCTCCGATCAAATTTCCGCCGACGATTGCCGACGGACGCGCGTACTTCGGTAGCGGCGACGGATATGCCTATTGTCTCGAAGCGGCGACGGGGAGATTGCTCTGGCGGTTCCGGGCCGCTCCCGTCGAGCGGCATCTGATGGTCTTTGGAAACATCACCTCGACCTGGCCGGTCGCCAGCGGCGTGTTGGTCAAAGATGGTGTCGCCTACTTCGCGGCGGGAATCATCGACCACGATGGGACGTACGTCTATGCGCTCGATGCGCAAACCGGCGAAATCTTGTGGCAGAACAACGCGACGGGGCATCTGAGTCCCGAGCTTCGCAAGGGAGTGAGCGTGCAAGGCAATCTGACCGTGTTGGGCGATCAGTTGCTGCTCGCCGGTGGTAACCAGGTTTCCCCTGCAAGGTTTGATCTGGCAACGGGCCAATGTTCTGCCCAGCCGTTTGAGCAGGGCCGCCCTAAGGCGAACAACGGGCGGTTCGCAGGCGTCTTTCGAGACAGCGCCGCAATTGTCGGCGGCCGCATCTTGTATTCGGCGGCAGAGAATGTGGCGACGAAGGGCTATTTTGCAGCCTACACCAAGGACAACGGTTTTCATGTCGCGTTCGGAGGCATTCCCCCGGCCTGGGACGATGACACCTTTGCCGTCATCAATTACAAGCAAGGAAAAATCATTTGTTGCGATGCGGACAAGGTGGCGGAGCATTTGCGGATCAAAGAGAGTGGCGATCCAGCACCGCAAAAGCAATCTGGGGCCAATGTGGCGGCCAGGGCGCAGCAGGAGAATCTGCTTCGCTGGCAATCGAATCTCGACGGTGCCAGAAAATTCGAAGCGGTCTCCCTGGTCGTGTGCCCCAACGCGATCGTAGCGGTTGCCCGTTCGCAGACCCGCCATCGGGCGCACCCGCAGTGGTATGTTGTGGGGTTTGACAGTACCACCGGCAGCATCATGTTCCAGCAGGCACTCCTCGGCGATCCCTTGCCCGATGGCTTGCTGGTGGACGCAGAAGGCCGAATCGTGGTCACCATGCTCGACGGACGCATCGTCTGTCTGACGTCAAAAACTTCATAGACCGTACGGCTCCCGGGCATGTTGCATCAGCGCGGCCCCATCAGCCCCCCAGCGCGGCGGTCACGTTTTTGGTGATCCCCTTCTTCGCCTTTTCTTTGTACATCATGGCCGCAAACGGCAGCTCGAGATCTACTGTGACTTCCGCGTCATCCACCACAACGGCGCCTTTGATCGAAAATCCGAGGCTCTTAAAGTGGAAATTTGCCTTGTCCTCCTGCCAGTCGATCACGAGGTCTTGGCCCTGAAAGTCGTTGGCTGTTTTTTCCATGGCAGGCTGGACCTTCTCAATCACAGTTGCCCTATCGAATTGATGGGGGATCGTGACGCTGATTTTCGGCATCGTGCATTCCTTTCGGGGAAATAAGATTCCATTTGTGTGTCATTCGATGTGGTTTCAACAATCGCTAATTATTTCGAGGCCAGTTGTCTCCCGGCCCGCTTGCGCTCGCTCTGGCGAAGGACCGTTTTACGAAGCCGGATGTTGCCGGAAGTAATTTCCACCAGCTCATCATTATCAATATATTCCAGTGCCGCTTCGAGCGATAATTCACGTGGTGGTTTGAGCAGAATGTTCCGGTCACTGCCGGCGGCACGGATGTTGGTGAGTTTTTTCTCCTTGCTGGGATTCACATCCATATCCCCGCTGCGGCTATTCTCCCCGACGATCATTCCTTCGTAGATATCGTCGCCCGGACCCACAAACAACTCGGATCGCTCTTGAAGGCCGTCGAGCGCAAATCCGACCGCCCGACCGGCGACCATCGAGACCAACACGCCATTTGCCCGTCCGGGCAGATCGGGTTCGAGTGGCCTGTAGCTTTCGTAGCGGTGATGGATGACCGCTGTCCCTTTCGTAGCATTGAGCAGACGCGTCCGCAATCCGATCAGACCCCGGGAAGGGATGGAAAAGATAAGATGGGTCAGATCACCGCGGGCCGACATATCCCGGTTTTTCCCCCGCCGAGCTCCCACCATCTCCATGACCGGTCCCATGTACTCGGGCGGAACTTCTATCGAAAGAGTTTCGAACGGCTCTTCTTTGACTCCATTCCGCTCATGCATGATAACTTGGGGTTTGCCGACTGAGAGTTCGTAGCCCTCGCGCCGCATCGTCTCGATGAGGACCGAAAGATGCAGGATGCCACGCCCGCTCACGGCAAAGGCGTCCGAGTTGGGGACCTGTTCTACCCGCAGGGCCACGTTGCGTTCCAACTCCTTGTGCAAACGCTCGCGAAGATGTCGCGTCGTGAGGAACTGGCCCTCGCGACCGGCGAGTGGGGAACTGTTGATGCTGAACACCATCCGAAGTGTCGGTTCATCGACCTTCAGACGGGGAAGTGCCAGGGGCTCTTCCGGATCTGCAAAGGTGTCGCCGATTTCGACCTGTTCGATACCTGTGAAGGCAGCGATATCCCCTGCGAGGGCCTCGTCGGTTTCAATGCGGCCAAGTTTATCGAACAGGAATACCTGAGAGACTTTGCTCGGGACGATGTTGTCTTGCTCTTGAATCAAGGCGATCGGCTGATTTTTGCGGATCGACCCCGAGTGGATCTTGCCAATGGCGATCCGCCCCACAAATTCCGAGTAATCAATGGTCGTTACCAGCATCTGCAGCGGCGCATCGGGATCGACTTTCGGACCGGGAACACGCTCGAGAAGCATGTCGAGAAGCGGTTGCATCGTCTCACCGGGTTGTTCTGGGTCGAGCGTTGCAAATCCCTCTTTGGCACTGGTGAAGATATAGGGAAATTCAGCTACGTCGTCGTCTGCACCGAGTTCGAGAAACAGTTCTAGAGCTTCCGCAACCACCATTTGGGAGCGGGCATCGGGCCGATCAATTTTGTTAACGACCACAATCGGTTTCAAACCGTATTCAAGCGCTTTGCGCAACACAAAACGAGTCTGGGGCATGGGACCTTCGGCCGCATCGAGCAGCAGCAGCGCCCCGTCGGCCATGCGGAGTACCCGCTCCACTTCGCCACCAAAATCAGCGTGCCCCGGTGTATCGATGATATTGATTTTGACATTTTGGTATTGCAACGCGATATTTTTGGCAACGATCGTAATCCCGCGCTCGCGTTCCAGGTCGCCCGAGTCGAGAATCCGCTCTCCCGAGAGTTGGCCCGCGCGAAACTGGCCACTCTGTCGTAACAGGCAGTCGACGAGTGTGGTCTTGCCATGGTCGACATGGGCGATGATGGCGACATTGCGGATGTCGTTACGGCGAGTTGTGGACATAGGGGGGAATCGTCAGTGGTGTCTTCTGGCGGCTTACAATTTGGTGCAATGTGCGCCGGGTGGGAGTCTAAAAGCGATGCAGCCTATCTCATTTTGGGCCGATCGCGTAGAGCGATTTGAGGGTTCGCAGGTAGAGTCGCCCGTCCACGAACACCGGGGATGCGGTGATCGGTTCGCCGAGATCATTTTTGGCAACGATCTCGAAATCCCGACCGGCCCGGACTACCGTAATGACCCCATTGCGTGCGGTCAGATAGATGTTGCCACCGGCAAACACCGGAGATGAGCGATGTCGATCGCGGGTCGTCCGCTCTTCGTAGACGATTTTCCCCGTTTCGGCATCCAGCGTGAGCAGGTTGCCATTTTCCCGGCAAAGATAGACCAACCCGTCGTGGATTACCGGCGAGGGGACATCGGGACTGTTTCGGGGCAAGGTCCAGGCGACAAACTGTTCCGAATCGGTGATATCGCCCTTACCGTCCGGTCGGATGCCGACCACTTTGCCCTTTTTTGCCGTGGGGGCCACGATGAGTCCGGGGCTGCAGGCGGGCGAGGCGACAAATCGCAACGTCTTGTTATATCTATTTTTGGGATTTAAATTTCCACAGCGCCAGATTTCGCTTCCGTCCTCAAGGCGATTGGCAATGCAATAGTCGGCGCCGAGAGTGACGAGAAATCGTTGGTCCTCATCCTCGTAGAGGATCGGTGAGGTGTAGGAGTGTTTGCATTCGTCGATTGCATCGGTCGCCCTCTCGTGTTTCCAGATTTCTTTGCCGGTCTTTTTATCGAGCGCAATAATGAGGCCTGTGTGTGGGTCTTCATTCCAGGGGCCGTGGATCAACTGCACATACAGCCGATCCCCGTCCAACAGGGGCGAGCTCGAAAGGCCGAACTGGATGTCGAAGATACCATATTTCTTCTGCATGTCCTTCTTCCAGATTTCATTGCCATCCATGTCGTAACAGGCCAAAAGCCCATTGGCCATAAACGTCCAGACGTGTTGCCCATCGGTGCTTGGCGAGGGCGATGCAAAGTTTCCCTCATCGCCGCGTACCGCTTCGTTGCCCCCGCCCACTTTTCGCGTCCAGAGCAGTTTGCCGGAGGTATCCACGCAGAGCAGCAACAGGTCGTTGCCATTTTCGCCGACGCTCGTCAAAAAGATGCGGTCGCCCGAGACGACCGGCGTTGCTCCTGCCGGTCCGGGCAGAGGAAGGCTCCAGAGGACATTGTCTTCTCGATTCCAATGCAGGGGCGGATTTGTTTCGGTGCTGATCCCATTGCCCGTCGGCCCGCGCCAACTCGGCCACTCAGCCTCCTGTGTGCGGGTTTGGTCCGGGGAGGCTGCCAGCAGCAGGCTACAGGTAGCCAGTAAGAGACCGCAGAGAATTCCATTTCGATACATGTTCAAGGACTCCTAGGAGAGGGCGGTCGGGCGAGTGAAACGGCATTTGGGAGAGAGCAAAGGTCCGACTAGCGGCCAAAGCTACTTTCCCGTTCCTCTTAGTTTCGCCCGTTGTGCAGATCGGGTCAAGGAAGGGCCGGTTGTGGATCGTTGTCTGCTATCTCAAAGCCGATTACAATCGGCACAGAGGCGTAGGTACTCCCGACGATAGGGACTGACAGGATGAAGATTACAACGCTCCCCCACGTTTACCGGAATGTGAACCGTTGGGGTGAGATTCTCACCATTCTGAGCAAATATGGCTTGGCGGACTGGCTGAGCCACTTCGATTTGAATTTTGCCAAGGGGTGGCTGAAGGACCGAGATGGTCAGTTGCTCGCCAACCTCTCTCGCGAGACGCGAATCCGGCTAGCGCTCGTCGAACTTGGCCCCACTTTTATTAAACTGGGGCAAATCCTCAGCACACGGCCCGATATTGTCGGCGTTCCGTTCGCCCATGAATTGGCCCGTTTGCAATGCGATGTCGAAGCGACCGATCCGAAAAAGATCCGCAAGCTCATCGAATCAGAACTCGGCCAACCGATCGAGGATCTTTTTGACGCGTTTGAGGAGAAACCCCTCGCCTCGGCTTCGATCGGTCAGGTCCATCGCGCCCGGCTCAAGACCGGCGAAGCGGTCGTCCTGAAAGTCCAGCATCCGGACATCGAGCGCAAAGTCCGCGTCGACTTGGATATTTTTGCCGGGCTTGCGCAACTGGCGGAAAAAATTCCGGAATTTATGAACTATCGTCCGCGGGCGACAGCCGCCGAATTTCAGCGGACCCTCCTGCGCGAGCTCGATTTTTCCCGAGAAGAGCGCAATCTGTTGCAGTTCATCAACGATTTTAAAGATAACGAAACGATCAAAATACCACAGCCCTATGGCGACTTTTGTACGTCACGCGTGTTGACGATGGAGCTGATCGAGGGGACCAAGCTTTCGGATCGTGATGCGATTCTCGCTGCGGGGCTCGATATGCAGGAACTGGCCCGTCGCGGTGCGGAACTCTACCTGGAGATGATTTTTACATACGGTTTTTATCATGCAGATCCCCATCCGGGAAATATCCTGCTACTCAAAGGAAATGTGATTGGCCTGCTCGATTTCGGGATGGTGGGCAGGCTGGAGGAGTCGCTGCGTGAAGATATTGAAAATATGTTGATGGCGATCATGAATTCGGACGAAGAGTCGCTTGCCAACGTCATTATTCGGATCGGGGACGTGCCGGGCAATCTGGACGAAGGCCTCCTCCGGATGGATATCTCGGAATTTGTGTCCCACTACGGAAACCAGCCGCTCAATCAAATCAATCTCAGCAAATTGCTTGGCGAGATGATGGAGATCATCCGTCGCTACTACATCATGTTGCCGGCACAGATCGGCATGCTGCTCAAAACGCTTGTGATGCTTGAGGGGACGGCGCGTGAAATCAGTCCGGAATTCAGCCTGATCGAGGTCATGCAGCCGTTCCAGAAGGAAGTCATCCGGAGGCGGTTATCCCCCAGGCGGCGATTGAAGAAGATCCGTAAAGTGATGATGGAAGTCGAGCAATTGATCGAGACGCTGCCGGGCCGCATGAACAAAATTCTTGCGCAGATCCAGAGCGGTCGATTCGACGTGCATCTCAAGCATCGGGGGCTGGAACCTTCGGTGAACCGCCTGGTGTTGGGAATGTTGGCCAGTGCGCTGTTTCTTGGCTCGTCGCTCCTCTTAAGTCAGGATATCTGGCCACTGAGGGTGCTCGGTGGCCTTGGCTGCGTGATCAGCCTGCTGTTGGGCTTGCGGCTGTTGCGGGCGATCCATAAATCGGGCCATCTGGAACGGCCTGACGATTTGCGTCGCGACTAGCATTCGCTGGGAGCAGCACCATTCTCCGGCACGGGAATCTCCGGCACGGGAATCTCCGGCACGGGCACGATCATCAGCGGACCGGCATTTGCGACCGGTGCCTCGCTGGCCGGCTCAATGGCCGGCATCGTCGCTGGTGTCTCGGCAGGTATATCTTCAGCGGTCGTTTCTTCTTCTGTGTCTTTAGCGATCGTTTCCCCGGCCGCTTCTGAGACCGTTGACTCTTCGGTGGCCGGCTGCCCGGTGATTGGCTGCCCGGCCCCGTTTCCTTGGGCGTCTGTTTCGTCCGCGACAGTTTGCTCTTCCGGGCCGGAATAGAGCTTGAGGACCTGTTCGAGTTGCGTATTGAGCGTATCGAGCCCGGCTAGAACCTCATCCTGCCTGCGTTCGATGTCGTCGAGCAGTTCGTTCTTCGCGGGGGTCGTCTGTTCCGTAGGATTCTCAGTCATTGGGCGAGCCTGGGGAGGATGGCGGGCATAGGCCGGCAAAGCCTGTCTACCGATACCTTCGGCCCATGATTTATGTGATATTCAGGGGGTTTTTTGTATCTCCAAAGGCCGCCGCGGAACGTGGGACAAGTTTGCCGTTTATCGCGGTGTTGCCATTTCGAGCCTGTCAGTTGTCCGGAGGGCAGCGTCGATGCCGATCATACGGTTTGTCCGAAATGGTCCACCTGGGCGAAGGTCTCCGGTGACAAATCCGGATTTTAAGCCGGTTTCACAGGCCCATCCGGGGCGAAATAACCGTCGACGTGACTAGACAAGCTGCGGTAAAATTTATTATTATTCTGGGCTTGTGGTTGTTTCTATTTGTTATCCGAAAGGGAGCGATGTGGTTAAGCTGACGATTCGGGATCGTGAATCGATTCAGGAGGCGGTCCGCCGTTTTCGTAAATTGGTCGAACGGAGTGGCATCAAGAAAGAAATGCGACGCCGGGAATATTATGAAAAGCCAAGCGAAATCAAACGTCGTGCCCGCCTGCGTGCCCAGCGCCGCAACCGTCGCAACCGCATGATGGCAGAGACTGGGTCTTCCTAAACTGGGTCTTCCTAAACTGGGTCTTCCTAAACTGGGTCTTCCTGATCGATCAGGCGCACTGAGTTTCCGTTCCTGAATGCCGCATGTTCTTGCCGCAAGTTCTCTTGCGACAGATGTCTGTCTTAACCGGCTCTCTTAGTCGTCGCTCTTAGTCGTCTCCGTCGCCACCGGCTGCGAGTTTTTCGGGAATGGTTTCCACAAAGGCTGCAATTTCGTCGCGTACCCGGCGGTAGTGTTTTAAGGCTTCTTCGTCACTTGCAGCATCGGCCGCCAGGTGTGGAGGGTCATCAAACGGGGCGTGCAGCACGGTAACCGCATCGGGCCAGCTCGGGCAGTTCGCATCGGCGTTCCCGCAGACCGTGACGACAAAGTCAAAAGGAATCTCCCCCAGCTCCTCGAGCGTTTTTGATTGCTGCGCGGAGATATCGATACCGACCTCCTGCATGACACGCACCGCATGCGGGTTGAGACCCTTTTTTTCGATCCCTGCGGAATAGGCATCGACCATCTCTCCGAGCATCGATCGGGTCCAGCCCTCGGCCATCTGGCTGCGGCAGGAATTTCCGGTACAGAGAAAGAGGATGTTGAGTTTGTTGAGCATCGGACCTGTTTTCTCTTTCAGCCGTCGGCATAGCCGTCTGGATGTTGCCGGTGCCAATCCCAGGCGGTCTGTACGATTTGTGCAAGTTGGGGGTAGTTTGGCTTCCAGCCCAATTCGTCCGTGATGGCCCGGCTGCTGGCGATCAGTTCCGCAGGATCGCCCGGGCGACGCGGTCCGATGTCTGTTGCAATCTCCTCTCCGGTGATCTGCTGTGCCGTCTCGATCACCTGCCGCACACTGAAGCCTCGACCATTGCCGAGGTTGTAGGTGCGACTGCCACGTTCGATCGCCTCGAGGGCGAGGATATGTGCGTCGGCCAGATCGGCAATGTGGATGTAATCGCGGATACAGGTGCCGTCCGGTGTGGCGTAGTCATCGCCGAAGATGCTGATCTTTTCGCGCTTCCCGAGTGCGACCTGCAGGACGAGCGGGATCAGATGGTGTTCCGGAGTGTGGTCCTCGCCCCGCTCGGCGGTAGCCCCGGCGGCATTAAAATACCGCAGCGCAGCATACTTCAGCCCGCTCGTTTTCTCGAGCCATTTGAGGATCCGTTCGAGCATGTACTTCGATTCCCCGTAGGGGCTGCCCGGACGGATCGTTTCGGATTCGGTGATCGGCACTGTTTCCGGTTCATCAAACAGGTTGGCGGTGCTGGAGAGGACAAATCGCTGCACGCCGTGTTCGAGCATGCTCTGCAGGAGGTTTGTGCCGCAAGCGAGATTTTCGCCCAGATACAAAAAAGGTTTTTGCATCGACTCACCTACAAGCGTGTGGGAGGCAAAGTGCATGACGGCGCCGATTTCGTGGGCCTCGAAGATGTCGTCGATGGCCTGTTTGTCGCGCAGAGTGCCGAGGACAAACGTCGCCTCGGGGTGGACCGCCGCACGATGGCCCTGGCTCAGATTGTCGAAAACCACCGCCTCATAACCGGCACCGAGCAACCGCTCGACCGCAACACTTCCAATGTATCCGGCTCCTCCGGTGATGAGGACTTTCATCTCAGTGGACCTGTCGTTGCCAATGGTACGATTTTAGCCGCAGCCAGAAACTGACCGAGGCGTGTTGCCTCACCTGCGACCACGAAAAACTGACTATACTGAAAAACAGATGTGAAACAAGTAAACCCGCGTTTTTGGTGCCGCCCGAGTGCCCGCCCATCGCAACTGCCAGATGGTCTTGGATTGCGCGACAAATGCCCTCCCCTTCTTTGAAAGCCGGGCACGATCGTGCGCACGAAACCCCCAACGCATCGGTGCGGAGCTCTGTGTCGCCAATCAATCTGCATCGCCAGCAACAGCCCCTTGTGATCAACCGACTCTAAAACAATAGATTCCCATAGCCGACACCGCCGAGAATGATACCGACGATGATGAGGATCACCGGAACCATCGCGCGATCAAAATTCAGAACGCCATAGATCAGCGCGACCAGCGGTGCGCATAAGAGGCACAAAATACCCCAGATGATATTTTCTTTCTGAAAGGCGATGACCGCCGTCCAGATCACTCCCACCAGGATCGCCAGGCCGCCGAGGCCATTGAGACCGTTGATCTGGAGCACGGAACCGGTAACGAATTCCATGATAGCCGCCTTTCATCGGAAGATTGTCGGATACAAGACCGTCTCTATTAAAGGATAGTTTGTTGCCCGCAGGAGAGATAGGTCGCACCGAGGGGGCCCTCGCTCGGTGCAGGGCCGCCGATCCTTTTGTCAACGATTGCGTTATGCGTTACTCTGTAGTGGGGCAGAAAAGTGACCCGCCCGTCCGCAATGGAAGTCCACTCCCTCCGCCGCCGGAATGATCCCCCTCTTTT
>MPMD02232600.1_pt1 | contig 10481 bp, 8 predicted proteins | sample 1617291 | NCBI WGS metagenome assembly MPMD02 (sample SAMN05944810, study PRJNA350692) | marine metagenome | biome: marine; feature: ODZ; material: water; isolation source: 120 m water sample filtered on 30 um supor filter | place: Pacific Ocean | collected 2012-04-09 | depth 120m m | reverse complement strand
GGGGTATCACCAAAATAATTCATGAACACGCCGATCTTTTCCGCATAGCTCTCTCTGGTGACTTGCCCAAGGTTAGCTCTGGCCTTGGCCGCTAGGTAGGCATTCCCGGCTTCGGTAGCTGTGCATTTGCCTTTCGCCGGGAATCTGGTCCGAAGGAACCATTCAGTGGCGTCTTCTATTGTAGCGCCCACCACGGCTAGTTTTCCAACGCAAGCTGCTATCCCGTGCTGGTTGGCTGTTTTAATGGCTTCCAGCCCCAGAACATCATCACCGGCTTGCTTGGCCAGTAGCTTCTTTTGTTCACGCTTGGCGTGAGCTTCATCTTTGCAGGGTAAATACTCAGCTGTTCCGTTGGATTTTGTCCCAACTCGAATGCGCCAACGCTCCTTGCCCCGATCGTTCCACTTTTTGGGTTCATACCCATATTTAGTCGGCATGGGTATTGTTTATGCAATTGTTTATGCAAGTGCAATAAAAAAGGGTACTCGAGTTAACGAATACCCAATGATATCAGTATTAATATAACCTTATTTAAATTTCTTAGCTACCAAGCAGGCGTTATGGCCGCCGAAACCGAAGGAGTTGTTGGCGATGGCATTGACCTCCATTTCACGGGCCTCGTTGGGAACATAGTCGAGGTCGCAGTCGGGGTCGGGTGTTTCGTAGTTAATGGTCGGCGGCACGGTACCGGTCTCGAGCGCCTTGCAGCAGGCAGCCATCTCGACCCCGCCGGCGGCCCCGAGCATGTGCCCGGTGGCACCCTTGGTGGAGCTGACGGCGAGACGGCGGGCGTGATCGCCAAATACCGACTTGATGGCCTGTGTCTCGCAGAGATCGCCCTGCGGGGTGGAAGTGCCGTGAGCGTTGATGTAGGAGATGTCGTCCGGGTTCAGTCCGCCGGAGTTGAGCGCCACGCGCATGGCTCGCGCGCCTCCTTCGCCTCCGGGAGTGGGGGCGGACATGTGGTGGGCGTCGGCGGTATTGCCATAACCGACTATCTCGCAGTAGATGCGCGCGTCACGCGCTTGGGCGTGTTCAAGAGTCTCTAGCATGACAACGCCAGAGCCCTCGCCCATGACGAAGCCGTCGCGACCGGCGTCGAACGGTCGGGAGGCACGCTGCGGATCGTCGTTGCGGGTACTCATGGCCTTCATGCCGTCGAAGCCACTCATCGCGATGGGGTTGACGGCGGCCTCGGTGCCGCCGGCAAGCATTGCGTCGGCATCGCCCATGACAAGCGTGCGCCATGCCTCGCCGATGGCGTGGTTGGCGGTGGCACAGGCGGAGCAGGTGGCGATGTTGGGACCGCGCAGTCCGTTGTAGAGTGAGAACATCCCGGACGCCATGTTGAGGATCATCATCGGGATGAAGAACGGGGATATCCGCCCGGGGCCGCGCTCGAGCAGGGTCTTGTGCTGTTTCTCCAGCGTGACCAGCCCGCCAATGCCGGAGCCGATGAAGGCGCCGATGCGGTCGCGGTTGGCCGATTCGAGATCCAGCCCCGAGTCGTTGATTGCCTCACAGCCAGCCACCATGGCGAGCTGGGTGAACCGATCCGTTCGCCGAACCTCCTTGGGCGAAGGAAACGCCGGTGCGGGGTCAAAGTCTTTGACCTCCCCGGCGATGGTGCAAGCGAAGCCTTCCGTGTCAAATGCGGTGACGGGGCCAATGCCGCACTGGCCGGCAAGGAGCTTTTCCCAAAGAACATCAGCCCCCTGGCCAAACGGGGAGACAACGCCAATGCCGGTGATGACGACGCGCTTTCGTGATGGGTCCGGCATAAAGCAAAACGGGGCAGTCAAGCCAAGCGGTAGCTTGAGTTGCCCCGAAATTCAGTCCATGCCCTCAGGACTGGGTGTCCTCAATGAATTTGATGACATCCCCGACGCTTTGGAGCTTTTCAGCCTCCTCGTCGGGAATCTCGGTTCCGAATTCCTCCTCCAGAGCCATGACCAGCTCGACAGTGTCGAGCGAGTCCGCGCCCAAGTCCTCGATGAACTTGGCCTCCGGCTTGATTTGGTCCTCGTTGACGCCGAGCTGCTCGACGATGATTTTCTTGATTCGATCTGCGGGTGAATTGTCAGACATAAGTCTCGAAATGTTCGGGGGCTTCTTTAAGAACGCCGTCCGGGGTCGTCAAGCACCTATTCTAAAAAAAACGCTCTACGATGCTCACATCACCATGCCGCCGTCCACGGTGAGCACCTGCCCGGTGACGTAGCCGGTGGGCTCCATCGCCAGAAAAACTGCCGCGTGGGCGATGTCGTCCGGCGAACCGAACCGGCCCAGCGGTACCCGTGCGATAACCTCGCCGCGCACCTTTTCGTCGAGTACGGCGGTCATGTCGGTCTCGATGAAGCCGGGTGCGATGGCGTTAACGGTGATGCCGCGCGGCGCCAACTCCCGGGCAACCGACTTGGTGAAGCCAATCAGGGCCGCCTTGCTGGCGGCGTAGTTGCTCTGGCCGGCGTTGCCGATCAGGCCGATCACCGAGGCGATGTTGATGATGCGCCCGCTGCGCTGCTTGATGAACGGCCGCGTGAACGCCCGGGTGAAGTTGAACGCACCCTTCAGGTTGGTGTTGAGCACGGTGTCCCACTCCTCCTCGCTCATGCGCATGAGCAGGTTGTCGCGGGTGACGCCGGCGTTGTTCACGAGGATGTCCACCCTGCCGGCCGACTCGAGAATCCCCTTCGCGGCGGCATCAACCGCGGCCGTGTCGGACACATCGACGGCCAACGGCCAGGCTTGGCGGCCGAGCGCCTCCACCTCCGCCGCGGCCTTGGCCGAGTTCTCCTCCGTGCGCGAGACGCAGACCACGTCGGCACCCATCCTCGCGTAGGCGATGGCCACCGCGCGGCCGATTCCCCGGCCGGCACCGGTCACCACGGCAACTTTGTCAGCTAACAAGCTCATAAGCAGGCCCTGTTTTGGGTGGCCCGGCGGGGTCGTGTCAATGCGCGATTCGATGCGGGCCGGTCAACGGAAGATCTCCACGACCTCGCGCCGGGCCGGATCGCTCTCCCCGAGCTGGATCAGCGCAGCGTTCCGGTACAGGGCGGAGTCCGGTGGCGAATAGTCCGCCTCGAACCGTTCCCGTTGCCGCTTGAGTTCCTCGATCGAGAAAATATCCAGCGCCACCGGGTCGGTGCTGAAGCGTAGTTGGCCGAGCCCCGCCGTGTAGTGCAGCAGGCATTTGCTCTGGCCCAGGTATTGGCAGAACAACGCATCGGTGATGCTGAGCACCAGCCGATCGCCGAGGTGGCGCCGCTCCTCCGCGTCCTCGAGCGCCAGAATCTCCGGCACCGCCACCGCGAGGACCGAGGCGTTCACGCCGAACCGGCGGGAGTTGTCTATGCTGCCATCGACCAAGCCAACCAGGTGGCCTGACACGCCAGCCTGATTGTGGTTGAGCAGGGGACAGATGCTGATGATGCGCGTCAGCTCCCCGGTGAGCAACCGGGAAAGGTGCGACTTGCGACTGGATTTCTCCCCGCCGCGCTCGAAGCCCAGGTCGCCCGAGACCAGCGTGCCAACGATCGACGACTCGTAGGTCACCGCCTCATCCCAGCCAGCGTCCCGGCTCCCGGCCAACTGCACGCCGTGCCGCTTGGCCAAGCCGTCGTAACCGGCCACCCGCAGGCTGGCCAGCGACCGGTCCCAGATGATGATCCGGTCCGGCGAGAGCCGCGCCTCGAGCAGCCCGCGCACCACCGCATCGACCACCGGCTTGCGCGTGCCGCCGATCGGCCCCGGCACTGAGTTGACCTTGATGCCGACCGTGTCGGCCGGGGTGACCAGCGACAGCCAAGCGGTCGCCGCGCTTGGCCTGCCAGTGAGCCGTTTCAGCCCCTCGGAGACCATTTCCGCCACCTTGGCGGCATCGACCTCAAATTCGCGCAGCGCGGACTTGTCCTCCACCAACAGGATGCGCGGCGCAGGCGTCGGAGCGGCCTCCTGCGCTTGGCCAAGCGGGGCCAAGGCCAGGACTCCCGCCAGCGACAGGCAAAAAAAACGTGTGCCCAGCCGGGAATCGGCCCGGCCCGGCCGAATGGGGCGGTGGTTGGTTCTTCCTGGGTGCACGATGAAGCGGACTTAAAGAGAGTGTGCCTCCCTTGACTCGCCCGTGCCGCGATGCTACCACCAGCACCCATGCGGACCACGCAAAAACCCACCGACAGGACCGGCCGGCTTTGGGCGGCGGTTTGCGTGGTGGCTACCCTCTCTGGATGCACTCCACCCGAGCAAAAAGCCCTCGAGGAAGGCAGCCGTCTGCTTGCCGAACGCAAAACCGCCGAGGCGCTTGTCGAACTGGAAAAAGCCAAGGTTTCTATCGAAAATGACGAGATCCTAAAAAAGGAATTCAAGATCACCGGCAAACTCTATAACCAGCTTGGCCTCGCCCACCAAATCCTCTCGCGCTCCGCAAAAGATGACAACGCGAAGAATGATCACAGCACCAAGGCGCTCGAATTTTACGGAAACACCATTAATCAAAATACGCCTCCTGTGATCAAGCAGCGCGCTTATCTAAACCGCGCCTGGCTGTACTTCGAGAATCATAACTTGGAGGATTTAAAGAAATCAAAGGAGAAGGAGGAGGACTTCCGGAAGAATGCCATTAAGGCTGCCGAAGATTTCCATAGAGTTCGGAGCATGACCGGCGACAAGTTTGAGTTTTGGATCGAGAAAGGCACCGTTGAACTGCATGCCAAGCTCTATGACAAGGCGAGTGCCAGCTTTAAAGAAGTGTCAATCAAAAGCTCCGAGGCCAACAACGGCCTCGGCGTGATTAATACGATCGAATCGGACCGGGCTCGGGGATCGGCTCGGGTGGAAAAAAATAAAACGGCCGCCATGTATTTTGAAGAAGCCACCAAACTTGACAAGAACAATGTAAATGCACTTTTAAACCTGGCGATTACTAGGCAGAAATTGAAGCAATACGACGCCGCACTGGAGGCGTACCGCAAATACCTTGACCTGGTGCCGAGCGGGGATTCCGACATCAAGGATTTAGTCGACAGCATCGAGGAATACCTCAAGCCGGAGCCGATCCCCGAGCCGGAGCCGGTCGCCGAAGTTGAGTCGGAGCCAAAAGAGGAGGCGAAGCCCGAGCCGGTCGTCGCAGAGGTCGAGCCAGCCCCCGAGCCGGAGCCAGCCGAAGTCGTGATCGTTGAGCCGCCCGCTGAAGCGCCCGAGCCGGAGCCGGCCGCGCCCGAACCGGAAGTCACGACCGTGGTCGAGCCCGCACCGCTGCCCGTCCCGGCGGCCAAGCCGGAGCCGACCGCAATCCAACCGGAACCGGCCGGGCCAGGCGAACCCGCGCCGGAGCCGGAAGTCAGCCAAGCGGAAACCACCCCTCCCGAGCCGGAACCGGCCAAGCCGGCCAAGGGCTGGAAACAGCGGCTGAACCCGCTGACCTGGTTCGGCGGTGACGACGAAAAAACAGCAGCCGAGCCGAAGAAGAAAACCAAACCGCAAATTTTCTGGCGCTCGAACGCGCCCGTCCCGACCACGCCGCTTCCCGGGCCCGGGCCGGTGGCCCAGGCCTCCACTAACGCCGTAAGGGTGGCCAGCGTCCTGCCCAGCGCGGTCGCCTTCCCGCGCTACAAATACCTGAACCCGGCCCTGCCCGACAGCGGCGACCGACGGGTGGCCAAGACCTACTTTGAAGACGGCGCGGCGGCGCAGAAATCCGAGGAATGGCAGCGAGCCAAGGCGGCGTACATCGAGGCGGCCAAGGCCGACCCGGCCTGGTTCGACGCCCGGTTTGAGCTTGGCCAGGCGGCCTTTTACACCGGCGACACCAACCTTGCGCTGCAGTCGTTCGAGCACGCCCTGGCCATCAACCCGAACGACGAGCCGGCGCGATTCAACTTCGCCATGTCGCTCGTGCAGGGGAACTACTTCGCCGACGCCGCAAGCGAATTTGAGACCTTCCTGCAGTTCGACCCGGACAACACGGAGGCCCACTTCGAGGCCGGCAAACTGTACGCCGAGAAGCTCAACGACGTGGCCAAGGCCAACGTCCACTACAAGCGCGTGATCGGCCTCCAGCCGGGCCACCCGCAGGCGGTCACCATCCGTTACTGGCTCATTCGCAACAAGGCCAACTAACCCAAACCGCCGGAGCTGCCTTGCCCGTCATCCCCCAGGCCACGATCGAGCAGGTCCGCCACGCCAGCGACATCGTCGAGGTCATCAGCTCGTACCTCCCTCTCAAGCGCGCCGGCACGAACTTCGTCGGCCTCTGCCCGTTCCACAAGGAGAAGACCCCCAGCTTCAACGTCAGTCCATCCAAGCAGATCTTCCACTGCTTCGGTTGCCACAAGGGCGGCGACGTGTTCACGTTCCTGCGCGAGTTCGAGAACCTCTCCTTTGTCGAGTCGGTGCAGCGCCTCGCCGAGCAGGTGCGCATCCCGATTGAGTTCGAGATGAGCCCCGGGCAGCGCGAGGAGGGCTCACTGAAGGAAAAACTCCGCTCCCTGCACGAGCAGGTGGCCCAGCGATGGGAGACCACCCTGGCCAACGACGCCCGCGCCCAGACCGCCCGCGACTACCTGGCCAAGCGCGGCATCAGCGACGAGGCGGTCAGGCGCTTTCGCATCGGATTCGCGCCGGACGAGTGGGACGACACGATCAACTGGGCCAAGTCGAAGAAACACGACGCCGCCCTGCTCGAAAAGGGCGGCCTCGCCATCGCCGGCGACAAGGGCCAATACGACCGGTTCCGCGGCCGGCTCATTTTCCCGATCTGCGACGAGCAGGGCCGCGTCATCGGCTTCAGCGGCCGGGTGCTCAGCGCCGAGCAGAAGGGCGGCAAATACATCAACTCGCCCGAGACGCCCATCTTCAGCAAACGCCGCGTGATCTACGGGCTGGACAAGGCCAAGCGGCCGATTCTCGACGCCAAGTCCGCCATCGTCTGCGAAGGCCAGCTCGATACCATCGCCTGCCACCTGGCCGGCATCGAGCACGCCGTCGCGCCGCAGGGAACCGCCCTCACTATCGACCAGGCCCGCATTCTCAAGCGATACGCCGAGGAGGTCGTCCTCTGCTTCGACTCCGACACCGCCGGGCAGCAGGCCGCGCTGCGTTCCCACGACGACCTGCTTGCCAGCGGCCTGGCCATCCGCGTCGCCGTCATCCCGCGGCCGCACGACCCTGACAGCTTCATTCGCGAGAACGGCGCCGATGCCTTCCACCAGTTGGTCACCGACGCGCCCGGATTCTTCGACTTCCTTCTCAGCCACCTCTGCCGCATGCACGATACCGACTCTGACCGCGGCCGGGTCAACATCGTACAGGAAATGCGCGATGCCGTACAAAAAACTGCCAACCAAGTGCTGATCGACACCTACGCGCAAAAGGTCGGCCACCGGCTCGGCGTCGATACCGATGCCGTGCGTGCTGAGTTCAAGAAAAAGAAGCGCGGCTTTCGGCAGCCGGAACCGGAGCACGACGAGCCGCCGCCCGGGGAGGCCGAACAACCGATGGCCAAGCCGGGGCCGGTCGAGTTCTTGCTCCTCAAGCTCGCGCTCATCGACCGGGACTCCACCAGCTGGCTCGAGGCGCACCTTGACCTCGGCTGGGTGACGCACCCCGCCGTTCGCAAAATCGTGCAGCAACACTTCTCCCTGCACGTGGAGAACCCCGACGCCGGCATGCCGGAGCTGCTCGGTATTTTGTCGTCCGACGCGTTCAAGCGGCTCGCCACCGAGGCCGTGGCCGACGGGCGCACCATCCCCGATCCCGCCAAGCAGCTGAAGGACATCGTGCTGCGGCTGCGCAACCAGTTTATCGAGCACCGCCTGGCCGGGATTCAGCGCGAGCTCGCCGGCGCCACCGAGGAGCAGTTGATCAAGCTCATCGCCGAGCGGGCGCAGTTGAAGGAACTCACCCGGCACCCGCTCGAGCCTCTCGCCGGCGCGTGAGTGCGCCCGGCCAGGCGCTCACTTGAGGCCGAGTTGGCGGGAGAAGTAGACGAACTCGAGGGCGTATCGTCGAGCGTGCTGCCTGAGGTTGGCCCCGGCGGCGTGGCCGCCCTCGGTGTTTTCAAAATACAAAACCGGGTGCCCTTGTTCGCGCATTCGAGCAACCATTTTTCTCGCGTGGCCGGGATGCACGCGGTCGTCCTTCGTCGAGGTCTCGATGAACACTTTCGGGTATGCGCGCTCGGGGAACATGTTTTGGTACGGCGAGTACTTGAGGATCGCTGCGCGCATGATCGAGTCCTCCGGATCGCCGTACTCGGCGGCCCAGCTCGCGCCGGCCAGCAACCTGGTGTAGCGCAACATGTCCAGCAGTGGCACACGGCAGACGACCGCGTTCATCAGGTCGGGCCGCTGCGTGAAGATGGCACCCACGAGCAGGCCTCCGTTGCTGCCGCCGGAGATGCCCAGGCGCTTGGGAGAGGTGATGCCGCGCTTGGCCAAGTCCTCCGCCACGGCGATGAAGTCGTCGTACGCCCGCTGGCGGTTCGTCTTGAGCGCGGCCTTGTGCCAGCGCGGCCCAAACTCACCGCCGCCCCGTATGTTCGCCACCGCGTACGCGCCGCCGCGCTCGAGCCACAACTTGCCGATGGTCGCCGAGTAGCTTGGCTTGAGCGAAATCTCGAAACCGCCGTAGCCGTACAGGATCGTCGGCGTCGAGCCGTCGGGCTTGAGTCCCCTGCGATGAATCACAAAGTACGGCACCACTTCGCCGTCGGCGCTGGTGACCCCGTGCTGGCTGACCTGCAACCCGTCGGCTCGAAAACGGGCCGGCAGCGACTTGATCAGCGCCAGCGCATTTGCCCCGGCGTCGTACTCGCTCAGCCGGTCCGGCGTGATGTGATCTTCGTAATTCACCAGCACCGTGTCGGAGTGGGGGCTCGCCGCCGAGAGGGACACCGTGCCGTTGGGCGGCAACGGCAGCGGCTCGGCGCTCCATTTGCCCGTCTCGGTGTCCACGCCAAAGCGCAGGATGCGCCCCTTCACATTTTGCAGCAGCGACACGTAAAGGCCGCTGCGCGACACGGTGACGCCCTCGATGCTTGTCCGGTCGTCCGGCGTGTAAATCGTCTCGACGCGCGGCAGCCTGCCGCTTGACCGAAATGCCGCCGCGTTAATCGCCAGCAGCGCCCCCTGCGGAAATGTCTGGCCCGCGACCTTCCACGTCTCGCGCAGGGTGAACAGGATTCGCCCGGCATAAAACCCGGCCGGATCAACAGACTCCGGCAACGGCAACTGCTGCAGTTCGTCGTCGCCGCCGATGAGATGGTATGCCCCGGTGTAGAACGTCAGCGATTGGTCGATCATCGGCAGGGTGGCCTCGCCGGAATCGAGCACACGTGGCCAGATGCCGATGTCCTCGTGGCGCCCCTCGAAAACCGTCTCGGCCCCAGTCAGGGGCGTCCCGCGTCTCCAGCGTTTCACGATGCGCGGATAGCCGGACGCAGTCAGCGAACCGCTGCCCCAGTCGGTGCCGACGAGCAGCGTGTCACGATCCAGCCAGGCGATGCCGGACTTGGCCTCCGGCAGCAAAAAACCGTCCTCGACGAAGCGCTTGGTCACCGCATCGAACTCGCGGTGCACCGACGCGTCCGTCCCGCCGCGCGAGAGCTTGATGAGGCAGCGCTCGTAGTCGGGAGCCAGCCAGGTGATACCCTTGTAAACCCAGTTTTCATCCTCGGCCTTGGCCAGTGCATCGATGTCGAGCACTGTTTCCCACTCCGGCTCGGCGGTGCGGTACGAGGCCAGTGTCGTCCGCCGCAGGATGCCCCGCACATGCTCGGCGTCCCGCCAGAAATTGTACATGTACCGGCCACGAACCGAGCCGTACGGGATGCGGTCCTTCGCGTTTAGCAACGCCTCCGCCTGCGCGAGGAAGTGCTCGTAGCGCGCGTCGGCCTGCAGCTCGGCGAGGGTTTCGCCGTTGCGTTGCTCCACCCAGTCTAGCGCGCGCTTGCCATCGATCTCCTCCAGCCAAAGAAACGGGTCGTCGAGAATAGGCGGGCGCTTGGGCAATGGTTCAGCCAAGGCCGCGATCGTGATGAGCAGTCCGCAAAAGTAAAAGGTCCAAGTTTTCATGGCTGCGCCAGACGCTATCGCGCCGGGCGGCCCGAAACAACCAAGCGCTTGGCCCGATCGTAATGCATCCAGCTCCCCTTAATTCACAGGTGACGTGGTGCCGAACAGCAATTGATGCCCGATCGAGAGGATGCCAAAATCGACGATGATGTGGGAGAGCCACACGCCCAGCAGGGAGCCTTGGCGCACATACATCCCGCTCCAGATCACGCCACCCAACCCGATTGAGAAGCTGAGAAAGAGGGCGAGGGGCACGGGAAAAAATTGCAGCAAGACCACCACGTGATGACCCATGAAGGCCGCCCCAGCGAGCGCGTGCGCCAGACCGGCGGGCATCAATTGCTGTTCGGCACCACGTCACCTGTGAATTAAGGGGAGCTGGATGCATTACGATCGGGCCAAGCGCTT
>MPMD02254227.1_pt1 | contig 10484 bp, 10 predicted proteins | sample 1617291 | NCBI WGS metagenome assembly MPMD02 (sample SAMN05944810, study PRJNA350692) | marine metagenome | biome: marine; feature: ODZ; material: water; isolation source: 120 m water sample filtered on 30 um supor filter | place: Pacific Ocean | collected 2012-04-09 | depth 120m m | reverse complement strand
TCTGGGTCTGCCCCGGGATGTAACCATCCACGCTCCCGCCGTCCACCAGGGAGCGAATGGAGTCTGCCAGGGCGCAGTAGTCGCTGATCTCAGCGAACAGGTCCACGGCCGGGAAGCGCGTCGCCAGATCGCGCTGATAGCGCTGCACGAGGCACCCGGCCACCACGACGGCTTGCACCTGGCCCGCCTCCTTGAGGGCCAGCAGCTCGCCCAGGGCGGCCTCCGATTCCTCCCGGGCCGGACCGATGAAAGAACAGGTATTCAGCACCACCGTGTGGGCCTCGGTGGGGTCGTCTGTAATGACCAGATCGCGTTCCGCCATACGGGCCAGAATCAGCTCCGAGTCAATCAAGTTGCGCGCACACCCCAGGTGAACCAGGGCAACGCGCGCCGCTTTGGACGGCGAACGGTTCACGGAATCAGACCTGAACCGTCCGGGCAGCCCACTCTTCAGCGGTCATCAGGATCTCCCGAGTCTGGCCACCCTGGTAGAGACCGATCAGGCCCAACTCCTGGAGCGTATCCAGCATGCGGCAGGCGTCATCGAAGTCGATCGAGAAGCGTTTCTGCAGCATGGAGACGGCCACGCGCCCTTCCTCGATAAGGAGCGCCCCGGCCTGGGAGACCATCAACTCAGCGGCAGCCTGGGGGTCATCACCCGCCACCTGGGCCGGATCCGGCGGAGCCTGGGGCTCAAGCGTGACCTCGGCCTCGCCGGCCTCCTCTTCGCCTTCCAACTCTGCGGCTTCCTCGCACTCCTCCTCGTCAGCCTCTTCCTCCTCCTCGTCCTCCTCCTCGTCCTCCTCCTCGTACTCCTCCTCGTCTTCCAGCTCAACGGCCTCCTCGTACTCCTCCTCGTCAGCCTCTTCCTCCTCTTCCTCCTCCTCTTCGTCTTCCAGCTCTGCCGCCTCCTCGTACTCCTCCTCGTCAACCTCCTCCTCCTCTTCGGCTCCCTCTTCGTCTTCTAGTTCAGCGGCCTCCTCCTCGTCTTCCTCGTCTTCGTCCTCCTCCTCCTCTTCAGCCTCTTCGTATTCCTCGCCTTCGGCCTCTTCCTCATCTCCTAGCTCCGCCGCCTCGTATTCCTCCTGCTCGTCCTCGGCGACCGCCTCGGTATCTTCGGCCGCCACCGGGCCCTCTTCACGGTCAGCCTCTTGCGCCGTGAAGACCTCCGGCTCTATGTCCGTAAACAGTGCCGGCTGCTCCCAGGAGGGCGCCGGCACAGCCACGGCCAATTCATCTCCGGGCGTGTCATCCTCGCCTTCCCATTCATCTCCCTCCCCATCCTCATCAGCATCCCCCGCGCCATCCGTCGAGCCAGCGAGAGGCTCCTCTTCCCCCCCTAGATCCTCGGGCTCAGGTTCGGACTCGGGGTCTCCCAAACGCGCGCGACGCTCCTCATCTGCGCCGAAGTCCTCCCCTGGGGACGGGGCAACCAGATCCTCGCCAGGGGCGAGGAGCTCGTCGTCGTCCTCGGCAGGCCCAGCTTCGACGGCTGCAAGGTCATGCGTACTCTTTGATTCGATTGGCTCATCTGTAGTGACTGTCCGTGCTGTCGCATCTGGTTTCAGGGGTGTGGCCCCCTTGGGGATTCCGCCACGTCGGCGAACATCCTCCGGATAGGGACTAGGGGCCGGGGCCTGAATTGTTTCTGTTTCCGCGAATTCGGTCGTTTGGGCCCCATTGGGTGGTGTTTCAGGGCCCCTGCGGAGATTTGTTTTATCCTGTGCAGCGGGCATCAGGGCGGCCGCTTCGGCCTCCGTAACCCCATCGGCGTGTTTCTCTGAAAGGACGGCAACAATCCCCTCCTGCCGTCCCCCTTTTGCCTGCCTCTCCGGGAGCAGCGAGCCCCAGGCCAGCCAAAGGGGTGCCAGAAGGGCGCAAAGGCCGAATCCGGCTCCCACCAGGACGGAGCCAAGGGCGGTCAGGTTCCCTCCGGTGAAGGCCCCCAGGCTGCCGCCGCCTTCCATGGAGAGTGCGCCCAAGAGGACGGAGAGCCCCAGGGCGCTCCCGGCCACTCCGCCCGCGTGGCGCAGCAACCCGGCTCGTACCAGACCCAGAAATGCCATGGCACCGAGCGCCGCGAGCCCGACGGAAAGCAGTAGAGCGGCGCTGGTGCCCAACCCTCCCACCACGGACCAACCGAGCGCGGCCGTACCGGAGGCCGCATCGCGCGGGGTGTCCTTGAACAACACCATGCACACCAGAACCGCCGTGAAGGCGCCTAGAGTAAAGAGAGTCAGACCGATCCACTCGCCGTTGGCCCGTTGTCGCTGGTCATTCATCAGAGGTTGCCTGTTCCAAAGGTGTAGGGTGCATTTCCTCCCAATCCGCAAGGTCCATCAGAACTTCGCGGGCCTTGCTCCCCTTGTGCTCTCCCACGATGCCCGCCTCCTCCATCAAATCCAAGAGGCGAGAGCCGCGCGTGTAGCCCACGCCCAGGGCCCGCTGCAGCAGGCTGGCGGATCCACGGCGGCTCTTGAGCACCACGCGCACCGCCTCGTCCCACAGGGGATCAGATTCGCCGGCATTTCCAATGCTGCCCGCCGGCGCGGTACCCGTGGCCGCCTGGACCATTTCCTGGCTGAAGGAAGGCGCGGCCACATCGCGCACATGCGCGACGATCCCCTTGATCTCGTCGTCCTCCACCAGGGCCCCCTGTACGCGCCGGATCTGGGATGACTGGGGCGGCGTGTAGAGCATGTCCCCCTGCCCCAGGAGCTTCTCCGCGCCCATCACATCAAGGATCACGCGACTGTCCACCTTGCTGGCCACCTGGAAGGCGATGCGCGTGGGCAGGTTGCCCTTGATGACGCCGGTGATGACATCTGTGGAGGGTCGCTGGGTGGCCACGATCACATGGATGCCCACGGCCCGGGATTTCTGAGCCAGGCGCGTGATGGCCAATTCGGCCTCCTTCTTGGAGACCATCATCAAGTCCGCCATCTCGTCGATCACCACCACCACATAGGGCAGGTGGCGCGCCGTGCGTTCCTCGTCGAACTCATCGCCCAGGCGCTCGCGCAGCTTCTCTTCGCCCAGGCCGTTGTAGGACTTGATGTTCTTGACCTTGGCCCGGCGCAGGGTCTCGTAGCGGGATTCCATCTTCTCCACCACCCACAACAGCACATTCGTCGCCTGGCGCATGTCCGTCACCAGCGGCAGCATCATGTGCGGCATATCCGAGAAGATCTGCAGTTCGACCATCTTGGGGTCAACTAGGATCAGCTTCACATCGTGGGGCGAACGGGTCAGTAGCAAGCTGACCAGGATGGTGTTGATGCAGACTGATTTGCCCGAGCCCGTGGTGCCCGCGATCAAGAGGTGCGGCATGCGCGCCAGGTCCTCGACAATGGCGTGCCCCTCGGCGTCCATGCCAAGGAACAAGGGCAGTGCCATGTGGCCCTTGTCATAGGCCTTCTGCGAGATCAGCTCGCGAATGCGCACCGTGCGCCGCTCGCTGTTGGGCACCTCGATGCCGACCGTCGACTTGCCCGGGATGGGTGCGATGATGCGTACGCTCTTGGCCTTCAGGGTGGCGGCGATTTCCTGGGAGAGCTGTGTAACCTTGTTCATGCGCGTGCCCTGGGCCACGGTCAGCTCGAAGAGCGTCACCGCCGGCCCCACCTGGGCACCAACTACCTCCGCCTCGACACGGAAGCTCTTGAGGGCGTTTTCCAAGCTGCGCGCGGAACGCTCCAGGAAGGGCTCGTTGCCCTTCACTGATCCCTTGGGAGTCTTCAGGAGGTCCAGGGACGGCAGCGTCCAATCCCCCGGCGGCGGGGCAGGCGGCTCCTGGAAGGCGGGGGCGGGAACTGGCTTTGACTTGGGCTTGGCGGCCGCCGGGGGAACCACGACCGCTTCCTCTTCTTCCTCCTCCTCCTCCTCCTCCTCGTCCTCGTCCTCGTCCTCGTCCTCGTACTCCTCCTCGTCCTCGTACTCCTCTTCGTCCTCGTACTCCTCTTCGTCCTCGTACTCCTCCTCTTCGTCCTCGCACTCTTCTTCGTCCTCCTCTTCCTCTTCGACGTCATCGTCCTCGAAGAGTTCCGCCTCGGTCACCGGCGCCGCCTTGCGCCGCACCGCATTCGGATTCCCCTGCTCCGCCACGGGCTCCAGATCCGCCCCGCGCAGGAAATCCCACAGGCCCCTCAGGAGGCCCCGGGTCCAGCCCCAGATGGCCCCGGCCATACCCTCTCCCCAGCGCTCACGGCGCTCGCGCAACCAGCCACCGAGGGCCGTCAGCGCCGGGTAGAAAGCCATCTCCGTCGCCAACAGGAACGAGACCGCGCTGATCGTCACCAGGAGAATCCAAAGCCCCGGCCCGCCGAACTTCTCCACGAGAAACGGCGTCGTCTGCAGGGCGAACCAACCGCCTGGCCCGTAGGGCAGGTAGGAGTCGAGGCCCGCCAAGCGACCGCCGGCATCGAGCTCCGCCGGACTCGGCCCAAAGGCCGCCTGGAGCATGAAGGCCACGGCCCCCACCAGACACACGGCGCCAAAGAGCCGGATACCGGGCCAGCTGACGTGCTTGCGAGCCATGGTGACCAGGCCCCAGAAAAGCCCCAGCAGGCCGAACAGATAGCCCGCCAACCCAATGGCGATAAAAGCCCAGTTCGCCAGGTAGAAACCCGCCTGCCCACCCCAGTTGCGTCCCACTGCGCGCGGGTCGTCGAAGGGCGTGTAGTAGCTGACCATGGAAATCAGGAGCCAAAGGGAGAGCCCCGTCATGGCCAATCCCTTGATCTCCTGCAGCCGCGCCGAGGTCTCATCCCCCACCGGCCGCCCGAACAGGAAACCGCCCAAGATGGCACCCAGCCGGCGAGGGCTCTGCTTGTTCTTTTTCTTCGCCATGGGGATCAGGCCTCGGCCATGAGCGCCACAAGGGCCTCGGCCACGGTTTGCTTGGGTTTGTTCACGATGCGTTGGCGGTCGCCGCCCTTGGCCAGGATGGTCACGCTGGTGCGCTCGGCGTTCAGGGCCGAGGCATCGTTCAGAACGATGTAGTCCGCGCCCTTCTTCACCAGTTTGGCCCGAGCCCGGCGCAGGCCGGATCCGGTTTCGAGGGCGAAGCCCACCACCAACCGGTCGCCCTTGCCCCGTGCGACGGTGGCTAGAATATCGGGATTGCGCACCAGGTCCAAGGAAGCGACTTCGGCCCCTTGGTCCTTTTCACGCCATTTTCCCGCCCGTTTGCGGGCCGGACGCCAATCTGCCACGGCGGCGGCCATGTAGAGGGCGTCCGCCCCCCGGAAGGCCTGTCGCACGGCCTCCAGCATATCCCGGGCGCTGACCACATCCACGCGCTTGACGCCCGGGGGCGTCTTGAGCTCCACGGGCCCGGCGATCAGCGCCACCCGGTGTCCCGCCCGGGCCGCGGCGGCGGCGATGGCAAATCCCATGCGCCCGCTGGACTCGTTGGTCATGTAGCGCACCGGGTCCACATGCTCGCGGGTCGGCCCGGCGGTCACGACCACGCTGCGGCGCTCCCCCCGAGCTCTCATCGCCCCCTGCCGCGGGGCCTCTCACAGGCCACCTTGTATTCCGCCCCCGGGCCCCTCACCGCTCCAGGAGCTCCGCCGCCAGCTCCACGATGTCCGCGGGCTCCACCATGCGCCCGGGGCCGCTCACGCCGCAGGCCAGCTGACCCTCCTGCGGCTCGGCCACGCTCCAGCCATCCTCGCGCAACTGCCCGAGGTTGCGGCGCACGGCGGGCTGAGCCAGCATGTTCGAGTTCATGGCCGGGCACACCAGACGCGGCACATCCGCCGGCGTGGCCAGCAGCGCGCTGGTCAGGAGGTCATCCCCGAGCCCCAGGGCCATGCGCCCCAGGAGGTCCGCCGTGCAGGGCGCCACAATGACGAGCTGCGCCCAGGCACCGAGCTCGATGTGATCCATGGCCCCGCCCCGTTCGGGCCCGAACTCGGCACTGGCCGCCAGCTGCCCGGTCAGGGCTTCGAAGAGCTGCGGGGAGACCAGCTCCGTGGCCCGCGGCGTCAGCACGGCGCGCACCTCATGGCCCGCCCGGGTCAACTGACTCGCCAAATCACATCCCTTGTGGAGGGCCGCGGAGGCACCGCAGCAGAGGAGGATCTTGCTCATATTTGTTCCTTGTTCTGGTCCGCGGGGGAACCGCGTCCGGGCTGCAGGCCGACGATGGCGCGCACCTCGTCCAGGGCGCGCTCCAACTCGTCATTGATGACCACATGATCGTACTTGACGCGCTCGCGGTATTCGTCCTCCGCCTTTTTGAGCCGCCGCTCGACCGCCTCAGCGCTCTCCGTGCCGCGCCCGACCAGGCGCCGCCGCAGCTCATCGGAATCCGGCGGGGCGATGAACACATAGGTTCCCGGCACATTCAGGGCCTTTAGCTGCAAGGCCCCCTGAACATCGATCTCCAGCAGATACACGCGCCCGGCCGCCAAAGTCTCCTCCATGGGCGCTCGCAGGGTGCCGTAGAGGTTGCCGAACACCTCGGCCCACTCGATGAAATCGCCGGCATCCACATGGCTTTTGAAGGCCTCTGGCGTCAGAAAAATATAATCGCGTCCATCGACCTCCCCGGCGCGCTTCGGGCGCGTGGTGGCTGAAACGGAGAACTCCACGCGCGCATCCTTGATCAGCTCGCGACACAGCGTGCTCTTCCCACAACCCGAGGGACCCGAAAGCACGAGCATGCGACCGCGCCCCGTGTCCACAGCTACTCCACGTTGAGTACCTGCTCGCGCAGGCGCTCGATATGCGTCTTGAGCTCCACCACCTGGTGCGCGACCTGCGCATCGTTGCACTTGGAGCCGATGGTGTTCACCTCGCGCAGGAGCTCCTGGATCAGGAACTCAAGACGCCGGCCGCCGGGAGCATCCCCGTCCAAGAGCAAACGCATCTGCTCCACATGACTGGCCAGGCGACTGACCTCTTCACTGACATCCAGCCTGTCCGCCAAGAGCGCCAGCTCCCGAGCCAGTTCGGAGCGGTCCAGGCTGCCCTGGCCACCGATCAGTTCCTCCGCCCGTCGACGCGTGGCGGCAAAGTGCTCCTTCACAACCTTCGGCATGCGCTTGGCGATGCGGGCCGTGATGCGCTCCACGGCCTTGAGGTTCTTGTCCAGATCCCGGACCAGGTGCGCCCCCTCCTTCTCGCGCATGGCGACCAACGCGCCCAGGGCCGCGGTCATGGTTTCGCGCAACAGCTTACCGGCGCCCTTGGGATGGTTGGGTCGTTCCTCCGTGAGCACGCCGGGGAAACGCGCCAGGGCCTCGAGTGACAGCTCGCCATCGATTCCAGCCTGCTTGCCGAGCTGGCCCAAGAGGCGCGTATAGCGCCGGGCCAGCTCCACATCCAGATGTACATCACCCGCCCGCTGCTCCCGCTCCAGGATCACGGACACGCTGACCGAGCCGCGCCCCAGATTCCTCTTCACCAGGGCCTCCAGCTCGCTCTCCTCCTGGGGCATGTCCCCGGGCAGACGCACCTTGACCTGCAGGTGGCGGTGGTTCACCGAGCGCACCTCGATGCGTGCGGAGAGGCCCGCGCGAGCGCCCTCGGCGGCGCCAAAACCGGTCATGGACCGGATCACGCGGGCTGACCTCCGGCGGCGGAGGAGGCGGCGGCGGCTCCGGGTCGACTGCCCGGCTTGACTGCCTGGCCACCGGCGGCGCACAGGGGGCAGGCGTCCCGTTCCCAGGCCACAGCCTGTGCCTCGGCCAGGGAAAACAGGGGCAGGCCCTCGCCTCCCTCGCCTTCCTCGCCGGCAAAGGGGTTGCCGCCGGAGCGGTTTAGGATCGTGCCCACGGCCACGATCTCGGCCCCGCGCTCCCGAATCACATCCAGAGCCTCCCTGGCGCTGCCCCCGGTGGTGACCACATCTTCCACGATCAGAACCCGCTCCCCCGGCCTGACCTCAAAACCTCGCCGCAGGGTCATCTCGCCCCCCGAGCGTTCCGTGAAGATGGCGTGTGTGCCGAGGGCGCGCCCCATTTCCTGGGCCCAGACCACGGCGCCGATGGCCGGGCCGACCACCAGCTCGATGGGCGCCTGATCCGCGGCCCGCAGCTGATCCGCCAGGGCGCCGGCCAGCTCTCCGGCGCGGCGGGGATCCTCCAGCAGCCGTGCGCACTGAAAGTAGCGCTCGCTGTGCAGGCCGGAGGACAACTCGAAGTGTCCCTCAAGCAGGGCCCCGCTGGCGCGGAAGAGCCCCAGGACCTCCTCGGGGGTCACTGGCCCTCCGTGCCCCCACCGGTCGGGGCCGGAGCCTCGGCGGGAGCGGCGCTGTCCGCGGGCGCATCCAGGCCCGGCAGGCCCAGGTCATCGACCACGGTGCTGCCGCCCTCCACGCGGTTCAGCACGTGTATCAAAAGGGCGCTGACCAGGAAGACAGTGGCCGTGGCCGCCGTGAACTTGTGGATCCCGGAAGCGCCGACTCCGAAGGTCTGCTGGCCGGCGGTGCCGAGGGCCTCGCCGAAGCCGCCCCCCTTGCCCTCCTGGAGCAGGATCACGACGACCAGGACGATCGCCGAGATGACGAAGAGGATGTAGAGGAGTGTGATGAGCAGGGACATGGATCAGACTGCGGCCGCCTGGCCGGCTTCGAGGATGGGGATGAAGTTCTCCGCGGTGAGGGCAGCGCCCCCCACAAGAGCTCCGTCGATGTCGGCCATCGAGAGCAGTTCCGCGGCGTTGGAGGGCTTGACGCTGCCACCGTACTGGATTCGGACGCTGTCTGCGACCTCATCCGTGTAGAGGCTTGATAGCAGGCCGCGCAGATAGGCGTGAACGGCCTGAGCCTGGTCCGGCGTGGCGGTCAGGCCGGTTCCGATGGCCCAGACGGGTTCGTAGGCGATCGTGACGCGATCCATGTCGGCGGCGCTGACCGCCGCCAGCCCGCCGCGCAGCTGCGTCGCCACCACGGTTTCCGTGGATCCGGCTTCGCGCTCCTCGCGGGTCTCCCCCACGCACAGGATCACATCCAGGCCGCCCAGGAGCGCCAGGGCCACCTTGCGACCGATGAGCTCGTCCGCCTCGCCGTAGATGTGGCGCCGCTCCGAGTGGCCGAGGACCACGGAACTCGCGCCCACATCCTTCAACATGGCGACGCTCACCTCGCCGGTGAAGGCCCCGGACTCCTCGTCGCAGCAGTTCTGGGCGCCGACGATCAGCTGGGAGCCCGCCATGGCGCGGGCCATCTCGTCCAAATGGACAAAGGACGGGAAGATGCCCACATCGATGTCCGCGCCTCCTTGATTGGCGTCGAGGTAATCGCGCAGGGCGCCGGCCAGCTCCGCCGCGGAGCGACGGTCCAGGTTCATCTTCCAGTTACCGGCCAGATAGGGGCGTCTCATGGGGTGTTCTTCAGGTTGCTGGGAGCTGCGCCGCGTCCGCGGGTTTCCGGGGTGGGAGTACACAGGCTGCGGCCCTCCAGGGCCAACAGGGCGCCGGCCTCCCGGGCCAGGCGTGCGAAGTCGTCCGGGTGCAGGGCCTGCTCCCCGTCGGAACGCACCTCCCCGGGGGCCGAGTGTACCTCCACCACCAGGCCGTCGGCTCCGGCCACCAGGCCGGCCCGGGCCAGGGGCAGCACGAGCTCCGGACGCCCGGCGGCGTGGGACGGATCGACGATCACCGGCAGGTGCGTGACCAGCTTCAAATGGGCCACGGCGGCCACATCGAGCAGGTTACGCGAAACCGAATCGAAGCCCCGCAGGCCGCGCTCGCAGAGGATGACGCGCTCGTTGCCCTGGACCAGGATCGTCTCGGCGGCGGAGAGGAACTCGGAAACCGTGGCGGCGAAGTGGCGCTTCAGGAGCACGGGCTTGCCAGCCCGCGCCACCTCGCGCAGCAGCGGTGAGTTGGTCATGCTGCGGGCGCCGATCTGGATCATGTCCGCGGCCTCGGCCACCGCGTCCACATCGCGCGGGTCGAGGACCTCCGTGACGATGCCCAGACCGGTCTCCGCGCGCACGCGGGAGAGCATTCCCAGGGCGGCGCCGCCCAGGCCCCGGAAAGAGTAGGGCGAAGTGCGCGGCTTGTAGGAGCCCCCGCGCAGGAGCGTGGCCCCGGCCGCCCGCACGGCGCGGGCGATTTCCAGCAGACGCTCTTCGTTCTCCACCGCACAGGGACCGGCGATCAGGGAGGCCTGGCCGCCGCCGAAACGCGCCTCGCGCACGGCCACGGTCAAATCGGCCGCCCCCGAGGCCCGGTGGTGGAGCTCCCGGGCTGCGCCCGCGTCCAACACCTGGCGCACGGCGGCCCGGTCCTCGAAACGGGCTCGGTGATCCGGGGCTCCCTCCCCAGTGAGCTCCAGCAGCCGCCGTTCCTCGTCCAGGAAGCGGGGCGTGTAGCCCAACTCCCGGGCCAGCAGGATCAGGGTCTCCAGTTGGTCGGAGGGCAGCTTGTCTTGGAGGAGGAGCAGCATGGGATAATGACGCGGAGCGCGGGCCTGGGCCCGGGCGCAGTGCACGCCAGAATGGCGAAACAGTATAGATAGGGATCGGCGC
>MPMD02142314.1_pt1 | contig 10491 bp, 7 predicted proteins | sample 1617291 | NCBI WGS metagenome assembly MPMD02 (sample SAMN05944810, study PRJNA350692) | marine metagenome | biome: marine; feature: ODZ; material: water; isolation source: 120 m water sample filtered on 30 um supor filter | place: Pacific Ocean | collected 2012-04-09 | depth 120m m | reverse complement strand
TGCTCAATCTCGGTACTGATTGTGCAACATACAATCAGCTCCAATCGCGATTGAGCAGTAAGGGTCCCGAGGAACAAATGTACTGGCCATGACTGGATCTTCGAATGGGTTGGAATTCATCGGCTCAAACTCTCCAGACACCATACATTGCATGATTCTGTCCCTCACTGCTCTTGCGACAGCTTTGCACATGAGTGCCGGGTACTCTTTTGCGGCTTTTGTCATAAACTCGCCAGCTTTGTCTCGTCCTGCAAGAGTCACCCACGGTGTCTCCGGCTCCTCATACAGCTCCGCGAATCTTGAGCTGACAGTGTCAAGCCCTAGTTGTTTTTAAAAACCATACGCTCTGAGCCGATCCCACAGCGATCCCAATAATTATCAGAATTGTAAAAAAAATACAAAATTCAATAGAATTGCAATAATTCAAAAAAACGAAAGATCGAAAACCATTAAACATGTTTAAAACATATTCATAAATTGTAACGATAATTTAAAACATTGTTTATAATTATTTCAAATTATTGCGAAAATGCATTGAAATAATTCAAACAATTATTCAAATGTATTGCGTGAGTTGTGGTGACGATTGTCAAGCTTGAATTTTTGCGTTTGCCGCTTTGGACAGTGTCTCATCAGCTGATTGCAAGCGTAGTAGTACGGTTATACGGTGTAAGACTCGTCTTCGATCGTGCCACTGCTACTGCTCCCACTGCTGCTCCCATCGCTGCTACTGCTACTGCTCCTACTGCTCCCATCGCTGCTACTGCTAATCTCCTACTGCCGCTACTACTAGCACTAGTAGTACTAGCACTAGCACTAGCACTACTACTAGTAGTACTAGTACTAGCACCAGTACTAGTAGACCCCCCTGAACTAGCGGTAGCAGCACGAACGAGAATGCCATAGTCCTCACTCTCACTGGGGAAATATGAAGGGTTGCGTGGCATGGCCTCAAAACAGGTGGAAATATGTGTGTTTCAGCTGCTACGTGCGGTGTACGGCACTCATACGTAGCAGCCTGGGAGGTGGTAAAACGTTGGAAATATGTGTATTTGGGTGCTCAGGGCTTCAAAAGTTGCTTCTGTCTTAATTCTGAATTTGGATGCCAAGGCGGCCTCAAAATTGCTCAAGATGGCCTCGACATGGCCTCTGGATATCGCAAGATGCCCCAAAATTAAGACAGAAACCATTGAAAATTAAGACAGAAACGTGTTTTCTGTTCTTGACCAATTTCTGTCTTATTTTGGTATGGCTTCTGTCTTAATTTTGATGCAAAGAAGGCCTCGAAATTGCTCAAGATGGGCCTCGAAGTCTCCCAAGAAAGTCTGAAAGACTTCAAAGCTTCACTGGAGGGGAAAAAAATGTTTTTTTATGCCTCTGGTGCAAGTTTCGAATGCTATTCTTGGCTACTACATCTAGAGCGGCTACTAACACTACTGCTATTATTGCTACTAGTGGAAGGCGCAATGGCGTGAAAATGAAAATGTGCACTGGAGGGGGAAAAAAGTTGTTTTTATGCCTCTGGTGCAAGTTTCGAATGCGTATTAATTATTGTTACTGCTGAATACTCATGTTCATCGTCCTTTGGGGGGGGTAATCCCCGGTGGCAACAGCGGCAGCAACGGCAGCAGCGGCAAGGAGACAGATGGAAGAGAGGAAGACAAATGGAAAAAGCAGTATGCAGTATCGGACAGAGAGGGAGACAGAGATGGAAGAGAGGAAGACAAATGGAAGCGACAGCAGTATCGGCAGACAAGCAGAGATGGAGGAAGAGAGGAAGACAACACCAAAAACACGAGACGCCTACTACAAATGACTTCCGAGTCATCTGCACACTGTCTGTCCATGTGATGTCGATCATCTGTTGCGTGCCTGATAACTTAGTGCTCGCCATAGTGACAACAGAGAACCATGCCAACAACAACAGCAACAACAACAACGACAACAACATAGATCCGTTACAACAACAACAACATGATTCTTCTCAGCTTTCCGATCAAGCCAGGCAAGGCCACATCTTGAGGATACCCGATGGCAACAATGGCAACAACAACAGTAGTAATCCATCTTGTGGTTGATGCCCTGCTCCGGCTGCCCCTGGACCTGGCAACAGTAGCAAACCGGTGCAAGTAACGTATCCAGGACAAGACGCAGCCACTCACCTGGCTCCCGAATTGCTTGCCCTGGGGAGGCTCATGGGACTCTCTGAGGACGCTCAGGAGACAGTCCGAGGATTCAGGGATACTCTAATTCTCTGGCGAATCTCTGAAGAATCTCCGGCTGGCGGGAGGGACGGAGGGATGGTGCACTCTGAGATAGCACAGTTCGCATGTCGGTGTGTTAGGTCTTTGGCGAGCCGTCAAAAACTTTTTTTTGACGACAACAACCGTCGAAAGGCTCGTCTCGTTGAGTGCGGACAAAAACTCTCACCGCTCTGGGCGACCAGTGGAGCGCGGACAGCCTTGACACGGTAGATGTCCTTGACGCGGAAAATCACCCTCTTTACCCTTAGTTGGCTCCTTAGCCCCTTCACTGGTATCGTGACAGCCTTGAGTCAACAACTCTCTTTACCCTTAGCGGGCCTTAGCTCCCTTACCCTTAGTTAGCTCCTTAGCTCCTTAGCTCCATAACCCTTATTTTTCAAATTACTCACTGATATCGTGACAGCCTTGACGCGGACAACAACTCTCCTTACCCTTAGTTAGCTCCTTAGCCCTTAGCTCTTTAGTAGTGAGTCGCCACCCTCTTTGCTTAGTTAGCTCCTTAGGACCTTAGCTCTTTAGCCTCTTTACCCTCTTTACCTGATTACTTGCAACGGCTCTCCTCCGAATTAGCGACTTCTACTTCTTCGCTTCCCGCGTCACTTCAGGTCGTGCTACGTCTCGTCCTCTTTGCGATCGGCGCCTCGCCTGGCTTTGTTGCCTGTGCCTCCCTTTTTGGTCTCGGCTTGCAAAGGCTACGAAGCGCCAGGTCGTCATCACCTAGTAAGTGATCAGCCTTGTCCTCGCTTTTAGCGCCTGTGCCGGCCCCCTTCTTGGCCGCAGGCTGAAGCGCCTTCGCCTGACCTGCCTGAGCGCCTGCCTTCGTACCGCCTTTAGCGCCTCTGCCGGCCCCCTTCTTGGCCGCAGGCTGAAGCCCAGCTTCTTCGGCCTGATCGCTCGTAGGCTGGCTTGTCTTGGAGGTCACCCGGCGTCTTTTTGGCTCTTGCTCTGGAACCTCCTCGCCACCAGACCCGAACAGTGCGTCTACCGCCGCCATCTCCGCCTCGCTCAACGACTCGTCGCCAGCCTTCTCCGTTTCCTGTGCATCCTGCCCCTTGACGCCGGCGTCCTTCTTGTCCTCGTCCTTGTCCTCGCCCTTCTCCTTCCGCTTGTGCGCACCCTTGTGGGCCTTGTCCTTCTCCTTGTCCTTCTCCTTCTTGTCAATCTTGTCCTGGTCCTTCTCCTTGTCTTTCTCCTTGTCCTTCTTGTCCTTCTTCTCCTTGTCCTTCTCCTTGTCCTTCTTGTCCTTGTCCTTCTCCTTGTCCTTCTCCTTCTCCTTGTCCTTCTTGTCCTTGTCCTTCTCCTTGTCTTTGTCCTTGTCCTTCTTGTCCTTCTTTTCATTGTCCTTGTCCTTCTTCTTGTCCTTCTTGTCCTTCTTCTCCTTGTCCTTGTCCTTCTTCTTGTCCTTCTTCTTGTCCTTCTTCTTGCTATCCTTCTTCTCCTTGTCCTCCGTTTCGTCCTCCCCCTGCTCCCCCTCATCATTTGGCTCATCCTTGTCCTTGTTGGACTTCGTCTCCTCCTCCTCTTCGTCCTCATTCTCCTCCGTAGGGTCCTCCTTGCCCTCCTCCGGGTTCTCCACCTCGCCCACCGACGGCGGATCCTTCTTATCCTCGGTCTCCCCCTCATTCTCGCTCTCGGCCTTTTTCTTCTCGTCCTTCTTTTCCTTGCCTTCTTCTTCTCCTCCTCCTCCTCCTCCTCCTCCTCCTTCTCCTTCCTCCTTGTGGTCCTGTGGGCTTGACTTCGCCGGGGAAGCTGTTGCCGCATCAATTGCGTCAACTGCCTTCTGAAGCTCTGTCTCGAGAGAGAAAGTGTCTACTTCTTCCGCGTCTATAACAGCAGCCAACTTCGCAAAGGCGAGCTCAGCCACCTCCGCGCCAGCCTTCGCGCCCTCCTTCTCGCCCGCCGCCTCGCCCGCAGGGGACGCTGCTTTCTCTGCAGCAGCGGGCGCAGGCGCTTCGTCTGCAGCAGCTGGCGCAGGCGCTTCCTCTGCAGCAGCTGGCGCAGGCGCTTCCTCTGCAACAGCTGCTTTCGCATCCGCTTTGTGACCTTTCTCCCCTGAGCCGCTTGCAACCACCTTTGCCTTGGTCTTCTTTTTGCGCTTCCCGTCCATACTTGCAATGTTATCGGCTTCCTCGTAGATTGTGGATGGGATGTTGTACTCGATGTCGGAAGAATCCAGCGAATCAAGGATCATCGAAAGATCTGAACGAAGCGCCTTGCCCGCAGGATTCCTGGTCTCCTTGTTCCGGATGACGCTGAGCACCGTGAACGTGAACACGGCGCATTGGACTTGGGCGGAGAGGTCCTTGCCGCTGCCGATCTCACAGAGGCCCTCGAAGAAGTCCGGACGATTGAAGGCTTTCGCCTCGACGTCCATGCTGTCCATCAGTTCGTCCACTTCTTTCTGGAGCGTGACGATCTTGTCTGAATTTTTGCCCATGTTCTGTAGGAACTTCTTCTCCTGGACCTCTGGATTTGGGAGGGAATCAAGCTTGGTTGCCAAAGCCGCCTTGGCGTGCTTGAATTTCTTCACCAGATCGGAGGAAGCAGCGGTCATGGCTTTGGTCAGTGAGTCCTTGACTTCATCCAACTCCTTGCCGAGTTTCTCTGCCCTTTCTTCTGCCAGGCTGAAGAAATCGCGCACCTCCGGAAGCTGGATGGCAGCTGCCACGGAATTCATGTTGTCCCAGACAACTCCCAAAGTCGCAGATCCAACATCGGACTTCATGCTGAGCCACGTGTCCTGCTCCTTGCGAAACTTTGCGAGGCTGCTACAAGCATTTGCGCACTGTTCTGGAACGTCTGCGGTGCTGTGCAGCTCGATCTGTAGCATGTCCTTATCCTTTACTGGTTCCGCGTCCAGGAGTTCATTGAAGTGCCGACGCACCAAGCCCGAATAATCGTTATCGAACGCTTTGACAGATCTGTGGACAACCGGCATCAGCACTGTCTCAATGCGCTTGTTGAACTCCGGGTCGACCTCCGGTAGCCACATGGTAATCTTGGGAAAGAAGACCGACCACTCTTTTACGACGAGGCTATCCTCGATGGATTTGCCATCGGTTGGTGTGTATCCCTTGGTGACTTCGGCAAGCTTGATGCGCAAGACCACCTCGCAGAGTTGACGGAGAAGCTGAGCGGTTATCTTGTGCTGACCTGCCCAATGTTTCCAAGAACCGGATTTGGCAAACTTCCATTCTTCCGGTGGAAAGTAGTCCGCCAAATCCGTGATGTCTTGTTTGCAGATTCGGCCGATCTCGCCGCCCGTGCGGGTGACGGATCCATCCTGACTTTCCACAATCCCCACCACACGGCTGAGAGCGCTCTCGACGCTGGCTGTGGTGTGCTCCTTGATCGCGTCAATGGTTGAAGCCTTGATCTTCGCCATGGTTTCGTCCAAGCCGGCCTTGGCGCGCTGATACGCGTCCTTGGGCAGTTTGCCTTCTTCTTTCAATTGTTTGATGCGCTCTTTCCCCTCGTTGCAGCGGTCCGTCGCAGGTCCGTAAGTTGACTTCCAGAAGGCGTCATCTTCGTATTGCACTCGGCCAGGGAAGTTGCTGAGCATTGTTTGCACTTCCTCGAGGAGCTGCTCGACTTCTTGTTCGTGCTCCCGTGCCTTCAGAACAGTCCTGGCTGATGCGCACAACGCTCTGCCGACTTCATGCTCGCGCATGAAGCGGGTAAGTGGAGAGATGGATTCTGAACAGTGACTGTCACTGTCGGAGTCGTGCTTCTTGTCTCCCTCCTTCTCGTCTCCTTCTCGTGCTTCACTGTGTTTGGAGTCTCCCTCCTTCTCGTCTCCGCCGCCTTCTGGCGCAAAACGATCCAAAGATTCCTCAAGTTTGGGCAATGCCGTCGTCCTAGCCCTCAAGGTGTAGATCAACGTCTGCGAGTCTTCGTAGATAGTGTGGGTCCAATGATACTCCTCCCGGACGTCTTCCTTGACGGCAAGGATGGCATCACAGATTTCACAAGTGGTGCTGACCTTCTCTCCGTTCATCAATTCATAATCCTTCTTGGGAATCTGCCGCAGCGACAGCAAGACGACGGATTCGATGCAGAAACTGTGCAAGTTCTCGATGAGTCCGCGGAGAGAAGGAGCGAGAAGTTTCGGTCCTTGAATAATGTCCTCTTTGAATGGGCCGATGCTGAGCAACACTTTTGCATTGATTTCGTGGTCTTTGTGCGCAAGGTCCTTGAGCCCATTCCATCTTGTGAAGCCAGCTTCGACACCATAGGACGCCATCACAAAGCTCGAGAAGAGAGGTAGAGGCAAGTCGACTTCATTGTAAAGGAACATGATTGCCTCCGTGATTTGCTCCGGCTGTTCTGGTATTGCGCCAGAAGCCTCTCTGGTAAGTTTGCACGCCAAGGTATATTTCTCGGCGACTTTCTGGGCGTGTTCCATTGCGTTCTTGCACGCAACCAGCTCTGGCCGTGACTTGTTATTGCTTCTGTCCAATCTTTCTAATGCTTTGGCAAGCGCCTTGCCGCAGTTGGTGCTGCCGATCTGGGCTGTCTTCGCAAATTCGTCAAATCTTTTTGCAAGCTCTTGGTCCTCCCACAAGAGAGCATCATCATATATGCCTCCGTGGTCGACCGCTTTATCAAAGTCGCGCAGAACAGTCGCGACGATTTCCTGCAAAGCATCCAAGAGCCTCTTCGCATGGCCGTCCATGGCAACGATTTTGGGCTTGTCGTCCGAGCCGCTTGATTTCGGGGGGCTCGGGCTCGGAGTGGGCTTCATGGCCTTGGACCTTGTTGGAGCTCCTCCGCCGCCTCCGGTACCTCCACCCTTTGCTGAACTTCCGCCTGGCGGCTTTGCAGCAGGCTTTGCTGCAGCTGCCGTGGGCTTGCTGATGCCGAGCGCCGCCGATGCTGCATTCTTGCCGCTGTCGCTTGAGTCACTCTCGCCGTCACTGCTCTCGTCGTCATCCTTCTTCTCGTCGTCGCCTTCTTCACCGGACGACGACGACTCGTCCTCGTCCTCGTCCTCGTCCTCGTCGTCGTCCTTGCCTTTATTTTTCTTATTTTTCTGATGCAACGCACCAAGGCCCTTTAACATGTCCATCATGTTCTTGGTAGTGACGGGCTCGTCCGGTTGAACATCCAGCCTACCCTTCAACGAGGCCTCGTTTTTGTCATCCCTTTTCGTTTTCAATATGGAATGGAGCTTTGCAACATCGTCGCCGTCCTTCGAGCTTGCGACTTGGTCAACTTTCACCAAGTCGGCACCAACGTAGTCATCAATCCAGTGGTGGTGCGGCCTCCCCCACCCGCCGGAGACATAGTAGCCCGCTGTTGATGGGCGTTCAGGGCCATCCAGAGGTTCATACTTGAGTTTTGAAGTGTCTTCCATGCCGTACTCCGGAAAGTCCGCCCAATACTGTTGCGGAACGAAGCAAGTCATTGCTTTATGCACTGTCCGGCCAGACTTGGACTGAACTTCGACATGAGAAATGCCCTTGAGGCTTTTTCCGTCCCTCAGCCGGACTTTGCCATCGTTGTGGTCCTGCACCCATTTTTTAGTCTGAGCGATGAAGTTCTGACGTTCCTGCCAATGCTTGGCGAGATGTTGGGAGAACTTCTTGAGACCGTTAAATTTTTCCGTTTCCATGTTCAAACCTTAGCCAGCGCACGTCGAGCACAGGTGCACATGGGACATGAGTGTGCATGTGTGTATGTGTTCTCGGTCAGTGTTTGCATACTCGTGTGCATGCTCGATATTCAAAGCGATAAATCGTCAAAGCGTTCACTCACCACACGCGTGCGTGTGCGCTGTTGTGGTGTCATCATGTGTGCTTTTTTGTTTCGAAGATGATTCCATGCACATTGGTCCAAACTAGCAAAACCAGCTGCCTATACAGCTGATGGGCACCGTGCACGAGGTGTCGAGGCTTGTGGTGAGGCAACATAGGCGAGAAACCGTGCCAGCAACAACAGCAACGACTACTTGCAACGATCCGATGAAAATCCACGACGTCACTTCTTGTTCTTCTTCTGCGCCTTCTCCTGCTTCTCCTTATTCGACAGCTTAGTCGCCTTCAAATCCATGATCGCCTTAAGCTGCATGAGCGCCCCCGCCGTAAGTGCGGAAGAAGCAGTGGTTTCACTGCGGTCATCGAACCACTCCACGGAGTGCACGAAGGAAGCCACGAGTGCCAGCACGACGGTAAGGGTGAAAGCGTTCCCGGCCAGGCTGTGCTTCTGGTGGTTCCGGAACTCCTCCAATATGTAGAAAAGCTCTTCCACAGGGAACCCCTGAAGCATCAACGCTTCGGTTCCAGTGACCAGCCTATGGCGCTTCGTGCTCCAAAGCCGCCAGTTTGGCATGACAGTAGGGGCTACTTCGACCAGCGTATCACCGAAGTTCCTGACCGAAGACTTGGGGAGTCGGTTTATGTTCTGCGAGAGGTCGAATAACGACTTCGCAGGATCTTTGTGCGACCAAAAACGAAGGGCGTCACGCTGCCGTTCGTTCAAAGCGACGATCCAAGGAGAGGTCAAGGTCGCACGGTTCAGCTTCAATCTTCCGAAGGCTCCTTTGAAATGCTGATCATACATTTGCTGGTGTAACTTGGTCCAGCCGCGCTCTTCGCTTGGTGGGGCCTTCTTCCAGTCATTCAGCACATCCTGGACATCCGGGCTGTCATCGTCAAACAAAGTGTCTTCGACGGTAGCTGGCGCCCGCTTGCACTTCTCCAACAAGTCAATCATCTTTGCGAAGACGCCGCTCATGCCATTCTTCTTGGCGGCCTTTCGGAAGAGAGACGATGTGGCCCGCACGCATTGGAAGTAGAGTCTGCGCCTTCGGGCTGGAATTGCGAACTCCGTGGCGTCAAACATGATAGGCGACACGTCGAAGCCCCTATTGGCCATTTCGGCCAGGAACACGTCGAAATTTGCCCTCGACGACTCAGCTTCCTGCTCGTCGTCGACGTCGTTCGACATGTTATCGACGTTCTCGACGGTGACGACACATACTTCCGGGTGCGAGTCGATAAAGGACATCAGATGCCAGAATGTTGTCGATGAGCCTCCTGGACTCGACTTGCTTGATCCCAGCGAATCGCGATCACGGTTTGCATTCATCCGGCTGATGTCTTTGCAACTGAAGCCGATGAAGATCCATTCGGCGTTGCGTACACGACATCCCTTCTTCTTGAAGAAATGCATGTGGCAAGGGCACTCTTCCGCGCGAGCGCCGTAGAGGTCGGCCATGTCCTTGAAGACGCAAGGAAGCTGGAGAAGCTGCTCCTGCTCAGAACTTGACAAGGCTTCCTTTTTGTTGAACAAGTCGCATATCTTGGTCCTGCCCGGCTTGTGGGCCAACACATGGCGGATGAAGTCCTGCTTGTAATCGATAATCTCGCAACTGAAGGCGTGGCGCATCTGAAAGCCTGGTATGACATGTTCGAGGGCACGAGTTGCGAGATAAGAACAGTCCGTGCCACTGCACATTGTGCAGCATGTCAACGGCCGAGGAGGTTGCCAATTGGGATCGTCTTCGAGGAACTGCTGGGCGTACTCTGCCGCGAGCTGCGGCATCAATTTACCATCGCGGATGATGTGTGCCGGGATGTTCGGACGGGGCGACTTCGAGATCACCGACGCAGGCGCCGCGCTCGATGCCGACGGTGCTGGCACGTCACGACTGCTGGGAGCCGACGTTGCGCCCTTGATACTGTAGGAGCCGTCTCCAGTCTTAAACCGTTTCATGCCAATGAGGACGCCGACGACGACAAGGCAGAGGGTTGCAATACGAGTCATGCTGACCAGATCCCAAGGTGGGTCGTGTGTCTCGAGCCAAGGGTATATTTGAACCGTTATCCTTATCGTTACCCTTATGCGCCGGTCATTACCCTCACATCCTCAGCCTTAGGCGTCGGTCACCTTGTTACCCTTATCGTTACCCTTATGCGCCAAGACCCTTAGCCTTAGGCGTCGGTCATTACCCTTATCATCCTCATTATCTTCACTACCCTCACATTGTCTTGCACTCACCCACATGATCCGGCACATTCCTAGTAAATGCCTAGCAAATTCCTAGTAAATCCTAGTAAATTCCTAGTAAATCCTAGCAAATTCCTAGCACATTCCTAGTAAATCCCAGTAAATTCCTAGTAAATCCTAGCAAATTCCTAGCAAATTCCTAGTAAATCCTAGTAAATTCCTAGTACATCCTAACAAATTCCTGGCAAAATCCTAGTAAATCCTAGTAAATCCTAGT
>MPMD02049573.1_pt1 | contig 10500 bp, 16 predicted proteins | sample 1617291 | NCBI WGS metagenome assembly MPMD02 (sample SAMN05944810, study PRJNA350692) | marine metagenome | biome: marine; feature: ODZ; material: water; isolation source: 120 m water sample filtered on 30 um supor filter | place: Pacific Ocean | collected 2012-04-09 | depth 120m m | reverse complement strand
CTTATCTCTATGTTTATTTACATGCTCAAAGCACTCTGAACACATTCCATAAATTCTATAAAAAACCTCTTCTTTATTATTTAAAACTAAAGTAGGATTATCTTTGTTTTTTCTTACTTTAACACAAGCAGGGCAATATGTTGCATTTGCTGGCTTTATTGTCTTACATTGTGACCAATAACCTGATGCATTTTCAGCTTGAACCCACTTATATTCTTTCCCGTTGCGAACTACAATTTCGCCTACTTTAGGCATTTAATGCGGCTGCTTCTGCTTTTACTACTTCTTTTGCTGCTCTTGTTCCTTTGCGAGATTCTGTTGATGCTGTGGCATCTCCATTAGCTGCAGTGCCTTCAGATACAACGGTACCCTCGCCTGGTGTTTCATCAAGTTTTATATTAAAAGCTTGAACTAGAATATTAACGAGCCCGTTAAAGTCCTGCACTATAATGGGAGTACCACTTGTTTCAGCGGTATCTCGTACTACAAAGCCATTCTGTGCTGTTTCGATATTAATAACCATTTTGTTTTATTCTCCTGATTTATTATTGTATTGGTTGATAATAATATGATGTTTATCTTGTATTGTAAATAAAATTTGTAACATTAATGTGTTTTACATGCGGAGTAGTCTGAATATACAAATCCAGATAGAGAGCCGCTGAAGCATTGTTTTAGTGATGCATTCGCATCTGCGGATAAGGCTATATAACGAACAGGCTTATCATAAGAGATAACAGTGCTCTTATCATAAGCACTAGAAGTTCTTATATTAAACCAGGGTACCCATCGCGTTGCAAAATTAGCGTCTTCTGAGTATGTACCTGAATAACCTGCATCGGGACCGCCCATGCCACCCCCATCTTCATTTTTTATTGGATTAGAATTATTAACCATTAAATATACGGCAGTTGTTGCATCAAGTACTGTTGCACTTAAACTATCAGATATTGCTAAAGTGAATCGGCCGCCAACATATATAGGACTAGATGATGAAGAAGCATCACTCGTTGCTTGTAATAACATATTTTCATTATGTTGTAATATTCTTGCCATAATTTCCTCTTATTGTAATAAATACCATTTAATTATAAAAATCTTCTAAACTTCTAATGACCTTTTAAACCAGCCATAATAAAATTTTTGTAAACTTTCTTTTTTTTCTACTAAATCTGCATAATATTTAACTCGAAAAGCCCTTACGCGCTCAACTTCAACGCCTTCTAATGCTTTTCTCGTAGCGGGACCCAAGCCTCCATCTACATCAATATCTTCTTTATTCTTATTATTTGCCGCGTTTTGTAATATCTTAACTGCCCTACTTTTACCCATATTTACACACATATCAAAGTATATTGGCCGTAAAGTAGCTGAGATTGATTCAACCCTACACTTATCCCAATAATCGCGCTTATAAATTCCCTTTGCTTCGACTTCAGTTAAATTTTTTATATCAACATCAGGATACGCTTTTTTACTAATACCAAATTTTGTTTCGCCACCAGGATCATCTGGGTCATTAACATAACCACCTTCGTGTTTCATTAAATTTATAAAACAAGTATCAAACATATTTAATTCCCTATTGTACTTGCGACTGAGGCGCCTGTATATATAGTCAAGGCACCGAATGCGTAATATAGCCATTTATTATCATACCACTTGGGTTGAACTAATTTATTTAATTCTTTGTACTCTTCAACGCTTTTTTGCAAAGTTTTTATTTCTTCATTTTTAAGAACAATCATTGAAGAGTCTTGTCCAACTCTAGCTTGATAATTAGAGATCTGAAATTTATAGTTTTTTATTAATTCTTCATTAATTTTATTAATGGCATGGCATTCGGTTATCTCTGCATCAATTGCAATAACCTCTTCATTAGTAAAACATTCTAGCCCTTCATTTATTTCGCCGTCTTGCGATATTGCGCAAGTTACCAGCAGCGCTAGAAGCAGACTTTTTACGCTTCTTAGTCTTAACATTCTTTTTCTCTTTTTCTAATTGTTTAATTTTTTTAGCCGTTTTTTTAATATCTTCATTAGTAATGGCGGTTTTCTTTTTTACCTGCTTTTGTTTCTTCTGTATGCTCTTCGACTTTTTTTCTTGTTTCTTAATAATCTCTTTAGAAACCTTCTTATTTTTATTATTACGGGAAGACAAACTTAATGCAGCCAGAAAACCGCCAATTAAAGCGACAACCCCCAGTAACCACTTTCCAAAACTTTTAAACATTATTTTTTACCAATTATCTTTTTGATTGAGCCCCAGACCATGTCTAAAACAATATCGTCATACTGCGTGGGTGATAATTTCACGATTTTTTCCAAAATCATAAATGCCAGTAAACAAATATCCCAATTTGCAATTATCCAATCCATCTTTAATATCTCCTATATTATACAATAAATAGTTCCAACCAAAAAGTATATCACCACTTTCTTTTCTTATATTCAGCATGTGATTGATATCTTTCTTTAAGCTTTTGCTCTCGAATTTTATTTCTTTTTTTAATTCTAGCGATTTGTTTTTTTGTACGCCCAAATTTTTTATGAGATTCAGCTAGTTTTTTTTTAGCCCACTTTCTTTCTTTTGCTTTTTTATTGGGCATGATTACTTTTTTTTGCCATAAGATATCTCCAAATCTATATAAAATAAATAGATGTATAAAATAGAGATATTATTATTTTTGTGGAATTTTAATTTAAAAGAATGCGAGAAAATCCATCTTTTTTCTCTACATTTATAATATTATCACATACATCTTGCATTCCCTCTATGTGTGTAATAATAAGGATATGATCAAACAATGTTTTTAAATATTCAAATAAATTTTTCATTTCATTTAAATTATCAGAATCTAAAGAGCCAAAGCCCTCATCAATTGCAAATATATTACATTTAGGTAAACTAGATATTTTAACAAGAGCTGCTCTAATTGCAATTGATGATAATAATTTTTCCATCCCAGAGCCCGTTTCAACCCTCCGTTGATCATCATCAGTATAATTTAAATAAATTGGTAAGCTTTTTGTATTTTCTCCGACTTCAATAGATATATTAAAATCAATAATACTCGATAAAATTTTATTAATTTCACTATTAATATAGCCTAGTTGTTCTTGGACTATCTGATATGGAACCCCTGTTCTATGTGTTGCTTCTAAATAATAAGTATAAACTTTTAATTGTGTTTCTAATTTTTTAAACTCTTTTAATGTATTTTGAATTTCTTCAATTCGAGTTTGAACCCTAGTACACTCTACTTGAGCAGATAATATTTTTTCATCATATACTTTTTCTTCTCGCTGTATTTGAATTTTTTCTTGTTCTAGTGTTGCCATTTCTTCTTTAATTTCTTTGTTGCGTTTAATTTGTTCTTCCTGCCTAAAATAATTTCTTCTTTTTTCTTCCCAATCATTCTGTTGTGAAACTAAAGTATTTAATTGATGTTCTAAACTTTCTAATTTTAATTCACCCTTTTCTAATTTATTTTGATAATCAATATGTTTTGCTTTTATTTCTTTTAATTCATTTGATTTATCTTGAATGTTTGCTGATAGAGATGCTTTATCGTCTAATTCGGTTATTGTTTTAGTTAGTGTTGTCAGGCTTTGCTTCTTTTCTTTTAGTGCAACTTTTGTATCAATTGCTTCTTTAACAAAATTACAGGAAATACAATATTTACAATTTTTATCATATTCATGATCATGGAGTATTTCAATAATTTCATTATCCTTAGTAACTTCTTTTGATAAATATTCAAATTCTTGTTTCTTTAAAAGTAGTCTCTGAAGCTCTTGATTAAATTTTTCTAGTTTATCTGATTCTTTTTTTAAATCTAAATCTAATTTTAATTCATCTATCTTCTCTACAAACTCTTGGACTTGATCAATTGCCCCTTTAAGCTTAAATATGCTTGTTCTTACCTCTTGAGTGTCTCGACTTATAACCCCCAGCGCTGTCTCAATTTCGTTAATATCCCGCGTATCATTAATTTCTACAACTTGTGATGCAAACTTTACAATTTGTTTATACAGAACCTCTATTGCTTTTGATGCAATCTTTTTATTCTTTTGTTGTTCAACTATTATTGCCTGTTCGCTAGCCTCTCGTCTAGTTAAATCAAGTAGGTTTTGAGAAAAATCTTGTTTTTCATATGCTGTTAATAGCGCTTTAATTTCAGAAATTTCTGCTTTTGCAAAAGAATGCATTTGATTAAAGATATCTAATCCTAAAAATTTCATTAAATAATCAATACGTTCACTTTCCTTTGCATCAATAAAACGAGTAATTTCTCCTTGAGGGGCCATGGAAGTAATTAAAAAATCATCATATGTACCAAATATTTTTCGTATTATTGTTTCTGTTTCTGTTCGTTGTTTACCGTTTAATGAATGCCAATCGCCGTCAACCAATTTCATAAAATTTAAATCCGTTCGTACACTATATTTTACATGTCGTGCTTTTAGCCCCACCTCTCGCGCTGCTTTAGGCACGGTGGTTGTTCTTTCAATTCTATATTGATCTTCACCAATTTGTATATCTAAATTAACATTAGCCTTGTTTCTTAGTTTATTAACAACTTCTTCTGACCGCACAATACTGGGGGTATTGTTATATAATGCATATAGAATACTAGAAAAAATCGATGATTTGCCTGCAGCGTTGGGTGCAAAAATTCCTGTTACTCCCTGTAGCTTTGAAAAATCAAGAGTATTATCCTTACCATAAGAAAAAGTATTACTAAAATTTAAAATATTTAACTGCCATTGTAAATATTTTGCTCTATCTCCACTATCAATATTAGAATTAATATCCTTATTAATTTTAATTAATTCTTTTAACTCTTGTTTTGTTAAATCAGTATCTTTAAAAAAGTTTTTAAATAATGATTCTTGTACGGCAATGTCGGCCACGTCTTCTAATTGTTTTGCGGCTAAATTTGCAACAGTGTCTGCCACTGATACCTTGGAAACAATTTTAATTTCATTTGGATTATATTTTAATCGTAATCTGTTAGTTAATTCTTTTATGTCTGTGATACTATGCTTATCACTTTCTAAAAGTACCCTAATGCTAGCCTTTCTAGGCGCATTTTTAATTTTCTTTATTTTTGTTAAATTATCTTGGTCAGTTAAATCAATCGTAATAAAACCATAATCATTCGGAATCTCTTCAAAGCATTTAGTTATTAACCATTTTTTTCTCGGGCCCGATGTTTGAAAGTCCCAAATTAAACAACCCTTACCGGTTGTTTCTCCATAATTATTTTGGAATATACTGCCTGAGTATGCAAACATTCCTTTACTATCTAAATCCTGTCTCTTGTGAATATCAGCAAACAAACCACAATCATATTCTTTAAAGTCTTCGACGGTATAGTCTGAGCTTAACTTAAAATTTATATCAGTTAGTGAATTATTAATGGGCCCGTGAAAGAGGGCAATGTAGCACCTGTCCTCATCTTTAATAAATTTTGGCCCTGCATTGTCGTGTAGTACGGAAAATATTCCATAAGTTAAATTACTATTGGGAATATCTACTAGTTGCGGTGATTTATATAAATGTAATTTAGAATTATCTAATGCTTCAACTATTGGACTAATAGCATCTGGCCGGTCTGGGTTTCCTAAATTACAATCATGATTACCCAAAATAATATCCACTTCTCCAAACTCTGAAAGGCCGTTAAAAAAATAATGTACTAGGCTTACAGCTTCTGGGGACAATTGCAATTTTGAGTGAACGATGTCTCCTCCCACATACAGGCGGTCGGTAGTTCGATCCCATAAATTATTTTTTTCAAGCTCTTTTAATCTAATAAATAAATTATCAAACACTTGTCTAGTTTCTATATAGCGTGATACAGTTCTAATATGAATATCGCCACAGTGTAATATGCGCATTATGATAACCTTAATATTAAATTATTTTTAAAAGATCCCGTTACGGGTGCAGAAAAAACTTCTTGTAACATTTCAGTTGGAACCTCTGCAAGATCATTCCAATTTTTTAAATTGACGTGGGTCGTTGCAATATTCCACTTTTCTAACAAACTAGCGATTTTAACTGATTTATCCAGAGCATCTTTATCAAGCCCCAGATATACAAGAGGCTTATGCTTTACAAGCCTTTTAAATAACAATGATTCTTTTGGCAAGGTTGAGCCCAGCAAGGGCACTGCGTTTTCAATACGAATTGCATCTAAGGGTCCTTCTGTTAAGATCACTGGAAATGAAAAATTAATGAATAATTCATTAAAAATAATTAATTGTTTGTTACCTGAGGGCATTAAATATTTTAAAGTCATATCATCATACACCGCTCGTGAAGTAAAAAAGTTAAGATTTCCATTAATATCATAAGAAGGAAAAATAACTCTATTTACATATTTACCCCCCTCACAATATCCTAAACTATACCTCTCAATCATATAATCGTCAACCTGGCGTTGTTTAAGATAATTGTAGGCTACTTGATAATAGGGAGATTTGCTTTTTTTTGATAGTGGCCTTACTTCTTCGGGTAGTAAAACTATATGTTTTTCATCAATGTTCTTTTTAATTGAATATTGTTTATGAACTCCCAGCCACTGGCTAACATGTTCATTCGTACCAAGGCGTTTTAAATATTGTGTTATTGTTCCTCTTTTATCACAAACCCAGCACTTGCCGGCGTTCATTTCAACATGAAAACTTAATTTGGGTTTATGATGGTTGCAGTCTGGACAGTAGAATAAAATTCGCTCACTGCGTCTAATAAAATTACCCAGTACAGACTGTAATAATTTTTCTCCTATTTGTTGTTTATGTAAAATAATATGCTCCTATAATATATGAATCGGCCATGTCATAACATTGTTTAATAAAGTTTCCTTTAGTATTTGTTGGCCAGTATATGCCCTTTTCTTTTTCTTTTACATAATTAAAAATTTTTTCTTTTGCTTTGCTATTTCTAGGTATTTTACCGACAACTCGTGATCGTGCAGATGTTGCGTTAACATGATTAGGTTCAATTTTTATTAAATCAAATACAAGATAAGATATCGCACCATTAAAAAACGCTAATCTGTTTAGTGTATTCGCGCTAGAAAATTTTGAAAATCGAAGAAGGGGGGCTTCAATATATAAATCAATTATATTAAATTGATCTAAATAATAACTTATTAACTTTTTAAATTCAACTGCCTTCTTATATAAAGTTTTAATTTTAGTTAATTCAAGATAACCTATAACTAATAATTTTCCTGCAATACTAAAAAAACTAAAACCAATTGTACTTGTTGAAATATCAAGTCCTAAAATAACATTAATTTTCTTCTTTGTTTTCAAATTTAAATAACTCGTCGTCTGCCCTTAAAGCCTTTTTGGGCTTCTTTTTTTCATGCCTATCTTGACGAAGAGTAAGAGGATCTCCCTTAACGTCTTCTAGGTGTTTAAATAATTCATTTCTTTCCATTTCCGATAAACTTGCACTATCATCGTTTTCTAAATCAAGGGCGTGGTATTTACGAATTGTTTCAGCACATTTAATCAAATTATCAGTTTGCTTAGAAGCTATTTCAAGATATTCAGCAGCAACGGGCCCTATTAACATCATTTGTTCTTCACTGTCACACTTCTCCTGTATACGTTCGAACATGTCTAGTGCTCTTTTCTTTTCTGATTCACAATTATTTACAATTTGTTCTAACAAATCTGTAATATTTTTTCCTGGGTATATTTCAGCGTCTTTCATTCTTCTTCCTTCAAAAAGTTTTGTAATGTTTTTTGGCTTTTTTCAATCTGAGTTGCTAGCGCTTTTGTTTTTACAACCAAATCGCTTACCAGAGGATCGTAGCCTATAACATCGTGTTGTTCAATTATTTCTAATACTTCATTATAATTACTAAATGCTTTGAGTAAATCTGTTACCTCATCAATAACATCATAATAATCGTTAGAAAATTGATTATACCTGTAAAGAATCACTCCCGCTACGGTGCAAAATATACATGCAATTATGCTAATAATAATGCTAATCATATTTTGTCATGAGTTATGGCCCATATATGGGCCCATTGTGTGAGCAGAGTTAACTTGTTTTCTCTGTAGCGCGTTAATTTATTAGCATCAGAGTATTGTCCTTCATAATTAATCATCGCTTGATATTCATTTTCATTAAATTGAATATTATGATCATTCATAATTAACATTGTTCTATCTCGTGGTCCGAAACCTTTTAATCTTTCATTAATAGTATACATCATCCCTCGATCGCGATGCCATTGAGATTCTTGAGGTAAAAATAAATCTTCATCTTTATATCCAATTTTACCAAATTCATGTAATAAACCAACTTTTATTAAACTTGACATTGGCACTTCCGCTTTCATTGTTTCATTTAAACGGCAAAGGTGGTATGTAGCTTTAATGGTATATTCTGCCAAGCCACCAGTCTGTGCTCCAAAATATTCCTTGTTGCTACTATAGGGCGCTGTAAAAAATTTAGGTCCTAATTCCGCAAACAATGTGGAAACATTTGTATCATTAATATATTGAGTAAGTAGCTTATCTACTTTTTCAACATTAAGCAAGGCTTTTTCGTTCATTTTTTTTCTTTATCCTCTGCTCTCTTTTACGTCTTTTGATTGCTTCTCGGGCCGCTTTCTTCGCCCACTTCCGCTCTTTTGCTTTTTTATTAGGCATGATTACTCCTTTACATTACTACTTGTTGAATATCTGAAATTCTTTTTGAATCATAGGTTCGATATATTTGTTCTAATGGAAATGTCTTGTAATCTCCGTATTTAGACAGTTCGGTTGCAATATCTTCTGCGGACATTAATGCAAAAACATCAACAGCTGTTCCACCTGCTTCGGCTCTACCGCCTCCTGCCATAAATTGCCCGCCTGCAAATTTCTTTGTAATTCCAAGTAATTTTTCTAATACTCGGGCTTGTACTTCATTTAAATAATTTAAATTGCATCCTTCAATTAGGTGTGTTCCTGTTCCTTTTGCAGTTTTTTGTCCCATGCATAAAATAAAAGGCCTTCGTTGATTTAATTTTTTTCCTGCATATGTAAATAAATAAAGTGAGTTGACTTTCATCGCCACGGCCTTTGAAACACTCGCTGTCTTTTTCCGAGTAAAAATATTTCTAATGGTAGTACTTTTAGCTTCTATGTATGGCATTCTTTACTGTCACCACTCCTTTTCGTTGTACTACTTCGCGAGCGCATTTATTTGCAAATTCCATTGCTTTAAAAATATTGCCTGATTCTATAAAATTTGTTGAAACTGCTGCCATAAAGGTATCTCCTGCGCCTGCAACATCTTTAATGTCTACTTTATTTACATAGCGATATTCATTAGAAATTCTACAGCCACCTGAGCCTTCTGTAACAATAACCTTATTTAGCATTTTTTTACTCGTGAGAAAATCTTGATGATCATGTGAGTGAAATTCATTATCATTAATTTTAATATAAGTTACGGCCTCAGCCCATTCATCAATTTTTCTTTTTGTATCCAAAAAGCTGCACTTACTATTTTCAAAAATATATGTCATAAGCTCTTCGGTTAAAAATCCTTTATTATAGTCTGCAACAACCACCAAATCAAATTGGCTCAAGCCATTATTGCCTGATCCATAGTTTAAACAACGATTCAATATATCTATGGTGCAAGGACAATCAACACTATCATTTTCATCTACGCGCAATAAAATATAATTTGAATTTTTGTCTACATACCGTGTTTTAGTGATTTTTTGTTTTTCATATTTAGGTTTACTGGCAAAACCTCTTATCATATCTTTCATGTTGCTCAATATAATAGGATCATATCCCAGTGCTTGTAGATTAACCTCTACATTGCCAGCCATGCCTGGATTTTTTTTAATTTCTATGGGTTTTAATACTGCGGTGGGCGCTTCTGGCGATAGCCGATCACAACTGCCATATACAAAAACATCGGTGCATGCATCACCAATAACTAATATCTTCATATTGTTTTCCTTAATCTAATAAAACTTTTTTATCACTAGCGTCTGATTCTTGTAATAAGCGTACGACGCGTTGGGCGATAGACTCCACGACTCTTGCTGAAAAGTGCTCGGGTGCTTCTTCGCGATGCTCTTGACATGCTTGCTTTACTGCTGATATTATATCAATTGGCTTGTTCTGCATTATTTTCCTCTTCGGGCAAATTTTCACCATATAATGCAAATCTATGAATTGGAGCCATAGATTTAATTTTACTGGCAAATTGGTCGCCTATCTTTTTAATTATGTTTGTACAAGAATGTCCAGTGTGATCAAACAGCATGACCGTGGCGGTGTCTGATTTAATAACGTCTTGCTTTGTCCAATCTGATCCTTTTATTATAACATCGGGCTTTACTTCGTTAAGCATTGCTTGTAGTTCTTCGTTGCCGCTAAATACCACAACCTCATCAACCCATTTAATTGAAGCTAAAAGTTGTGCTCGTTCTTCAACGGGGACAATGGGACGATTTTG
>MPMD02391031.1_pt1 | contig 10510 bp, 10 predicted proteins | sample 1617291 | NCBI WGS metagenome assembly MPMD02 (sample SAMN05944810, study PRJNA350692) | marine metagenome | biome: marine; feature: ODZ; material: water; isolation source: 120 m water sample filtered on 30 um supor filter | place: Pacific Ocean | collected 2012-04-09 | depth 120m m | reverse complement strand
TCATTATGGACTTGGCTACTGTACTCCCGAGATACAGTTTGTGGGCCGGAGTGGCTATCACTTATTTCTGCACTCAGCTTGGACCTAAACAGATCGGATACTCGGTATTGCCCTTCCATAACCTCCTTTTTGGACAAAGTCTTATGTTTCTTGCTATACATTTGATTGTGGAGATATACAGCCGGTAACTCTAGGATTTTGGGGTTAATCTTCCCCAGACCCCAATAGTAGTTAGCCGACTCTTTCCAGTTGACAGGATATACTAGTCGAGCTGGGTAAGTTTTTACCTCATTCGGGTAGAATTTCCTAAGATCCCTGAGAAAACTCTTAGCTGTCAACGTTGGGTCTGCCCATCCTATCTTATGCTCTCCCTTTCTCCATTTAGAGTAACTGGGGTGCTCCTCAAACAAGAGTTTCATATGATGTGAGTACCTATTACCTTTATTGGCAGCCATGATTCCTATGCTAATATCATTGGGGTCATCATGCTCAAAAGCCACAAAGTTATGGGTTTTAAGGTCTTCAATCATGAAAGAAAGGTCTTTTAATACAACAATATCACAGTCCAACCATATTCCACCAAACTCATACATGAGACAGAAGCGTATGTAATCGGCTCTCATCGCAAGAGGTTGAATATTGACGAAATTAGGATCTATGGACCTCGAGACCACTGGTATCATTTGATCATCCAACACTATTATCTCAAAGGAATCGTTACAATGTTTCTTAACAGTCTCCAGGCATAGATCTAAATAAGGAGGTTTTACCGAGTCTGGTGTTTTGTTTTGCCAATACAGCCATATAATGGGTTTACTTAACTCACTAATCTTACGAGGCCATAGATCAGAATGTTTGGATTCTTTTGCTTTCTCTAATCTATATTTGGGTGGAAAATCATCCTCGATCAGCCCGTAGTTATGAGTTGTCAAGGATTCGGAATAAGTGTAACTCTTGGGAATATTCCAGTTTAGACCATATTGTGATATTAGATAGTCCTCGGTATTTTTACAAACTTGAAAAGATCTACCAACAAATGTAAGAGGTCGCGTGTCATCTTTAGGAATTTTCCACCTACAAAGTCCATGTTTTGACCGGTTACATCTCCCGTTATAGGATGCGTACCATCTGTAATCTTCCTCGTCATACAGGAAGAAAATATCAATATTCACACCGGTCTCTAAATGTTGGAAAGTGAGTTCGTACCCTTTTTCAGGTGTTCCTCTCCTATGCTTCAGCTCAAAGTTGTCCAGATTTTCTTCTATTTTGGGTGAGTAATCGCTATAGAGTACATCTAAATCTATATCACCATCGTACGAGATAAACCTGTTTTCACGGTAAGCTCCCAGTAATGTACCACAGCTAAGCCTAAAAGGAATTTGGAGATTATCGAGTCTGTCTGCCATATCGTGAAGAGTCTTGGAAAACCGTAATTGTTTTTCATTTAAATTGAATAGGTTTCTATTGTATTTAAGATACTCTCTTATTACAGTATTAGCCCTTACTCTATGAGTGTCCCCATGTTCAGTATGTATAGTACTTGTTAATGTATGGTTAAGAGGGACGAACAAAGATTTGTGCAAGATGTATGTTCGAACAAGAGCATATACAAATTGATCTGAAGTGCCGGCTGGAGCATGCTCCTTTCTAATATGGAACCTTTGGTTGGGTCCTTTAGTAGCACTCAACATCCTATCCATTCCTTTGCGATTTATTAAATATGCAGTGGTACTGTGACAAGGATTATCTATATCATGGAGGGTGAAGCTAGATTTTACGATTGTCGGGGGGTGCATGCAGAATAGTTGGATGATCTCCCAATCTATAGGAGCGTTTGCTATAATGTCGCTCAATTTTCCATCCCAGAAAGGCACAAGAGAAAGCGACGCATCATCTTCTAGTATCAATGCAACGTGTTCGTTATTCTCATAGGCGGTCTTAATAGCCTGAAGATGAGACAATGTACAGCCCACCTCTGATGGAGATAAGTCTGTGTATTCTATCGCATACGAGATATCTCCATACGCACCAAACAGGATATTATCTAGAGAATTACCTGGTACCCCCGGTATTCTATTGGGAGAGTTTATATTTAATAGTTTGAATTGGTTCTCCATGAATTTTCTACGGTCTACACTCCTATCCATATTAATGTAATACACGGGAACGTCTATATTTTGTTGCATTTGTTTTTGCGAATCATTCATGTACTTACTATGTTCTAGGTAAGTTTCCAGATGGCTCATAATATTTTCTGCTGTTATTTGTGAGGAATATACATAAGGTTTGTTACGAAACTTGAACCACCAAACTAAGAAACCTATTAGTCCTAAGACAGCAATAATAGCTAGTGCAATTAACACCTTATACTTCGTCTTCATTTATTACATGTTAATTTTTTTTGTAATAAATTTAGGATGGAGGAGGGCCACAAAAGGTCTTGTAGCTCCAGGGATCACTATCAGGATCGTGAGCAGTGGAACAGTAGCTAGCGCAGAAAGGTTCATTCTTGTCCGAGAGCTCGTACACTGCTCCTGCGAGTAGGAAGATGCCTATAGCGATGAGCACCTTGGAGGCTAGGTTTAAGGGACACTTCTGCCCCTGCGCTTTCGAGTATCCCAGTTTACAATAGATAAAGAGCACAAAGCCCAGAGAGCCCAAGACTATAGAGGCTAGGGTAAGATTTTTTGCTTTGACTGTCATTTTATCTATCGCGAAGAAAATAATACCGCATAAATAAATGAGTAAAGCAGGTATTATTAGAGACTTTAAAGTCTTGGCGCAACTCTTCACCAAGGCTAAGAAGAACAAAAGGACGAAGGCTCTCGAACCAGGCAGAGACAATAATAGATATAGGGCATACACAAATGCCGCTTCTGCCATCTGTACCATCCCTGGAGACGTCATTAAGTCTATCTCTGTTGTACGAAACAAAGGTCGGCGCCCTGACGGCACCAAAGCTCCTAAGAGGGAGGTGTACGTTACTACTAACGAGGTTACTAACATGTTAGCTCCTCCAGGGCTCGGGAAAGCGACCACAGACAAAATTGACGAGTACATCAAGACCGGTAAGATAGTAGCAGCTGAAACAGCTCGAGCGTGGCTAAAGAGACATGGTACTGAAAAGTTGACCCCTGACAAGCATGCCACGAAAGTGTTCGAGACTATAGCTGGGGTTGGTGCCGCTACCGCTCGTGCCTGGCTCAAACATTACAACGATATACCAAAAGCCTCTCGTCCTACTCCTATAGATTGGGTGAAAGCAAATAAGAGAAGGATGCCAACGAGGAAGAAAGGAGTATTCAAGTCACTAAGTCACGTTCAGCTGATAGGACTGAAGTACCGAGAGGATCTAATGAAGAGGATCCCCCGACACTACATATATATCGTACAGCTCATGATCAGGGTTGTGCTGGCAAAAAACTTCGGTGGAAAGTCATTCGAAATGAAAACAGTGGGATCATATTTGCGGGGAGCAGAAGACTCCGGCGATATCGATATTTTACTAAGAAGCACTAAGTTCACGCTTGCTAAGGCGGTAGCAGTATTGACGGAAGCAGGCATCGTCGTCGCTAATATGAGCACAAAAGAAGACAGTAATAAGAAATTTGCAGGCATATGTCACTGTCCCAGTGGTCAGTGGTTCTATTTCCATCTAGACATCTTCTGGACCACCAAGCAAGCTTGGGGGGCGGCACTCCTGGCATATACTGGAAGTAAAGTCTATGCCCAGCGAATTCGCAATATCGCTCACAAACAGGGATATCTTCTAAATCAGTATGGCCTTTTCAAGAAAGGTCACCCCGTTGCTCTGAAAGAGAGAGACATTTTGAAGGCCATAGGTGAACCATATCTTCCTCCTGAGTGCAGATAAAAAATCTCTCCTTGTAATAAATGGATTATTACAAGTTGACCCTCATAATAGTGACTGTCTTACTATGCCTCTTAATCGTGGGGAATATGCTGATGTACTTCTTTCCGGATACCTTCCTGCCACTACCAAACCCCCAGCCCTTCAGCTCCGTGTGGAATCCTGAGGATAAGAAAGATATGAAAAGATTACTCAAGGAAAGTGTGAAAATAACCAGTTCTCACGGGATAGAGATGGTGGCGATGTTCGGAACCTTAATCGGGGTAGCTCGTCACGAAGGTGTTATCCCGTGGGACGATGACATGGATTTCGCTGTTAGCTTGAAAGACAGAGATAAATTACTGTCTTTGAAGGACGAACTTGCAGCGGTTGGGATAGGGATAGCACCCGTGGCTGCTTATCGTGTTGGGCCTATCAAGATACCGTTCCAGGGCTGGAAGAAGCACTTGACGAAGTTATACCTGTTGGACCGACCAAACATTTCCTCATATAGTTCGTGGTCGTGGCCCTTCATCGATATCTTTTACTATAGTGAAAAAGGAGACACGATAGTAATACCTGACCAGAAAGGTCCAATCTCTATCTCAAAAGCTAATTTCTTCCCGCTAAAGACCAATCTGTTTGAAGGCATCCCGATAAGCATTCCTAACAAGATCGACCCTATACTAAGTGATGAGTTCGGTAATGACTGGGAAGAAGTCTGTGCATCCTCTGGTATGAACCATCGCAGAGAGCGTATACAGCGCTCTGGGCATACAGCATTATGTAAAAATGTAACGGGTTCCTCACCCACAAAACAAGGAATTTACGACAATGTCTGGGTCATAAACCTAGACAGACGTCCAGAACGTTGGAGATCCACTCTGAGTAGACTCAACCAATTTGGACTACATCCACATCGATGGAGTGCTACCGACAAAGAAGATCCGGCTGTGGTGGCCGAGTATAACAAACTGAATCCGATAATACGCAAAGGGGAATTTGCTTGCTACAAGTCTCACCTTAACCTGTGGAATTTCCTGTATCAGTCAGGAGTTCCACACGCTATCATCTTCGAGGATGATATATCTGTTCCTTCCGGGATCGGACTACAGGACGTTACCAACGTTATCGATAGTAGCAAAGGATTTGACATACTCCTTCTGGGACACTGCTCATCGTCATGGATTCCTCGTAAACCTTCAGGGGTAGCTGGGATAGGAAGCGCTATGTGCACACATGCGTATGCGGTGTCCAGAGAAGGTTTAAGGAAACTGGTGGAAGGAACCCACGATTATATACATGCCGTCGATGCATACTTGCATAAAAGATTTTGTCCTGATAACCTATGTTACTACGCTAAAGATCGAGCAAAATTGCCCAGGGGTGGAAAGATCTGGGCAGAAGGACTTTTTGCACAAGACGATAACTTCCCTACCGATATACAATCAGAGCATATAACCCTTAGAAGAATGATCGGATGAGGTACATGACTCCTATCTAGTCCAGTTTGGAAGAATAAAACTGTGGTGTTTAGTTAGAAGGTCTTTAATGTGGTCTATGTTTCTATCTGCGTACGCTGCTGCCTCTGAACTGGTCCTAGTGGTAAAATCCGACCAGACAGCAGCCATTACCGCTGTTATTAGGAGCATATGAGTCAGTATCTCAGCGGAAGAAGGCATTCTGAGCCACACCAACGCAAACAACATGGTTGTGATTATACCAGCGCTCACCAGAGATCTTCTCCATTTTATCGTCCTGAGATCGTACGTCGTACAGTATCGTATCTTCCTTAAAGATGACGAGATACTGTCCATGTCTCGTGTCTTCGCAGCCGCATAGGCATTCTTCTGTTCTTTCCTTTCTTTAACGACCGCAAAGACGATCCAGAACAGGATAAAACCGACTAGTATAAGTAAGAACTTCATTTTAGCTATTTAAATGTTGGTATATCTCATTTAAATGACAATGTTGGGTATATTCATCCTAGCTGTGTTGGTCCTATACATTCTAACTACTCAGCGAATCGGACCTACAGACAAAACTAACTCAAAAATCCACCCGGTAAAAAGCGACGAACTATCAGACGTAGTCGACCGCATAGAATGGTCGCTGTTGAGGGAAAATCGCGTGAACTACCCAGCGAGGTACCTAATGTGGGGGCTATGGGTAACGTTCCTAGGAAGCTACATGTTTACCGACACACTGCCCAGTCCAGGTGTGTTTATCAGGAACTGGGTGGTAATCTCAATAGTGTTGCTTAGCCTTCACGGATTCTACTATTGGCATACGGACAAGTTTTCGACCTTTGCCAGTTTGAGCGCTCTTGAGAAAGCTCGAGAACAACTCGGAGTTAAGAAAGGGGATCTTAGTAAGCTCGAATCATGTGGTAGAGTGTTCATGGGCGAAGATGCTCCGTGGACTTTCACCCATACCGATTACATGCTAGGGACTAGATCCCCAAACGACTATTAATCACGGCCACCATAACAATTAGGACCAATACATCAAGAATACAGATGCAGTCAAATCTGACTGGGTCATTTCTGAAACAATCACGTAGACGATTCATCACTTTCCTCTGCATGGGCCACAACGCGGGCCATGGACCCCATGTCCCCACATTCTCGATGCTGCTCAGGTTGGGTGTATCCTTATCCGGTTCTATAACACACTGAGGAACTTGAACTCCAAGTCTAGGTATCCTTTTGGTGCTAAGGAACGCCGAAAAGACTAAGTCATCATTTAGGAAGCACTCTCGATGACGATTCCAGTATGACATGAACGCTAGGAGCTCCTGGCGCTGTATGAGACCACGTCTGAAACATATTCCTGTGTAACCTGTAACGGTAGTAATATTCTTGCTGCCTAACAGGGAAGGGAAAGCCGTTGGATGATATTCCTTGCGCCCAGTCATGGCAAGGAACCATGGTATGTTGCTCAGACCTAGATACTTATGTACTATACCAGCTCCAGACAGTACGCAACGGGGATGCTTGGTGTGAGCTTCTTCGTAGATGCTCCTGAGCCCAGAGTCGTATATAATGTCGTCGTCTAGAGCTACCACAAGAGTCGTTGGTGCTTCATCAGAATTTAATACACCAAAAAACTTAGTGATAGGACCGTAATCTTCTTCAACGGGAATCACTGTCACTCCCGGGTGGGTCAACTTTGGGTAAGGTACTCCATCGGCTGATACCGAAGGTAACGCTAAATAAACAGCATCAAATTGCTCAACAAGCCTATCAAGAACTTTATTAAAGTACTTTGGTTGCACTGTGCGAGTGGTTAGTGAACATACGACTCTCCTCTTTATTGAGGTACAGCTTCTTAGTTTGATGGGTTCCGGTCTTGTCGACACTGCGAGGACCATCGCCACTATAAGAACCAGTATAATAGCACCTAACATTTCTTTGATCAGTCCAATATTTTAGATCCACTAATCCCACTTAAACTTTCTAGCGAAGTACAACAAAATGCGCTTGGTAATGATTACAACCATAGTCGTTGCTTTACTCTTGTTTCGCTACTTCCAACCCATATTACAATGGACCTGGATTCCAAGGATCGTAGTCAACGGATTCGGGGAGAACCAGATCGCAGTGTACAGGACAACAAGAAGTCGACTCGTGAACAAGAAAAAGTATAACAACTGTCACGAAAGGTGGCTTCAGCTTAACCCACATATTAGAATGTACTGGTTCAACGATAGGGACTGTCAAAGATTCATGCGCGCACAAGGAGAAAGGGTATTCAATGCTTACATGGCTCTTCAACCGGGAGCCTATAAGGCTGACCTGTTTAGGTTATGCATCTTATACCAACGAGGAGGGGTCTATGTAGACGCAGAGTCTCTCCCCTATGTCTCACTAAAAGAGATGAAGAGAGAGACAGGGTCTAAGTTTGTGTCTGTGCTAGACTCAGGGTCTGACGGGATACATAATGGATTAATCATGAGCCCAAGAGGGCATCCTTTCTTGAAGGTAGGCATTGAGAGAATTCTGAAGATAGTCGAAGCCAGAAGCTATGAGGATGGTACTCTATCAATCACCGGACCAGTGTGTTTAGCAAGAGCCATTAACGAGTGTATGGGACGAAAGCCCGACACAAGGTTTGTCGCAGGACTAAACGAGTATATGGGACAAGACCTATACCTATTTGTTCATAAATTTGGACCGTCTCAATACATATACAAGGGTAAGAAGCGCATACTGGCAAAGAAACATTGCTTATGGTCCTACCTGCGAAACCTGAAGAAAAAGTCGAACTATATCAACATGTACCGAGAACGACAGGTCTATCGAACTATAGTCTAAGAGTCTTTCTCATTGTTATCAAAGTGATGTATAATACTTTGATAATACAGATAAGTGTTCTATTGGCCATATTGATACTTCCCATGCGCACAAATAGACGAGCTCTCCTGGTGATAGCGTTGTTTTGGTACTCATACAAGTCGTGGTTGATCGTGGGAAAACTACTGGAATTAATCGGGAAAATACTAATGAGGAGTAACTACTCTAGCTATCGAGATGTGGCTAACAGTATATTTCGGGATAACTTCAGAGTACGAAGTAATTTCGGTGCACTACCGAGTAAACCCACTATACTAGTAACTAATTATCCTGTGAGTCTTCTCGAGTATCTAGCGCCTGCTCTGGTTCCTGGATCTACATGTCTACTAGCGTCGAAAGTAGCGAAAAGGTGGATGAGTCTGGTATACACATCTAGCGAGTGTTGCTACATACCTACCGAAAAGGGTGGACGTTACGACATAGTGAAAGAGCTTATCCGAGAAAGACTCAAGAGTAGTCACGTGATTGTATATGTAGAAGATTATAAACGAAGATACGGAAGGAGCGTTGGAAGTTTATGGAAGGGTACGTTCTGGATGGCCAAAGAGCTTAATGCCACCGTAACTCCGTTGGTGATAGATAAGGTGTATGAAAATCAATGCCGTATACCAGAGCAAAACTTCGGAATACACGTGGGACCTACCATGAATGTTCTCGATCCAGTGGCAACCCTCATCAGGGTACGTACCTTGATGAGAGAAATCAAGACTCTTTTTACACTGAATAAGTTCAAAACCAACAATCTTAGTCAATATAATCCAAATCTTGTTCTGTCATAGATTTAGTGTGTGACTCCTAGTCGTACTTTTAGTTTCTCCACCAAAGCTACATACTCGCTCTGTACTAAACTTTTGTCGGTGCCTTCGTATGACTTCCACGAGTCCCACTTAGCTCTCGCTTTCACATTGATAGCCCATGGCTGACCAGTAGTGTTATTACCAGCAGTGGCTTGTTTGTCGAAGGGTGGTTTTTTTAAAGCTAAGAGAATTGTTGATTCTAATAAATGATAACCGTATATATTAGTGGAGTATTTGACATGTTTCATTATGGACATATGGAGCTTATACGTCAGGTTCGACGCAAGTTTCCTAACTGTAGACTTATAGCAGGAGTTCACAGTGACAAAGATGTCGCAACGTACAAGAGGGTACCTATCATGACTATGAGTGAGAGAATTAGGACCATAAAAATATCTGGCCTAGTCGATAAGGTCATCGAAAATGCCCCGCTCCTTGAAACAGAGAGGTTTTACCAGATCTACGACATCGATAAGACGGCTCATGCCCACAGCATAGAGCAACATGAACATTATAGGAAACGATTTTATCCCGAAGCCGGAGATAGACTCGTTAGGATAAATTACACTTCTTCCATATCTACTAGTGATCTAATTAGAAGAATTCTGAGACGCCGTGCGTCTCCTGATGACGTAGTATACTAGTGACGGTATCACGAGAATTAAGATAGAGAACAACAGTATCTTGTACTCTTGGAACAGGAATATCAGTATAGAGCTGTCACTCTTTTCCCACGACCCCTTTCCTAGGTGTACAGCATAGATATCAGGGTCATAATTAAGGGATATGATATCGGAGGTCAGCCCGTAAGGATGAAACAGCTTGAACGGATAATAGTTAAGTTTATAGCGCGTCTGATACTTGCTGAACATCCTGTTAAGTATTCCCGGACCTGTGGTAAACATGATCGTGATGTGACGGCTGTAGTACATAGGAGTAGTCTTGTACATCTCGAGTTCGATGAACATCTTACTCCAAAATACGTGACCGGCTTTAGAATACATCAACGAGTTAGATATGTGAACATCACTATATAGTTTGTTGGGTGTCTCAACTAGATATATATCTTTTGGATATCTCTCTACAACCTCGTTCCAGGATCTATTACAGAAATAGTCCATGTCTGCATATAGACCTCCATATCGATGGAGTATAAAGTACCTCACTGCGTCGCACCGCTGAATATGATACGGATAGCTATCATACATCTCTATGTGTTGAGGATAGCAGTACTTCATGAGTTCTCGAGATCGATCCAGATTCCAACACATATAGGTCCATGAAGAGTTCTTAGTTATCCAGCTATCGCGGTACTTCTTGAGACCTTCAAGAGCCTTCTGCGCTGTCTTACGGTCAGGGATCACTCCGAACCATATCTGATGGATGATCGTACTGTCTTTACTAAGTAAATAGCGATCCAAATCTTCAAAGCTTAATTCATCCATTTATCTTGGATTGTAGCTTGTGTTTAATCAGATCTAAGCATCCACGATACAAAGACAAATGGG
>MPMD02083273.1_pt1 | contig 10512 bp, 7 predicted proteins | sample 1617291 | NCBI WGS metagenome assembly MPMD02 (sample SAMN05944810, study PRJNA350692) | marine metagenome | biome: marine; feature: ODZ; material: water; isolation source: 120 m water sample filtered on 30 um supor filter | place: Pacific Ocean | collected 2012-04-09 | depth 120m m | reverse complement strand
TCGGGTTCGCTCATGCGTCCGGCGCCGGCGGTGCGGCAGGCCTGCCAACCCTCTTCGGGGCCGACGACGTTGTAGCCCAGCATATCACGCAGGGTGGTCAAGTTGCGCTGGGTGATCGGGCTCTGCCACATTTGGGCGTTCATGGCGGGCGCAAGGAGTACGGGCGTGTCGCGTGACAGTGCCGCGGCGGTAAGACAGACGACGTCGTCGCAGATGCCGGCCGCGAGCCTGGCGATGATGTCGGCCGTGGCCGGAGCGATGATCAAAAGATCACACCACCGCGCGTCGGCGACGTGCTGGGATTCGAGGTTGTCGCGGGCATGCCAGACACTGGTTGTGACCTTGTGGCCCGAGAGGGTTTCAAAGGTCAGCGGCTCGACGAAGCGCCGTGCGCCGCGGGTCATGAGCACGCGAACATCCGCGCCGGCCTGCACCAGTTTGCTGACCAGCGAGGCGGACTTGTAGCACGCGATGCCGCCTGTGACGGCAACGATGATGCGCCGGTCACGCCATGTCACGTCGGGTTGATATGAGGCGTCGGGCAAATCACGACCGGATTCTTTGTACCCGCGAACGCATCCACGCATGGCGGACCAGCGGGGGTGCGAAACGCAGGGGAACTGGACGCTGGACGACCCAAGTCGCCCAGCCCATACGAAACCGAGCGAGGTCTTTTACAGCACCGACTCGGCCTCTTCGTCGGCGTTGTCCTGCCGGAGCAGCAATCGGTATTCGGCGCGACTTGTAAACATCCGATACGGTTCATCCACCCCACAGGTCACCAGATCGTCCACAAGGACTCCGATGTAGCTCTCGTCTCGCGAAAGGACGAGTGGCGCCTCACCCCGTAATGCAAGGGCGGCATTCGCTCCGGCGATGAGTCCCTGGGCCGCCGCCTCCTCGTAGCCGGTGGTACCATTAATCTGCCCCGCAAAGTAAAGACCGTCCACCCGCCAGGTCTCCAGCGAAGACCGCAGTTGTTCGGGTGGACAATAATCGTACTCCACTGCGTAACCATACCGCATGATCTGTGCCCTCTCGAGGCCAGGAATCGATTGAAAGATCGCATCCTGAACATCACGGGGCAAACTCGTAGAAAGACCGTTCACATACACTTCGCAGGTCCTGCGACCCTCCGGTTCAAGAAATAACTGATGCCGATCTTTATCGGAAAACCGCACCACTTTATCCTCGATCGAGGGACAATATCTTGGTCCGTTGCCGCGAATCTGGCCGGAGTACATCGGGGCGCGGGAAAGATTGGCCCGAATCAAGTCATGAACGCTAACGTTGGTGTGCGTGATGTAGCAAGGCAATTGGTTATCGGTTACTCGATCCGTAAGAAAAGAAAAAGGTTGAGGATCGTCATCGCCCGGCTGAAGTTCCGTGGCCGCATAATCAATAGTGCGCCCATTGAGTCGCGGTGGCGTGCCGGTCTTGAATCGCGATGTCACGAAGCCGAGGCGATGCAGTGCCTCGCTGATGCCGGCGCTCGTCCCCTCCCCTGCCCGACCCCCATCCGTTTTTTTCTCCCCAAGATGCATCAGCGCCCGCAAAAACGTACCGGTCGTCAAACAGACGGCTCGCGCCTGGTAAAGGGCACCACCTGCTGTGCGGACTCCGCAAATCGCTTGTTTGCCGGTCCTCTCCTCGACGAGTAGATCTTCGACGATCTCCTGGCGCAACTCAAGATTTTCCTGCTCTTCAACGACCCGCTTGACATACTGCTGGTATGCCAGTTTGTCCGCTTGTGCCCGGGGGCTGTGCATGGCTGGCCCCTTGCGTCGATTGAGCAACCGGAACTGAATTCCCGTTGCATCGATTGCCGCTCCCATGGCACCACCGAGCGCGTCGATCTCGCGGACGATCTGCCCCTTTGCCACACCACCGATCGCAGGATTGCAACTCATCTGCGCGACCGAGTCGAGGTTGGTCGTCAAGAGTGCCGTTTTTGCTCCCAACCGCGCAGCGGCCAGTGCCGCCTCGGTACCTGCGTGGCCGGCACCGACGATCACCACATCGTAGTCGTAATGGGAGATCGGCATTGTTGCTCCGAGTGAGAATCGTTTCCTGGCAAACCGCATGAGTTGTCATTCTAGGCAAGCACTCGGTCCGACGAAAAGGATGGGCCGGGGTATCCCCGCAAGAATCGGAAAAGATTGCGGCTGAAAACCGGATGAGCAAGAAGCCAAGAAAATGGACCGCGGGTGCCCCTTCATTCAGGCGGCGCCCGAAATGGGTCCATGCGGAGTGTGCAGATCGAAGAGCCCGAAGATCTCCTTCTGAGAAAGCCCCGTATTCTTGGGCGTCTGGGCGTTGGCTGAAAAAATTGTGTCGAAGATCTCGCGCTTTTCCATCAGGATCTCATGGATGCGTTCCTCAATGGTACGCTGCGAGAGAAAACGGGTGACGGTCACCGGGCCGCTCACACCGATCCGATGGGCACGATTGATCGCCTGATCCTCGACCGCCGGATTCCACCAACGGTCAAACAAGAAAACGTAACTGGCATTCTGTAAATTAAGCCCAACGCTTCCCGCCCCGTAGCTCATCAGAATGACCCGGTTTTGCTCCTCTTGGCGAAACTTCCGAAGAACCTCATCCCGGTACCGGGTGGGAATCTTGCCGTGGTATTGGACGGGACCAAACCTCGAAAGTCGCAGAGCGAGCTTTTCAATCGTCGCTACATATTGACTGAAGATGATCGCTTTTTTACCGCTTGCTGCAATTTCTTCCAATTCTGCTTCCAAACGGTCCGCTTTTGCGCTCTCGCCGGTTACCGGATCAAAATTACAGATCTGTTTGAGCCGCAGGATCAGTTCAAAGACGTGGGTGACGGTGGCGGCGGTTCCCATTGCGGAGAGGCGGATGGTCCCCTCCTCCTCCACCTGAGAGTAGGTCTCTCTCTGGGAAAGTGTCAAATCAATCACGGCATCGCGAACGAGTTTAGGTGGCAAATCCTTTAGGACTTGGTCCTTGGTTCTTCGCAGCACATAGTCGTTCACACTGCGGGCCATCCGGGAGGGTCGCATGCCTGGACTGAGATGTCCCGGCGCAACAAATTCAAAGATTCCCACAAGGTCGTCGACACTGTTTTCCACCGGAGTCCCTGTCAGCGCCCAACTACGGCGCCGAGAAACCGAACGCACCGCCTCGGCAGTTGCTCCATAGCGGTTCTTGATCCGCTGTGCTTCATCGAGCACGACGAGATCGTAACCATCCTCGTTGCGACCGATGAGATCTCGATCGCGTTGGACCAACTCGTAATTCGCCACCGCAACGATCGTTTGGGGGAACTGCCACTTCCACGCACGCTCCGTTGCGTTACCGGAAATGACATTCATTGGAATCTCAGGGGCCCAAAGCTCGAACTCTCGCTGCCAGTTGGTCACAAGAGGTTTTGGGCAAATAATCAGAACGCGGCGGATCTGGCCTGCGTGGAGCAATAACCGGATTGTCGTGATTGCCTGCATCGTTTTCCCCAAGCCCATCTCATCCGCCAAAACCGCCGCATATCGGGGAAACAAAAAAGCGACTCCGGCAAACTGATAGGGAAAAGGATGGAATGGTAGGGACAGCGAGCTATCAGCCAACAACTCCTCGAGCGAGGGTTGGAGCAAGTACCATAGCCGCTCCTCAAGTTTTACAATGTCCGCCGGTGGAGCCATTCGGGTCTTGCTCTTTGGAGTAACCCGCAGGTCGGACCGACTGCTTGACCGCTGAGATTCTGGCATCGGCTGGACCACGGCCTCAGACTGCGAAAAATGATAACTACGCAGTGCTGGCCGAACAGCTCTCAGGTCGAGCGACACGACCCCAGGAGGTGGAGGATCTCCGCAAACCGACTTGACGGCAATCTTTGGCAGACGGTGCAGAGCCGTTTGCCAACCGGTCCTGTACATACGCACATCGATGGAGAACTCGGTCAACCCCTTGAGAGGATCTACAACAGGATGCTTGCGCGATGAATTTTGATCTTTGGACATCCTCGCTCCTCGAAAAACGACTCAAGCCGCCGGTTGTTTCCGGATGCCTCCCTGTGCTTCCTGAATTGCTTCGTGGATACGCGTAAATGGTTCCAGTAAATCCAAACTGGTTCCCAACGAGTCCAGCAATTCGCCAGCGCGTGCAAGATCCTGCTCGTATTCGAAACGGGTCGCTATCACCACGCCGTTCCGCTGGATATGCACCAGTTGCGGCAACGTCTCGCTAGCATCGGCATCCGATTCTTTCGATTCCCCACCAACTAAAATGAGCGGTTGCGGGATGAGGTGGCGCAGGACGAGCATTTCCGGGACATCGGTGAGCAGCAAGTCCAAGCCGACTTTGATTTCAGCATGGAGGGCATGGCCGATCTGTTCCCCGCAGAGATACTCATCGAGGGTCGGCCCGTAGAGAATCTCCTGGGCGCGATTCGGCTTGACCGGGGCGGTGCAATGGAACTCCAAAGGCCGGCTGCTAGCATTGATTAATAAAAGGCCACCGATCCGAGAGGACTCCGTATCTCGAACGACCGAAAGGAACCCTAAAGTCTTTGATAATGTGGCCTTGGCATTGGACATCCGGTATCCTCCACTCCTTCATCCGGGAACCTGGTGAGCGTTTTGGTGGGCATCGACTCTTGATTGGATCGGATGCCCCGGGGTCGAGACTTTAGCCGGGACAACCCCCCCGAGAGGCGACGGCAAACCCAATTTGTTTTACCGATGCGTATTTAACGGTTGGCTTTATCAAAGAACACCCAAGGAACTGCTCGACACGCGTGCTAAGAGCGGCTAGAATCGTTAGTGTACTTCGTATCGTTCTCATACCCTTCCAGGTTGACAACATCGCACTCCCCTAACCAGCGATTCGCCTCCCCAACGGCGGCTAGCTCCTACGCGTGGAGAATTCGGTTCTATGTCTAGAGATCCTCAGCAAGCCTCCCAGTTGTTTTCTCAGATCGACATAACAGCCAGTTCGCAGGGCGATGCCTCAATGAGGTCCCATCGGCACGAGAACGAACAGACCGAATTGCTTCATCAGATTCTTGCTGCACTTGATCGCAATAACGATTTGCTTGAGGACGTTGTCGCAAATGCCCTGGCCAATCAACGACAGCGTGGTGACGAGTTACAGAGGTGGCGGCAGGCAAACCCGGGATTGGCAAGAAACTGCAAACAGGCCGCTGAGTCCCTCGCACAGGTTCAAGCCGAATTCCTGCACAACCTAACGGCAGAGGTCGAGGAAAATGCAGATGCGATGGGAGATGGTGAATTCGTTTTCAATGAGTTTGTCGATCGTTTCGGCCCACGCCTGGCGCACCTAAATGGTGTGTTGCAGATGCTCTCTCAATTGGGTCAGACAAACGATCCATCCCAACACGAATGACATCGACGCGGGGTTGACCTCGAGATACGAGACAGGTCGGCGGGGTTCTCGACTTTTGCAACCGCAGGAGCTATTCTTGGCTAGTCGGCTGTTGCGCCGTTTCCTCGGTTTTTGTGCCGCCTTTCCGAGCCTGTGCTCGCTCTCTAGGGATCAACATGCCTGAGCCTGAAACAAATATTGATGTCGTGGCTGCCGAAGCAATCTCGGCAGCGCGGTGCGAGCTCGACGCCCACGTTCATGAGATTGTGCAGTGGCACTTTCATCCCTCCACCGGCTGTCCCTTTTGGCTGCAATATGCGAAGGAGGTTCTCAACTTTGACCCTCTTCGCGAAATCAACACCTACGATGACTTAAAAAAGTTCCCACCTTTCGAAGACGAACTTCTGCGCGGAGGCCCGGTTCGACGGTGGGTCCCAAAGGGGTATGAAAACTCACCGATTTTCGTGTTTGAAACCGGGGGGACCACAGGAATCCCAAAATCGCGGATTGTCATTGATGATTTCCGCATCGATTACGAACTCTTCAGCAAAACACTCCCCGATGAATATTTCCCACCCGGGAGTAATTGGCTCATGCTAGGCCCTTCGGGACCGCGACGGTTGCGGCTCGCGGTCGAACATCTCTGCCAATTCCGTGGTGGGATCTGCTTCTGCATCGACCTCGATCCGCGTTGGGTCATCAAATTGATCAAAAAGGGATGGATGGATCATCTTGAAGAATACAAAAAACATCGCATTGATCCGGCAATTACCATGTTCGGAGCAGGCCACGACATTCGCTGTCTTTTTGCGACCCCTAAACTGCTTGAAGCGCTGGCATTGGGTCTTGAGGAGCAAGGGAGCAGCATTGCGGAAGCGGGCATTACGGGCATCTTTTCCGGTGGAACTGAATTCACACCGCAATGGACCCGTTTTGCTACGGAGGAATTACTCGGCGGCAGCCCTTCCGAGGGCGGCATCTACATGACACCGACCTACGGCAATACACTCATGGGCCTCGCCTGCTCTCGCCCCGTCCGAGCAGAAGATGGCTACAAAATTGCCTATTACGCGCCGCAACCTCGCGCGGTTCTGGAAGTTGTTGATTTTGACGAGAGCGACCGCATCGTTGCCTACGGAGAAACCGGTCGTGTGCGACTTACCACATTGACGAAAGAGTTCTTTGTTCCCGGATTTTTAGAACGCGACGAGGGCGAACGGGAACCGCCCTACGAGAAATATCCCTGGGATGGTGTCAGTGGCGTACGGCCATTTCGAAAACTGACCGATGCAACAACCGTTGGAGTGTATTGAAAGAAATGGGCCGTCATCCGTTTCACTTTTGTGCCTTCTGAGACCCGAACCGCCAACCATGCTCAAGCTACCTATTATTCGCTGGGGAAAACCGTACGAGTCTCTCGAGTCTCGTGAAATTCGACATTTCATCAGCGGTGAGACGATTGCGCAAATCAGTCAGGCGGGGGCGGGACTGCTGAAACGCGATTTGCGCAAGGCGACAGCAGCCCGAGAGGCCCTTCGGTGTATTCCTTGTGCAGAATTGATTCAAAAGGTCCAACAGGCCGCAACCCTCTTCCGCGATGGCACACTGCCGATGGGCGATGGCACCCAGACCCCCGCTGAGTTCGCTCGTGCCCAGTCGGCGACCACCGGTCTTCCCGAACATATGTGTCGCAGCAATATGGAAAAAAATTACTATGTGCTCCGACATATGGATAGATTACTCGATGCACTCACGCGGGGATTGGACCTGAACATCCTCAGCCACGGCTATGGAACTGAAGAGCGTGGCGTCACCGTCAGCTATCAGGCACAAAGTCCCGTTCTCGGGCTCGTGCTGCCATCAAATTCACCCGGAGTCCATACGCTTTGGCTCCCCGTCATTCCTCTGCAGATCGGATTGGTTCTTAAACCGGGCTCCCTGGAACCGTGGACTCCTTATCGGATGATGTCTGCCTTCGTGGAAGCAGGGATCCCTTCCGAGGCATTTTCGATCTATCCCGGAGAAGGTGCAGATATCGGTTCGGCAGTCGTCTCTGATTGCAACCGCTGTATGATCTTCGGCGGCGAACCGACGATTGAGCAGTACCAGGGAAATCCCAAAGTTCAGGTCCACGGCCCCGGCTACAGTAAAATCCTTCTCGGAGATGATCTTGTGGATGACTGGGAAGACCATCTCGACCTCATGGTGGAAAGTGTGCTCGCCAACAGTGGGCGGAGTTGCATCAACGCCTCGGGGGTCTGGGCCTCCCGCCACACCCACGATATTGCCGAGGCGATCGCCGAACGAATTGGTCCCATCGAAGCCCTTCCTCCGGAAGATGAAGCGGCACAACTGGCGGCCTTCACAAATCCTGACATGGCTACTGCGATCTGGAACACGATCGAAGCGGACCTCCAAGAATCCGGGGTCGAACATCTGACCGAGTCCTTCGGTCCCCGACTGGTGCAACACCCCGAACATGCCTATCTAAAGCCCACGGTCGTCCACTGTAACAGTGCGACATGCAGCATTGCCAGCAAAGAATACATGTTCCCGTTTGTCGCGGTGGTCGAGTGTCCGGAAGACAAAATGATCGCGTCGATGGGGCGCACTCTCGTAGCAAGCGGACTCACCCGTGCGAGTGGCTTGCAGCGACAACTCACAGATGCCACACATATCGATCGGTTGAACTTAGGGCCCATCAAAACGACCCAGTTGGATTGGCTACAACCCCATGAGGGAAATATCGTCGATTTCCTTTATCGTGCCCGTGCCCTGCAGACCACAGACCAGGCAAACACATCTTTGCCGGGCGAGGGCAACAAAAAGGCGGAAACATCGACCTCATGAATCCCTTTGATGTGTACCCTCAAACGCGTATCGCTTTTGGTGTCGATCGAATCGATGACCTCGGATCTCTGGCAGTCGGTTTGGGGGGCGAACGGGTTTTGGTCGTCAGCGATCCTGGAATTGTCGCTGCGGGGCATGCCCCTCGCGGGCTGGAGGCCTTGCAGAAGGAGGGACTAGAAACAGAACTCTTTGTCGGTGTTCACGAAAATCCAACGACGGAGGATGTGGAAGCAGGACTCGTCGTTGCCGCGTGTTTTGAGCCCGACTTGATCGTGGGGTTGGGGGGCGGCAGTTCCATGGATTGCGCCAAGGGCATCAACTTCCTGTTTTCCTGTGGTGGCAAAATGCAGGATTACCGGGGGATCGGGAAAGCAACCCGGGACATGTTGCCGATGATTGCGGTCCCCACCACAGCAGGCACCGGGAGTGAGGCACAGAGTTTTGCACTCATCTCCGATTCTCAGACGCATGAAAAAATGGCTTGTGGTGATCGCCGTGCGGCATTTCGTATTGCCCTACTCGATTCCAAGCTGACCCAAACTCAACCAGCTTTGCTGACCGCCCTGACTGGAATTGATGCGGTCGCACATGCCCTGGAGACCTACGTCACGACGCGTCGGAATCCGGTATCGCTCGCCTACAGTCGAGAAGCGTGGAGATTGCTCGCGAGCAACTATCTAAAGGTCATTGATGAACCAACCGATCTGCAGGCGCGCGGTGGAATGCAACTCGGTGCCTGTCTTGCCGGCACAGCAATTGAAAACTCGATGTTGGGTGCTGTCCACGCTCTGGCCAATCCACTAACTGCCAACTACGGTATCGTCCATGGTCAAGCCGTGGCCATCATGCTTCCTCACGTCATCCGCTACAATGCGACTGTTGCCGGACTCTGGTACGAGGAGATCCTGGCGAGCGCACAGCCTTTGGAACATTGTCCGCCAGCGAGCGCCGGAGCGGGTGGACTGGCCGATTTTGTCTCGCTGCTGATTGAACGAGCGGGCCTTAAAAGTCGTCTGACACAGTGCGACATCGATCCGACTGCACTGGACGAACTGGCTGCGGCGGCGGCGCAACAGTGGACTGGGACCTTCAATCCCCGTAAAGTACATGTGACAGATCTCCAAGATCTTTATCGGGCCGCTCTCTAAGGACCGGACTATGAACTTGGTTCAACGTGCTTCTTTGCCGCACTGTTTGTCACTCTGTCTGTTCTCCTGGATCTTTTTCCAGGCAATGATTCCCGCTGATTGCCATCTCCATGCTGGCGAGGAAGACCCACATAGCACGACGAACAACGACTGGCCTCTCTTTCGCGGCAACCCTGCCGGGACCGGCGTTGCAACCTCTACGTTGCCTGAGAATCTGCAACTGCTCTGGGAATTTCGCGCCGAAGAGAGTTTCTTTGCTGCCACTGCCGCGATCGTAGATGGCACGATCTATATCGGCGATGCCGACAAACATTTTTATGCCATTGAGCTTGAGACCGGTCACAAGAAGTGGAGTTATGAAGTCGACATCGGGTTTCTTGGCTCCGCGGCAGTACGCAACAACCGTGTCTTTGCAGGTGATAGTGATGGGGTTTTTTATTGCCTCGATGCAACAACGGGCAATCTGATCTGGAAACAAGAAACAGAAGCAGAAATCAACTCCAGTCCCAACTTCTACAAAGAAAGTGTGCTCATTGGATCGCAAGATGGGAGCCTTTACCGTTTTCGCATGAGTGATGGATCGATCATTTGGAAATATACAATCGAAGCAAGTGGTGGCATCCAATGCACACCGACTTTAGGTGAACAGTACGTTTTCATATGTGGCTGCGACGGCAAATTACATGTCATTGATGTCGAAACCGGCTCCACGGTGGAAACGGTGGAGATTGGAGATCCCACACTTTCAACACCTGCGGTGGTGGGACCAAACGTCTATTTTGGCACTGAGGGAGCGACGCTCTTTGATGTTGATTGGAAGAAGCCGAAAATCATCTGGAAATATCAAAATTCCAAGCGGCGTACTTCGTATCGATCGAGCCCCGCAGTAAGCGACCGTGGGGTGGTGATCGGCGGGCGCAACAAACTTGTAGAACTCATTGACGCCACGGGCAAAAGAAATTGGTCGTTTCCCACAAAAGGTCGCATCGATTCTTCACCGGTTATTGTCGATGATCGTGTCTTTGTAGGATCGGCAGATGGTCGCATCTACGGACTTGATCTAAAAACCGGAGAAAAAGTCTGGTCGTACGATGCGGGTGCTGCCTTCAGCGCCTCGCCTGCGGTTGCTCAAGGGCGTTTGGTCATCGGCAACGAAGAGGGTGTT
>MPMD02251001.1_pt1 | contig 10514 bp, 13 predicted proteins | sample 1617291 | NCBI WGS metagenome assembly MPMD02 (sample SAMN05944810, study PRJNA350692) | marine metagenome | biome: marine; feature: ODZ; material: water; isolation source: 120 m water sample filtered on 30 um supor filter | place: Pacific Ocean | collected 2012-04-09 | depth 120m m | reverse complement strand
TGTGCAAAAACAGCGAAGGTGACCCGGCGAAGCCGGGCCTAGCGGCCACGACTTGTTGGCGGCATGAAATTGAACTCTGTGGTCTTTTGCGATCTGAATAAATAAGGGGCCAACTGGGCAAGATAAGGTTCCGGACAGTTTTTTTACCTCGCCTAGTCGTATCGCGGTTTTTGCAAAAGCGCAAAAAAATCGACAATTCCTCGGGCTAAATAAAACGTCGATTCTATTGTCTTTAATATTACCGAACCGTTTTCTTCGGGATCGGGATGCGTAACCAATAGGACGAGATTTCCCATGATCGTACATCCAACCGGAATAATCTCTGGAGGATTATTGTCATCAAACATGGCAACATCTTCTTCTTTTCCAAGCTCAGCCTCAGGGTGTATCGACCGTATCCCATGCATAAATGTTAACCGGTCTAGAGGAACCTCGTTATTCCCGTGTACGATCTGCGGCTCGCTGAAATAACCCCCGTTAAAATTTACAAGAAACTGTCGGTAGTCGCTCGGAAGTCGGATGCGAACTCGTTCCTCAAACGAAACGATGTCACTTTCAACAATATTGGGAAAGCGCTCCGTAGAGAATTCTTTGTAAGCGTCATAAATATTAGACATTTGATTCATGCGTGCTTACTATAACGTGACTTTCAATTTTGTTGATCGGGGCGAAACAGTTGCTGGCGTGACGTCCTCAGCGTCGTGAATCTTGAGCGCGCCATCACGAATCTGAAGGTCGAACATGGTAGAGCTTGTTCCGCCAATGGTGGGTGTGGCCGTCACCGCCCACACCGAGGATTAAAAGTTAAGTAACACACTCATTGTATGGAAACATGAGAATTGTGCAAAAACAGCGCAGGTGACCCGACGAAGCCGGGCTTTGCGGCCACGACTTGTTGGCGGGGGTCCTCCAAAACTAGTCGAGTACTTGTGGGCCAGGTATGACAAGCGTGATGTCGATTCCAACATTCTCAAAAGCGCGATAAACCGGACCAGTTCCAAGTAAACCCGCAACAACTCCTAATATCAGCCAAAGCGTTGCGGGCGCGCCAATAACGATACTTGCCAAACGCCAATAGTCAGCCATGCGCCGATACGCGATTATGGTCCAGAATAAGCCCACAGGAGCAACTGTGGCGACAAGTAAGAGCGGCGATTCAACTGCGTAAAGGCCAATCGCCATGACCATGATTGCGAGTAATGCCGCCGTCCCGCCAAGGATCGAAAGATACGCGGGGTGCCGGATCGGACGGCAAGAGGGAATGCGCGCCGCAGAAGATGCTGGAGAAGAATCGTAAGGGTTCATGCGATCACGCGTTCGGCCAATGGTTGTGACAGTAGTCGCCGCGCCCAGCCAAGGGAGACGGCAAAATATTGCCAGATATTGTAATAAACAGGACCGTGGTTGAATGGCAAAGGAAGGCGAGTGCGCAGCACCCCTGCCAGCATGGTGTGTTAAGGGACAAAGCCTGCCAAAACAAAGGCTATTACGAATCCAATCGCGACAACGAACATCGTGAATATCGTCGAGAAAATAATGAGTAGGCCACGCCAACCACGTGTGGCAATTAGGTAGCAGGGCACGCTGATGAACCACGTGAAGAAGACGAAAGTGCCAAAATCAAAACAAGGAGTACAACGGCGAGTACGCGCATCTAGAACCGTCCACAGAACGACGCAGGTGGCAATTCCCCACATGAAGACAATCTCTAGAAAGGGTGAAACTGGCTGCCGAGCCGCCCCGCCGATTGCGCAGTACACTCCCAACAATATAGCCGTCGCGTAAAGATAGCCATATGATCGCAGGAAATCAGCAACGCGCACTGTATTGTCCAGTCACCTAACGGTTGTGACAGTCCTCGCCGCTCGAACCAATCGAGTCAGCCCCGCTCTGTCAGTTATTGTATCAGATAGTTTAAATGGTTATTCGCTAAGCGGCGATGTGCGCAGCACACCTTGCCGACAGCCTGTGTTAGCGGCTGTTGATGAACATCGAAATAAGTCCTAAAGCGAGCAAGCCGATACCACCCATGGATCCCGTGAATGCAGACCAATATACTCTTTGCCTGGAGCTGGATTCTTTGTGGATTGATCTCCGGAACCGGGATTGGGCTGTTTTTTCACCGGCGTGACTGGCTTGGAGGGTATGACTCGTGGCGAAGGCGGATGGTGCGACTCGGACACATTTCATTTTTCGGGACGGGGCTACTCAACCTCGGTTATGGGCTGTCGGTTGTAGCACTGGAGGTCTTACCACAACCACGACTTGCATCCGCTGCTTTCATTGTGGGAGCGGTGACGATGCCGCTCGTCTGTTTTCTTTCTGCATGGGATGATCGGGGTCGCTATCTATTTTTTGTCCCGGTGGTCAGCCTGTTACTGGCGACCGGAGAATTGTTGTGGGTGAGTCTAGCCAGATGAAAATCGGTTTCATTTCCATGAGCGGCGTGCGGGCATGCGACCCGGATTTACTCAAGCTCGGTCTCACACTACCCGGCTTTGTAGAGCGAGGAAAGACGATCGCTTCGTTACCCGGTTTGGGATTGCTTACACTCGCCGCCATGACGCCCGCGGAGCACGTTATCGAGTACATCGAAATAGACGACCTCCGCTACCAATCGACGCTCCCGGGCCACTTCGATCTGGTTGCCATTTCTAGCTTCAGCGCGCAGATTCTTGAGGCATACGAACTTGCCGACCGCTATCGATCACGGGGAACATCGGTGGTGTTGGGGGGACTCCACGTCACCGCACTGCCAGACGAAGCGGCCCAGCACGCAGATGCCGTCGTAGTCGGCGAGGGAGAGGCAGTCTGGCATACACTCCTGGACGATTGGGTTGCCGGACGGTTACAATCCCGCTACGTTTCGAATGGCGACTTCTCATTTGACGATGCACCGCTGCCGCGGTTGGACCTACTGGATGTCGATAAATACAATCGACTCACAGTGCAAACGAGCCGAGGCTGTCCCCTGCGGTGTGAGTTCTGTGCCAGCTCAATCTTGTTGACACCGCAGTACAAGGTCAAACCGATTTCCAAGGTACTTGCAGAGATCGACCAAATCCAGCAGCTTTGGCACCGTCCGTTCATCGAATTTGCTGACGACAATTCGTTCGTTAACCGCGCTTACTGGAAGGAACTACTCGGCGAGTTGCAGAATCGAAGACTGCGGTGGTTCACTGAATGCGATCTCCGAGTCTACGAAGATTGCGAACTTCTCGACTTGATGCGTGCCAGTGGTTGTGCCGAAGTACTGATCGGGTTTGAGAGTCCCGTCGAGGATGGCTTGTCGGGGCTTGAACTGAGAACCGACTGGAAACATTGCCGTTGGGGAGAATACCGGGAGGCGATCCATCGCATTCAGTCGCGGGGCATTCGAGTAAACGGCTGCTTTATCATCGGGCTAGATGGTCACACACCGGATGTCGTCGATGCTGTCTACGAATTTGCTCGCGATTCGGAACTGTATGACATCCAAATCACCGTACCGACTCCCTTTCCTGGTACTCCACTGTACACGCGGCTGAAGAATGCGGGTCGCCTGCTGCATGATGGCGAGTGGAATCGCTGGACGTTGTTCGACATCAATTTTGTGCCCGACCCGATGTCGGTCGAGGAACTCCGTACTGGGTTTTTCAGCCTCGCCCGAAGGCTGTATACTGCGGAAATCTCGCGATGGAGGCGCAATAATTTTAATCTGAAATATCTTAAGTCAAACATGCACCAAACCAGAAGGACATTGGTATGAACCTTACCACAATTCGCGGGCTGTTTGCCGTTGCGGCACTTTACGATGGACTCCTGGGCGTATTGTTTGTGATCGCCCCGAGTTGGGTATTCACCAAATACGGTATCGACCCACCAAACCACCTGGGCTACGTACAATTTTCTGCTGCGCTGCTGATCATTTTCGGTCTGATGTTCCTCAACATCGCGCGAGATCCCCATAAACATGCACCACTGATTCTCTACGGTATCCTCTTAAAAGTTGCTTATTGCAGCGTCACCTTGACCTACTGGATCGATGCCAATATTCCTTGGATTTGGAAGCCTTTCACAATTATCGATCTCGTAATGCTTGGCCTCTTCGTATGGGCTTGGAAGTCATTGCGCGTTGAAAGGCAGGTAGAAAAAGGGGCATAGAAAAAGGGGGCACAGCTCAATCTCAGGTCGCCAACAAGTCGTGGCCGCAAGGCCGCACCTTTGCCCACGTCGCCTTCGATGTTTTTGCACATTTGTGGCGCCAGCCTACAATGAGTGTGTTACTTAACTTTTAAATCCGGGTGTGGGCGGTGACGGCCACACCCACCATTGGTCAATAAGCAACGTTTTCGCCACGGAAAAACATGAAGCCAAGGGAAATATTCTTAAGAAGTCTCAGGCGACAGGCCACGCCGCGCGTCGCGGTCGGCAGCGCAACGTCCATCGTCACGACCGATTTGATGGACGAGGTCGGTGTCGCGTTTCCCGAGGCGCATCGAGATTCCGAGACAATGGCCTGCCTAGCGTCCGCTAGCCATACTGTACTGGGATATGACAATGTCATGCCTCTGTTCAGCGTTTGGCATGAGGCCTCAGCGCTCGGATGCCGGGTGGACTGGGGGACTAAGGGCCGCATGCCTGACGGCAGGCCCGCCTATGCAACGGTTACGGACGACATCGCCATTCCCAAAGATCTCTTGGAAAGACTAGGCTGCGCGGTACCTCTGGAAGCTTTGCGATTGCTGAAAGAGCGGATAGGAGACGAAGTTGCGATCCTAGGGAAGGTATTCGGCCCTTGGACGCTCGCCTATCACCTCTTCGGGGTTCAGGAATTCCTGATCGCCACGCTTCTTGAACCGGACACCGTCCGACGGGTGATGCGGAAGCTTGTCGAAGTGACGTTCTCTTTTGCGAATGCTCAGATTGAAGCTGGCGCTGACGCGCTGTGCCTCGCGGATCATTGCACACGCGATCTATGTTCGCCGGAAAGCTACCGGGACTTCGTCGCCGAGATCCATCAGGAATGTCACGAAACGATTTGCTGCCCCCTCGTGCTGCACATCTGCGGAGATACGGCAGATCGGCTGAAGTACATACGGCACACCGGCATCGAGTGTTTCCACATCGACTCCAAGGTTCCTTCGATGGCCGAGGCAAGGAAACTCGCAGGAGAGGAGATGGCGCTGATGGGTAGCATTAGCAATCTCAATACGATAAGAGGCGGCACCTTGGAATCGGTCAGCAGCGATGTCCGGGAGAAAGTGCGGATTGGAATCGATATCATTGGCCCCGAATGCGCGGTCCCTCTCGATGCTCCCTTCGAGAATCTGAAGGAAATCACACGGATAGCCAGAACACTCAGCACCGATCAAGTGGCTACAACCGACGGCGAAGATACCCCGGTTGAGCTGTGATGTTCCATCGGTCAGGTGCCCAGTCGAACACAAACCTTTGCCACGGAGTTTCCCCGGCCGCCCGTGCGGGCTGTATCTCTCTCTAAGAGTACGCCGGGATAAAGAAAGGGGGCGCAGCTCATTTTCAAACCGTTTAGCAGATAGCCGCCAACAAGTCGTGGCCGCTGGCCTCACCTGTGCCGGGTCACCTTCGATGTTTTTGCACAATCGTGACGCGGGTATACAATGAATGGGTTGTTTACTTTTAATCCCCGGTGTGGGCGGTGACGGCCACACCCACCATTATGTGCTCGGATACATCTCACTCATGGAACTGATCGGCGAGATTATCGCATACTTGACAATTAAGCCTTTCTATTCATTTTGCCAGGCCCTCGCAGGGATACTGCAGCCAACCAAATCACCACATCTGATTCGCGCCCAACGAATTGCCGCGGTTGTTGTCATTGCTGGTGCTATTTCGGTCACAGTGGCAATCATTCTCGCGTCGTTTGGCACCGGCTTGCTAACGTTTGTGATCGTCTTTCTCGCGGGCGTAATTCTTTTGAGTATCGCAGGAGCCATTGGCCACTATATCGAGAAGGAGGTCACAAAAACGGCCAGGGACGATGGCACATAACAATGCATGTGACAGAGATGCTGCGCATTCGGCGCTTTAGTATTTTGACGCTGTCCGGTCTGTTATATAATAAGAGGCTGTTACCCATCGTTCGCTAGAGCATCGCGTTTTTTGAACGCTTCAATGGAACAAGAATAACAATTTATGAAACGAACCGCTCTCGCCGATTGGCTGCATTTTCTCCGCTCCTATTTTCGGCAGGACCATCGTATCTGATTTTGTTTCCAACGGCCGCCTGCAATGCGCGGTGCAAACACTGCTTCTATTGGGAGGAAATCGCATCCGCGAAAACGCGCAACGAATTGACGCTCGATGAAATCGAAAAAATCGCGGACAGCCTCAATCTGATCTACCTGTCGATTGGCGGAGGCGAGCCTTTCATCCGCAAGGACCTGCCTCAGATCGTGCAGAGATTTTACGATCGCTCCCGAATACTGTATTGCAATATCGTTACAAACGGGTTTTATACGGAGCGAACAGTTGCAACCGTCAAAGCGATCCGTCAGCAGTGCCCCCGTCTTAAAATCAAGATCCAAATCTCATTCGACGATTTCGAGCAAGAGCACGACGCCTATCGCAAAGTTCCGGGAATGTTTGCCAAAGCCACAGAAACCCTGAAAGCACTTTCGAAGATCCGTGAATCGGATACTCGCCTGAATCTCGACGTCGCGACATGCATGACCAGAACGAACAAGCAACGGGTGACGAAACTGTACGACTACATGCGGGAGCAAACCGATTTTGACGACTACCAGTTTCTCTATCCTCGTGGAAATGCGGAATATGAGGAGGAGAAAGAGGTAACCCCCGACGAATGGTGGACCGCTCTCGATCATCTGCAGGCCAAGGATTTTCGTCAGCAGCACAGTCCCATCCTCGGAGCCGTCAATAGGATTGCGAAGCGTGGCATCTACCGCTTCTTGAAAACGGATGAGCACCCGTGGGATTGCCTCGCGGGGAGTAAGTTTATTTCCATCACCGAAAAAGGTATCCTGCAGCCTTGCGAGGTGCTCCGCCAAATGCGGCCAGAATTTGACTCCGACATCGCAACACTGCGCGACTTCGACTTTGATGTCCGCAAGGCGCTCGCGTCCTCGAAAGGCCGCGAAGTGGTGGACTGGATTCGTGATACCCAGTGTCGCTGCTCTTTTGAATGCGCCGCTAATTGCAATGTTGTTTTCGCGAAAAAGGAAGCCATGCGTGTATTTGGAGCGAAGTTGACCGGTGGCTAATCTCGACATTTCGGTTATCGTCATTTGCCACAACGAAGAGCGGTGTATTCGTGCCGCCCTGGAGTCGCTCGCTGCGCAGAATTATCCCGCCTCATCGTTTGAGGTCGTCGTCGTGGAAAACGCCTCGACAGATAAGACCGCAGAAGTAGTTCGAGAGTTCGTGCAGGATCATCCCAATATGCGACTGGTACGTACGAGCCGCCGCGGCATTGCTCCGAGCCGTAACCAGGGGCTTTCAGAAGCCCGTTTCGCCCACGTCGCCTTCACCGACGCCGATTGCATTGCCGATGCAAACTGGCTCTCCGCTCTCGATGCTGCCTTCCGCGAAGAGCGAATGAAAGACGACCGCGTTGCGGCTGTCGGAGGCCCCAACCTCATGCCGGCCGATTCAACGTTCTTTCGGCGGGCCGTTGCGATTGCCGTGTCCAACTACTGGGGAAATCACGGTTCGGTTCAGGGAGCCCAGTTTAAAGCGCGCGTGCTCGTCGATCACCTGCCCACATTGAACGTGATGTATGATCGCAGCCGTGCGCTGCAGGTCGGTGGCTTCGATGAGAATCAGGGAAACATTGCCGAGGACGTCGACATCAGCCACCAGCTTCGGTGGCGGGGCTACATCTTGATCTACGAATCGCGCGCGATTGTCCGCCACCGCTGGCGCGAATCGATCTGGACATGGGCAAAAAATATGGAGGTCTATGGCAAGGGCCGCTCCTGGCTGATGAAGAAGGATCGACGTTACATCAAGCTCCAGCTTGCCGCCCCTTTGCTAACCCTGCTCTCGTTGCTCGCGGCATGTTTTTTCCCCATTAGCGTTTGGCTCGCCGCCCCGTTTGCCGCATACCTGGCGATGACCGCGCTCGTCTCGCTATACGCTTGCTTGGTCGCCCACAAACCGCACTACGTGTTTCACGTATTTGTAATCTACATCGTCACGCACATCGCTTACGCTGTCGGCCAAATCCACGGGTTGATGAGTCCGCGCGGTTCGGACATCCGGTGACCGATACGTAAGATATGTTGTTCGCCCTGCAGGGCCGCGTTGTGTATTTAGCAGGTGCCGAGTTGAATTACACGCCGATTTCACTTGCCAATGCTCTCCTTGGAAGGCGATAATGCCCGCATCAGTCGTTGAGACGAAATCGTTTTAGCCGACCTCCAGGAGTTGCCCGAGGGATGTTCTTTTTTTTCCCTTACCATACCGACGCGCCCCTCTACCACTATCCGATCGGCACGGTGTTGCTGATTGTGGTCAATATTCTGATGTTCGTCGCGACATGGGCTCAGGGTCCAGAGACGTATGCCACGCTGATTCTTACCTTTGATGCGATTCACCCGACCCAATGGCTAACCTCCAGTTTCATGCATGCCGATATCAGCCATCTGGTCGGCAACATGCTATTTTTATGGCCGTTCGGCCTGATCGCCGAAGGCAAGCTCGGCTGGTATCGCTTTTTGCCCCTCTATCTCGGGATCGCGATCGTCTGCGATGCGATCGTGCAGTTTGGGATGCTCGGTTCGAGCGGCGGTGCCCTGGGGGCCTCGACCGCCATCTTTGGCTTGATTGCGATTGGCCTAGTCTGGGCACCACGCAACGAGCTCTCCTGCATTTTCATCTTCTTCGTGCGCGTAAAGCATTTCGAAGTCGCCGTCACGACCATGGCCGGATGGTATCTGGTACTCAACCTTTTCTTTTTTCTACTCCATCTATGGCTGGTGGGAGACTTCGCGCTCTCGAGTGAAGCGCTCCATCTGCTGGGGTTTGTGGTCGGCGCACCGCTGGGTATCGCGCTGTTAAAACTGGGCTGGGTCGACTGCGAGGGTTGGGATTTTTTCTCCGTCTGGAAAGGGACCGCAGGTCGGATCAAGACCCCGGCCGAACTGCAGCAAGAGGTCGAGGAAACGTTTGCCCGAACAGATGCAATCCGTGAGCAGACGGCGCAAACGGAAAAGGAGACGGCACTCGAGCTGCTCCGCGAGCACCTTCAGGAAGGTCGCGGACGCATCGCCTATGCGGCGTACGAAAAATCTCGGGACCATCACGGCAATCGGCTGGAGGTGCCCGAGAAAGAGTTGCTGCAACTGATCGATCTGATGAACTCCGAGAAACTGTGGAGCGAACTGGTGCCGCTGTTGCTGCAGGCCCTGGAAAAGCTTCCCCAGCACGCCATCCCCCTGCGGCTGCATTTGGCCAAGATCCTGTTGCAGGTAGAAAAACGCCCCCGACAGGCGATGCGGGTGCTATCCAAATTGCCCACCACACTCTCCGAGCCCGAGCAGCGGCAACGGCGGACGATCGAAAAACACGCCCGGACGGCCATTGAGGAGGGCGAGATGGAACTGGAGATTTATGACTGGTAGGGCAGCGAACACCACGATCGACCCGACGCGGAGCAGATGCGACCAGAGCGGTTCGCGTAATTTCTGGATTGCCTTCATGGTATTTCCCACGGTCATCCAGTGCATGGCCAGAAAAAATGGCTTCGGATCGACGAGAGTTTTCTCAAAACCGAGGCCGATGGAAACGCTTGCGGAGATTCATGAGTCTGCTTTTTTGGAGGATGTCCTGGAGTAGGTCCTTACCGCTTCAGACGTATAATCGCCCGGCCTGTTACACACCTTTTCTCGCGCCGAGCAGAGGCGGCAAAAATCGGCTGTTTTCCCGGTGTTCACCCCCGCACGACCGTTGGCGATGTTTGCTACAATGCCCACTCTGCACCCGATCCCCTTCTCGTAAGGAGCCTGAGATGATGCCGCAAGCGATGCACCGACCCTTTCCATCGATCTTTCTGTTTTCCCTGATGCTCAGTACAGCTTGGACACTCGCATCTGCCGATCGGGCCGCGGCTGCCGAATCGGACGCGACGGGCCGCCTGTTTGAGATGCGGACCTACACCACCGCGCCGGGCAAACTCGAAAACCTGCATGCGCGGTTTCGCGACCATACCAACGCCCTGTTCGTCAAACATGGCATGGCGCTGATCGCCTACTGGGTCCCCAAAGAGAAACCCAACACACTGATATATATTCTGGCGTATCCGGATCGCGACGCCCGCGAAGCATCCTGGAAAGCTTTTATGGCCGATCCCGAGTGGCAGCGGGTCTGGGACGCCTCAAAAAAGGCAGCGGGCGGACCGATCGTGACCAAGATCGACGAGACATTCATGAGGCCGACCGATTACTCGCCCATCCATTGACCGGTAGTGTTCGAGGAATTGATATGCGATTATACGTCTGAAGCGGTAAGGACCTACTCCAGGACATCCT
>MPMD02060708.1_pt1 | contig 10520 bp, 6 predicted proteins | sample 1617291 | NCBI WGS metagenome assembly MPMD02 (sample SAMN05944810, study PRJNA350692) | marine metagenome | biome: marine; feature: ODZ; material: water; isolation source: 120 m water sample filtered on 30 um supor filter | place: Pacific Ocean | collected 2012-04-09 | depth 120m m | reverse complement strand
CTTCATATAGTTTCTCTACAGCTGCAGTCTTTACTCTTCAGACATGTTCCTAAACCAGTAGAAAAAAAATGAAGGCGAAAAAAACGCCATAGAAAACGCCATAGCAATTCCTTATGGCGACGGGTTCCCCCGGCGCTCAGCATATCGAGGTATTTTTCCTGAAAGCCCGGATGCCCACCTTGAAAAACATCGTAGAGAGAGTTTACCAGACAGTCACCGAAGGCATAAGCGTAGACGTAAAACGGTGAATGGACAAAGTGCGGGATATAGGCCCAGTAGGAGCGATAGTCGTCATCGAAACGAATGCTGTCACCGAGGCTTTCGCGCTGTACATCCATCCAGATATCGCCCAGACGTTCGGGTGACAATTCACCCTTGGCGCGTTCATCATGAACCCGTTCCTCGAATGTGTGGAAGGCGATTTGCCGAACCACGGTGTTGAGCATGTCTTCAACCTTGCCAGCCAGTAAAATGTGGCGGCCCGCGAGCGTGTTCTCGCCATCCAGCAAAGAGCGGAAGGTCAGCATTTCACCAAAAACGGAAGCCGTTTCCGCGGTCGTCAGTGGCGTGTCGGCCATCAAGGTTCCCTGCGGGCCAGACAAAACCTGATGCACCCCGTGACCCAGTTCGTGAGCCAGGGTCATGACATCACGCGCCTTACCGTGAAAATTCATAAGGATATAGGGATGTACCGACGGCACCGTGGAATGGGAAAAAGCGCCTGAGTCTTTGCCATCCCGCAGTTCCGCGTCGATCCAGCGCTCATCGAAGAAGCGCTCCGCGATCTGCGCCAGTCTGGGCTCGAAACTACCGTAGGCATCAAGCACCATCTTGCGGGCTTGCGGCCAATCATAGAGACGGGCGTCATCTTCCGGCAATGGCGCATTACGGTCCCAGTAATCCAGCTTGTCGACCCCGAACCATTTGGATTTCAACCGGTAGTAGCGGTGCGACAGCTCAGGGTAGGAAGCCCGGACGGACGACACCAGCGCATCGACAACTTCATCTTCAACCTGATTGTTCAGGTTGCGTTCTGAAATGGGGCGTGGATAGGAACGCCATCCGTCTTCAATTGCCTTGTCCTTTGCCAGGGTATTGGTCACCAGCGAAAACAGTTTGATGTTGTCGCCAAGAACCCCGCCCAGAACCTTTGCTGCCTTTTTGCGCTGCTTTGCGTCCTTGTCCGACATCATGTTCAGCACATCGGACATGCTCAAATCATTGCCGTCCAGGGGAAAGCGTAAACTGGCTTCGGTCTCGTCAAACAGGCGCACCCAGGCGGCGCGACCACTGACGGATTTCTCATGCAGCAGTTTTTCAAGATCGTCGGAAAGCTGGTGCTCCCGAAAGGCGCGCACATCCCGTATCCAGGGGCCAAATCCGGCAGCCTTTTTGTTATTCAGTTGTTTGGCGAGAACATCATCGTCCAGGCGGTTCAACTCCAGACGAAAGAACAGGGTCAGGGTTGATATATCGGTCACCCGCTCCTGGGTCGTTTGGTAAAAACGGCCCCGCTCGCCGTCACTGACATCGGCTGCAAAAAGCAACTGGGCGTAACTCATCGCCTTGTAAAGAATTTCAGTAATGATTTCGTAATCGGCGATGGCTTGTCCCAGATCGTCACCATTCAAGCCCACCAACTGGCCCTGACAGGCGACGGCGAAGCCTTTCGACAGACTTTCGCCACGGGCTAAATCCAGTTCAATTTCAGGAGCGTCAGGGGCGGCGTAAAGGTCGCCTAAATCCCATTGCGGAAGGTTTTCAGGTGTAGCGGGGTCAGACATTCAATTCTCCATACTTGCCCGAACCATATAAGACCCGATAGAAAGGAGGGCAAGGACAACAGGGAAAGTCGAGAAAAATAATGACAACCAGAAAAGCAGAAACCTGGCCCAATCTTGTCACCATGTTCTTCGACCGAGCCGAAGTGGGTGGCGAGGCACCGTTTTTGTGGGCCAGGCAAGAGGGAACCTATAAATCACGATCCTGGCGCGAGGCGGCCACGCAGGTCAGTGAACTTGCCCGGGCGTTGAAATCGCTTGGTGTTGAAAAAGGCGATCGGGTCATGCTGGTTTGTGAAAACCGACCGGAATGGCTGATCGCGGACGTCGCCATCATGGCAACCGGGGGAATAACAGTTCCCGCCTACGTCACCAATACAGAGGCCGACCACAGGCACATTATTGAAAACAGCGGTGCTAAAGTCGCCATCATCTCGAAGGCGGGATTTGTCGATAGGGTACTGCCAGCGGCGGTAAAAACCGACATCGTGAAAGACATCATCGCCATCGAAAAACCGGACGTTGATCAAAATGTCGGTGTCAATTTGTATCAATGGGATGAGCTTTTGGAAAAAGGCGCTGCCCTTCACGACAATATTGTCGAGGAAACCGGGAACCTGAGACGGGACGAAACCGCCTGCATCATCTACACGTCTGGCACAGGTGGCGCTCCCAAGGGGGTCATGCTTTCCCACGGCGCAATATTGCACAATTGCGCCGGTGCCCGGGACGCCATCCAGGAACTAGGACTGGACGACGAGGTTTTCCTGTCTTTCCTGCCGCTTTCACATTCCTACGAACACACGGTCGGACAGTTCTTCCCGATATCCATCAGCGCACAGATTTATTACTGCGAAGCCGACACCCTGGCCGCCAATATGCTGGAAGCCAGGCCGACAATCATGACGGCCGTGCCCCGGTTGTATGAAACCCTGCATTCACGCATAACCCGCGGTGTAAAAAAACAGGGCGGCAAAAAGGAACAGCTATTCAACAAAACCGTAGAACTGGGCCGCAAAAAAATTGAAAATGACGGCCTGGGCCTCATCGACGGCATCACAAATGCTGTTTTGTCAAAACTTGTGCGAAAGAAGGTTCAGCAGAAATTTGGCGGTCGCCTGAAAGCCCTGGTTTCGGGCGGTGCGCCCCTTAACCCGGATATCGGCTTCTTTTTCCTGTCCCTGGGCCTTCGTATTCTTCAGGGATACGGGTTGACGGAATCCGCCCCTGTGATCAGCGTCAACCGGCCATCCGCCATCAAAATTGATACGGTTGGCGCCCCCATGAAGGACGTTACTGTCAAAATTGCCGAGGACGGTGAAATTCTGGTCAAGGGTGAGCTTGTCATGCAGGGGTACTGGATGAACGAAAACGCCACCAGCGAGTGCATTAAAGACGGCTGGCTGCATACAGGAGACATAGGTGTTTTTGACGACCAGGGTCGCCTGATGATCACCGATCGCAAGAAGGACATCATTGTCAATTCCGGTGGCGACAATATCTCCCCACAACGTATTGAGGGCATCTTGACCCTTGAGCAGGAAATCGCCCAGGCCATGGTTTATGGCGACAAACATCCCAATCTGGTTGCCGCCATCGTCCCTGATCCGGAATGGTTGGAACAGTGGGCCACAGACAACTGCAAGGAAAATGATCTGGGTGTCCTGTCAGACGATAAAGACTTGCATAAGGCGCTGGCCAAGGTCATCGAAGGGGTTAATGCGGGCATGTCCAATATTGAAAAGGTTCGCCGTTTCATTATTGCGTCGGAGCCCTTCACAATCGACAACGCCCTGATGACACCATCCATGAAAATTCGCCGCCACAAGATTATCGAGATTTACGGCGAACGATTGATTGGCCTTTACGGATAAAATGCAAAGATAGACCTGTACTAAAATTGACCGGGAAAAAGCCATGACCATTCGAAACGCCCAAAGACGCCCCATTCCATGCAGCCATGCGGGCTGACGAACTCCTGGTTCACGGCGACAAGGTCGGCAAGTGCCCCACTGCGGCGAGCAGCTTATCGTCCATAAAAGGCGGGCTGACGACCGTAACTAACCGGAAGACAAAAACATTTAAAAACGCGCTGACAGGATCGATCCCGTCAGCGCGTTTTTTTCATTCAGCTCATCTTTTTCAGGGACTCTGCAGCTTCCAGACTTCAGGCGCCTTGTCCAGACGTTCGTTTTGCAGCTCACGCTGGTGCTCCATTTCACCGGGAAGCGAAGCGCCGAACTTGTCAAAATGACCTTTTTGTTCTTCCGTTTCCGCTCTACCGGCGGCGCGGTCGACCTCCATCAGCTTGTAGAAGGTCTCGCTGTCAAAATCCAGGCCCTGCCAGGTGATGTCTTCGTGGCGCGGCATGTAACCGAACGGGCTTTCAATCCCCTCGGCGCGACCATTGACCCGATCTACGATCCATCTGAGGACCCGCATGTTTTCGCCAAAGCCGGGCCAGATGAATTTGCCATTTTCGTCCTTGCGGAACCAGTTGACGCGGAAAACGTCGGGGACCTTCGTCACCTTGCTTTCCATGTCCAGCCAGTGCTGCCAGTACTTGCCCATGTTGTAGCCGCAAAATGGCAGCATCGCCATCGGGTCACGGCGGATCGTCGCCTGGCCGATAGCCGCGGCAGTGGCTTCCGATCCCATGGTGGCGGCCAGATAGACGCCGTGCTTCCAGTCAAAGGACTGGAACACCAGCGGGAATGTCGTCGACAGGCGACCGCCAAAAATAAAGGCCGAAATGGGGACGCCGGCCGGGTCTTCCCAGGCCGGGTCGATGCTGGGGCACTGGTTGGCCGGCGCGGTGAAGCGGGCATTGGGATGGGCCGCAGGCTTGTCGGATGCGGGTGTCCAGTCTTTGCCCTGCCAGTCGATGGCGTGGGCTGGTGGATCACCGTCCATGCCTTCCCACCAGACATCGCCGTCGTCGGTCAAGGCGACATTGGTAAAGATGCAGTTGTCTTCGACGGCTTTCATGGCGCTGGGATTGGACTGAAAAGACGTCCCCGGCGCCACACCAAAATATCCTGCTTCGGGATTTATCGCCCTGAACGTGCCGTCGTCGGTCGGCTTAATCCAGGCGATATCATCACCGACAGTGTGAACTTTCCATCCCTCGAAGCCTTCCGGGGCGATCAACATGGCAAGATTGGTTTTACCACAGGCGCTGGGGAAAGCCGCGCCGACATAGGTTTTTTCACCTTCGGGACTTTCAAGGCCCAGGATCAGCATATGTTCGGCGAGCCACCCTTCATCGTGGGCCATGGCCGAAGCGATGCGCAGCGCGAAACACTTTTTACCCAATAGCGCGTTGCCACCATAGCCACTGCCAAAAGACCAAATTTCTCGGTTTTCGGGAAAGTGCACAATATATTTTTCCTCATTGCACGGCCATTCCACATCGGCCTCGCCTTCTTCCAGGGGCGCGCCGATAGAATGCATGCAAGGCACGAAGTCATCATCGCCAAGAGTGTCCAGGACCTTTTGTCCCATGCGAGTCATGATCTTCATATTGGCCGTCGCATAAGCCGAATCGGTGATTTGAATGCCGATGTGGGCGATGGGCGAGCCCAGCGGCCCCATGGAAAACGGAACTACATACAGGGTGCGGCCCTTCATACACCCGTCAAAAAGGCCGTTCATGGTGCTGCGCATTTGGGCAGGGTCCATCCAGTTGTTGGTCGGTCCTGCGTCTTCTTCATTTCTGGAGCAAATAAAGGTGCGGTCTTCGACCCGTGCCACGTCGCCGGGATGTGAACGGGCAAGATAACTGTTCGGGCGTTTCTCGGGGTTCAGGCGAATCATGGTTCCGCTATCGACCATCTCCTGACAAAGACGGTCATATTCTTCGTCGGATCCGTCACACCAATAGACGCTTTCGGGTTTACAAAGCGCCGTCATTTTTTCGACCCAGGCCAATAGTTTCGCGTTTTCGGTCCGACCTTCACTTGTTGTTGCCATCTATACTCCTAAGAAACTTCAGTCTTCCCTTAATTAGCAACTGCAACATACGAACAAAATTTCCTCCTGACAACAGGTCACGGTGGATAACATGGGTCATTTTGTGGCGGTGCTGAAAAAGTGTTGGAATTATTCAACCTTGCAGAAGAAATCGGTGTAGAATTGCGCACATGGAACAGCTATCTGGCGATGTGGCATTGCCCGTAGATGACCTTTTTTCCTATCTTCAGGGGAATTGGAATTTATCAAGAACAATCAATGACTTGCACCAGAATATGTCTGGCGTCATGAGCGGTCGCGTCGAACTGGTTAAAAGAACCGATATCGATGGCAATCCTTCCCTGGCTTATCGGGAAGAAGGCGAGTTGCGTTTTGGCGACTATCAGGAAACAGTGTTCCGGTTTTACGATTTCAGCTTTCCTTCAAAACGTAAAGCGGTGGTCCATTTCACCGATGGTCGCATTTTCCATGAACTGGACCTTTCGACCGGCTTTTGGGAGCCGGAACATTTGTGCGAGAAAGATATGTATCGAGGACGTTTTCGGATTGAATCACGCGATACCTGGCAATCGAACTGGTTTATCAGCGGGCCGACCAAGGAACTGGTGTTGGATAACTTCTATCAACGCCAATCCTGACGGAATTGCCTCTTTGCAAAACTGCCATATATAGGGTATTCAGGAGCTTCAGATTTTGCCGCGATCATCAGGAGACATAAAACATGCTGGAACAGGCGCAGTATTCAAAGACTAAAACAGCTACTTTGGTGGATAGAGTCTGGCCGTCCACAATTGAAATGAGCGCCATGGCGCGCGCCTTGCGGGGAACCATTCTGGCCATCGTCGGCTCGCTGTTGATCTGGCTGTCGGCCAAAATCCAGGTCCCGTTCTACCCAGTCCCGATGACGATGCAAACGCTCGTCGTTCTCGCCATCGGTATGGCTTATGGATGGCGTTTGGGAATGGCCACGATTCTGCTGTACCTCGCCGAGGGTGCGATGGGCTTGCCGGTTTTCGCCGGAACACCAGAAAAAGGAATCGGATTCGCCTATATGATGGGCGGTACCGGTGGTTATCTGATCGGTTACGTGTTGGCTGCCGCCAGTGTTGGCTGGCTGGCTGAACGCGGCTGGGACAGGAGTGTTCTCACCACGACAGGTGCCATGCTTGCAGGCAACGCTTTGATCTACCTTCCCGGACTGTTGTGGCTGGGAACCTTGTTTGGCTGGGACAAACCGATCCTGGAATGGGGCCTGTATCCATTTGTTTTGGGCGATCTGACCAAGCTGGCTCTCGCCGCCGCCCTGATGCCGCTAACCTGGAAATTGCCTGGCCGTCCCAAGGGCTAGGTACTCTCGTGAAACCGCTGTCCATGTGGGCAGTGGTTGGCGGCTGTACGGCGCTCCTCTGTGGCGATGTATGCGGGCGTCAGTTCATTGCACCATCTCATTATTTGTAACTACTCAACCCACCCCCGCGAATAAAAATTAAAAAAAGGGTGGGGATGAACCCGCCCTTTAACGTCTTCGCTGTTGGTGGGTTTTTTCGACCGTTTAAGCCACCCTTGCCCGTCCGCGATCCCGGGTGCCTTTGATGTAAGCCCGGGCGCAATGGGCCGCACAATAAGGCCTGCCTTCAAGCGATTGCTGGCCGCAGAAACGAAAATCTTCCGTCCCCGGCTCCCCTTCAGGCCAGTTGCACATGCCCGACGAAAGCTCTTCCATCTTGACCATGTCTTTGGTCGGCGGAACCGTGTATTGCGGTTTTAGCCGCACGGGCCCAGCAGGTTTGGAGGCGCACGGCGTGCGCGGGGTCGAATTGATGGGTGATTGACGTTTAGGCAACCCCAGCCGGTGCACCTTGCCGACGACGGCATTTTTTGTGATACCCAGACGGCGGCCAATTTCAAGTGTCGAGACTCCCTCGGCCCATAGTGCCATGAGAGTTTTGACGCGATCAGGTGTCCATTCGATAGCCATATTGTATTTCAGGAACGCAAACGGTAGAAAGGCGACGTGCGACGGGTTCCCCCCCTTTTATCCATAGCTGCGTGGGTGTCCTGCCTCCTTCTTGTTGATTGGCGTTAAGCGGTCGGAAAGTGCGCTTTTTTACTACATTTTCACCGGCCTGCCTACCCCAATACCATATGCAGTTGAAATAACTAGATATTGTGGATGTTATCCACACAGCATCCCGCATATGGTGATTTTATCCACCGTTTGCACAGGTTTTCCCCCAGATTTCGCCTTGTTCGTGGAAAATTGCCGGCCTGTTCGTACCCGCACAGAAAATCCGTTTTCTCACGCGAGGCTCGCGTTTATACTCGCTGCGCGCCTGAACCTGTTGCCCCGTTTAATTTAAGGAGACACCTTCCATGTCAACGCCCACCGACAAAAACCTTGATGCGTGGCGGGAAGCTGCAACCAGGGAACTTAAAGGCAAATCCCCGGACGAGTTGACCTGGAAAACGCCGGAAGGCATTGACGTCAAACCGCTTTATACGGCGGCCGATCTGGAGGGGCTGGAGGCCGTCAACACCCTGCCCGGTTTCGCCCCGTTCATGCGCGGACCACGCGCCACCATGTACGCCGGTCGTCCCTGGACGATTCGCCAGTACGCCGGTTTTTCAACGGCCGAAGAATCCAACAGGTTTTACCGAGACAACCTGAAGGCCGGGCAAAAGGGCCTGTCCATCGCCTTCGATCTGGCGACCCACCGGGGATACGACTCGGATCATCCACGCGTCGTCGGCGATGTCGGCAAGGCGGGTGTGGCGATTGATTCCGTCGAGGACATGAAAATCTTGTTCGATGGCATTCCGCTGGATGAGATGACCGTGTCCATGACCATGAACGGCGCTGTGCTGCCGGTGCTGGCGGGCTACATCGTCGCCGCCGAGGAACAGGGTGTGCCCCGGGAGAAACTGGCCGGAACCATTCAAAACGACATCCTGAAAGAGTTCATGGTTCGCAACACTTACATCTACCCGCCCGAACCTTCCATGCGCATTGTGTCGGACATCATCGGCTACACCGCCGGGCACATGCCCAGGTTCAATTCCATTTCAATTTCCGGCTATCACATGCAGGAAGCCGGGGCGACCGCCGTACAGGAACTGGCCTACACGCTCGCCGACGGTATCGAATATGTGAAAACCGCCGTTAACAATGGCATGGACGTCGACAAGTTCGCGCCGCGCCTGAGCTTCTTCTTCGCCATCGGCATGAATTTCTTTATGGAGATCGCCAAGCTGCGCGCGGCCCGCGTGTTATGGGCGGAGTTGATGCAGCGCTTCGATCCCGAAGACGCGCGTTCATCCATGCTGCGCACCCACTGCCAGACATCGGGCGTCTCGCTGACGGAAAAAGACCCCTACAACAACGTCGTGCGCACCACCATCGAGGCGATGGCCGCCGTGCTTGGCGGCACCCAAAGCCTGCACACAAATTCGCTGGACGAAGCCATCGCCCTGCCGACACCGTTTTCGGCGCGCATCGCCCGCAACACGCAGTTAGTGATAGCCGAAGAAGCCGATATCACCCGCGTCATCGATCCCCTGGGCGGCAGCTATTATATAGAAAGCCTGACCGCGTCGCTGATTGGTGAAGCCCGCAAGCTGATCGCCGAAGTCGATGAGCTGGGCGGCATGACCCGCGCCGTGGAAACGGGCCTGCCAAAACTGCGCATCGAAGAATCGGCGGCTCGCAAGCAGGCCCGTGTGGACCGCAGGGAAGATGTCGTCGTCGGCGTCAACAAATACGCCAGGCAGGACGAAGACAGCATCGACACCCTGGAGATCGACAATGACGTCGTGCGCGACGCCCAGGTCGCAAGACTGAACAGCATTCGTGAAAGCCGTGACGCGGGGGCCTGTCAGGCGGCGCTGGACGCCATGACCGCCGCCGCTGAAAGCGGCGAAGGCAACCTGCTGGATCTGGCCGTCAAGGCGACCCGCGCCCGCGCCACGGTCGGCGAGATTTCCGACGCGCTGGAAAAAGTCTATTCCCGCCATCAGGCCAATACGCAATCGATTTCGGGCGTGTACGGCGCGGCCTTCGAGGACGATCCGGCCTTCGCCAAAATCCTGAACGACGTCGAAGACTTTGTTGAAGAGCGCGGTCGCCGCCCGCGCCTGCTGGTTACCAAAATGGGCCAGGACGGCCACGACCGTGGTGCCAGGGTGATCGCCACGGCTTTTGCCGACATCGGCTTCGATGTGGATATCGGGGCCATGTTCCAGACCCCGGCCGAAGCCGCCCGCGAAGCCATCGAAGACGACGTGCATGTCATCGGCGTCTCATCCCAGGCCGCCGGTCACAAAACCCTTGTGCCGCAACTGATCGCTGAGCTTAACAAACAGGGCGCGGATGATATCGTCGTCATCTGCGGCGGCGTCATCCCGGCGCGTGACTACGACTTCCTGAAAGACGCCGGTGTGGCTGGCATCTACGGCCCCGGCACCCACATCCCGACGGCGGCAGCCGAAGTGCTCGCCATCATCCGCGAACGGCGTGAGGCGGCTTGACGGACTACCGGGAAACAATCAGGCCCTGGTCCGTCAGAATATAGCTTCTTTCAACCATGCGATTGCTCCCGGCGTTCTGAACCACCCCTCGAAAACAAAAGGCTCAACAGTAGCAAATTATTGTTGTGGCATTTACATTGAAGGGATAAGAAAAGTTGTCCTGGAGGCAAACGGCTCTTCGTTGGGGCTTTCTCCACCTGCGGTTATACGTGGAATGTGAACGATGGAAGAACTGATAATAGT
>MPMD02049076.1_pt1 | contig 10521 bp, 16 predicted proteins | sample 1617291 | NCBI WGS metagenome assembly MPMD02 (sample SAMN05944810, study PRJNA350692) | marine metagenome | biome: marine; feature: ODZ; material: water; isolation source: 120 m water sample filtered on 30 um supor filter | place: Pacific Ocean | collected 2012-04-09 | depth 120m m | reverse complement strand
CGGGACCACGCTCTGCGCGTGTCTGAGGGAGCGCCGGGATGGAGTGGGCATCGAGGCCGACCCGGAGCACCTCGCGATCTGCGCGGCCCGGATCGACTACCACCGGGGGATCAGGTCATGACCGTCGTCGAACTCTTCGCTGGCGGCGGCGGCGCCTCGTGCGGGCTGGCTGCTGCCGGCTTCGCCTCCGTCCTCGGCGTCGAGTGGGACGAGGCGGCGGTCAAGGTCGCCCAGACCGCAGGACATCCGACCATCCGGGGAGACGTGCGGGACCTGTCGCTCTACGACGACCACGTCGGCGTCGATGCCGTCTGGTCGAGTTTCCCCTGCCAGGCGTTCAGCGCGGCGGGCAGGCGCAAAGGAGCCGAGGACGAGCGGAACGGCTGGCCATGGACGGTGGAGGTGATCGACCACCTGGACCCGACTTGGCTGATGGCTGAGAACGTGCCCGGCTTGCTGACACACTCAGCGGAGCACTGCGGCGAGGTGGAGCGGTGTCCGGGCTGCTACTTCCACCGAGTCATCCTAGAGGACCTCCGCGCCCGCTTCGGCTGGGTCGGCTGGACGATCAGCAACGCGAGCTCGTGGGGGACTCCGCAGCACCGTCGCCGTGTCTGCATCGTGGCCGGTCCTCGTCCTGTCCGGTGGCCTGCGCCCACTCATGCGGAGCCCGCGAAGTGCTTGGGGCTGTTCGGGACGCTGAAGCCGTGGACGACGGCGGGCGAGGCTCTGGGGCTGACGGGTCACCTGTCTGGCTCGAGTTCCTCGAGCCAGCACCCAGGCCAGGAGCGACCGGCGGACATCACTGAGGAGCCTGCGCCAGCCGTTGGCGGCAAGGGAAACCAGATGTTGGTAGGCGGCGGCACGAACCCCCACTCGCCCGGCCAGCACCAGGAGAGAACGCACCGAGACCTGACGGGCGAACCCTGCACGACCCTACCTGCGGCGCAGGTAGGGAACGCCGGGCCATGGGTCGTGGACCCCAAACACCCGCCAGTGACCGAGGCCGCCCCGCCCCCGTCGATCCGGTCAGGCGGGGATGGGCACTCGGCGCCCCCCGTCTGGCTGGAGTCCCGAAGAGGGCGCGAAGGCGGCTCATCCGTTCCGAGCATCAACCGGGGCAAGCCGCACTCGGCGAGGGTCCAGCACCCTCGCCAGCCCTCGACAACGCTCTGGGCAGCCGGCAACCAAGAGACGCCCAAGGTGCTGGAGCGTCCCTTCGCCCCGGTGTCCGCCACTGAGGCGAAGGGCGCGTCCGCCATCCCTGAGAAGCGCAACCGCGCGTCAGACGACCTGTACCTCGCCACCGGACGCCGCCGGCTGACGGTGACCGAGTGCCGCGTGCTCATGGGCTGGCCCCCCGAGTACGACGAGCACCTCGCCACCGTCACCAAGACCAACGGCTATCGCATCCTCGGCAACGGCTGCGTTCCTCGCTGGGTCGAGGTCCACGCTCGAGCGGTGGTGGGGGCTGACCGATGAGCCGCCTCATCCCGCAAGGTCAACTGTTCTCAACGAACATAGTTCGCCCCTGGGAGCTCGATCGCCTTCTGAGGGAGCGGCACTATCTCGGGCCGACCCGGCGCGGGTTCGCATGGTTAGATGAGTTCGGCGCGCTGGTGCTCGCCAGCCCGTCGAGTCGCCACCTTCCACATGCGACGTGGTTGGAGTTGTCGCGATGGTGTCTCTACGGCAAGCACAACGGGGGTTCGATGCAGTGGGCGGCGGTTCGACGATGGCTGCTCCGGAACCGGCCGGAGATTACGACGGTGGTTAGTTATTCCGATCCGGAGGCCGGTCACACGGGCGCCCTCTATCGGGCCTGCAACTGGCGGTGGGCGCCGACCTGGCAGTTGCTCGTCCCGCCACCGTCAGGGCATGGCTCCTGGGACGGCATCAAGGCACAGGGGCCAAAGGACCGGTGGGTTGATCCGCTCCGGCCTGACCCGTCGCGCCTTGCCACGCTCGGCATCGAGGAGAGCTATGCGCGCCGCTTCCCGTGGGCGCAGTGGGTTGAGCCGGTCTTTAAGAGAGGCCGACCCGTGGGCGGTGGAGCTTCGTGGAAGACGCACCAGGCGCATCGAGGACGACGCGCCCCTCTTCAATCGCCCGCCCGAGGCTGACCGATGAGCCGGGGTCTGGACGCTTGCCCGATGGTCCCCGCTGGAGTAGGGTCTGCACGTCCTTCGGGACATCACGTCGCGCTTACCTGGCGCAGGGTTCATCAAGGCACCCGCCTCCCCCGGTCGCTCCGGGGGAGGGCTCCAGGAAGGCGCGGAGCAATAGGTAAGACATGACTACGAAACGACCCGGCTTCCGGGCTCGCTGGATCTCTGCATTCGGTGGGGACCTCACGTTCCCCCATGCGGTGAGCGTTCAGAACTTCGTCCACCGGATGGGCATTGACGGCGTTCTCCTCGCCCTCGACGCCACCATCACCAGGCACGAGCGCGACCCGCTGTCCGACCCCTTCCCGTACTTCTGTGGCGTTGCTTGGAAGATGATCAAGGCGGTGGAAGCCCTTGAAGTGGGGGAGGAGTGACCCCGCGCCGCAAGGGCTACCTCGCCATCCCGAACGAGGTCGTCGCCATCTCGACGGACCCTGTGATGCTCGGCCGGCTGGTTCAGCTTTGGTCGATGGCTGACCGGCTCGGCTTCGACGAGCTCGACCTGAGCACCCGCTACCTTCAGGACGCGTGGGGCTGTGGACGCTCGACTGTGGACCGGCTGATCGCCCTTCTGGTCCGTCGTGGGCTGGCTGAAATCACGTTCAAGGGGTCCCGTCTGGAGCCTCGCCGAGTCCGTTTTTTTGACCCTCAGAAGCGGGACACCGGCGCGGACACCGGCGCGGACACTGGCGCGGACACGTCGCGGGACACTGGAAACGCTGTCAGCGAGGGCAATAGCGACGACGCTGGGGACACTGGGGGGGACACCACGCGGGACACGTCGCGGGACACGTCGCGGGACAAAGTAACAACCTACAACCTCAACTCTCATCCTCAGCCAGCATCCTCACCCATCAACACGCCGGACAAGCCGACGATGGTGGATGAGGTCTGGAGCAAGCTGGAGTCGATCCGCGCTGAGCACTCGAAGGTCACCCGCTCCTGGCCCACGACCGGCAAGACGGCGACCACCAGGCGCAAGGCCATCGCCCGAGGTCTCAAGGACCTCCGCTCAGACGGACACGAGGATCCGGTCAAGACCCTGCTCGACACCGTGCGCTGGATGTACACCTCAGACAACCCGAAGGCCAAGGGGTGCAGGCGCTCAGCCGGGATCGACAGCATCCTGCGCCCGAGCAACCTCTGCGCCGCTGCCCTGCTCGTCGGCCAGGACACATCCACCAGCAGCCAGATGTCCTGGGAGGAACTCGAGCGGGCGAGCCGACCCGAGACGCCACCGTGGCAACTCATCGTAGGAGAGAAGTGATGTCCGTTAGCCCCCAGACCATCGCAGCGGAGCTCGAGCGCTTCGGCGCCACGTTCCCTTACTCGCGCTTTGTCCGCGCCGGCTCCGTCAGCACGGCAGCCCTCGAGGTGTGGCGCGAGGTCTTCGAGGACTCCCTCGTGACCGAGCCCGGCTTCCGGGCCGCCTGCAAGAGCTGGCGCGCCACCGAGGACAAGTCGCCGACACCCGCGAGCATCCTGGGGACCATCGGCGCGAGCTACGACAACACGGGCGCAGCCAGGCCGGACGGATGCCGCGACTGCGACTACACCGGGCGCGTCTGGTACGGATGGCACGGGATCAGCGACGAGGGCCGGCACAGCTTCCGCGATTGCGTGGTCCCGTGTGGCTGCGGTCTCGGGCGGCACTACGCCCAGCAGTGGTCGCAGAACGAGAGCATGGCCCGTAAGGAGATCAAGTCCGACTCGGAGCACCGCGCCTGGCTGGAGCGGGGCGTCAACGCTGGCGCCGTCGTGAGCTGGTGGCGGGGCAACATGCCGAAGGGTCTGAGGGCTACGGTGTGTCGCACGGTCGAGGCGCGCAACTCGCTCCGCGTCGTGGAGGCGTGATCGCGTATGCCTCCAGGACAGGAACGAGGCGCAACCTTGCAGCCCTGCGGGCTGCGGGCTGGCGTCTCCTGGTGTCGGCCCGTGGGGTGTTGAGGCACGAGGGCTTCGCCTACGCCCTCGATAACGGGGCGTGGACCGCGCACACCCACGGGGAGCCCTTCGACGAGTCAGCGTTCGTCCGTGCTGTCGATCGGCTGGGGGCGGGCGCTGACTTTGTCGTGCTCCCTGACATCGTGGCAGGAGGGCTGAAGTCCCTAGCCTACAGCCTATCGTGGCTACCCAGACTCGAGCATCCCCACCTCCTGCTGGCTGTCCAGGACGGGATGACGACGGAGGATGTTCGCCCACATCTCGGTCAGCGGGTCGGTGTCGCTGTAGGGGGCACAACGGATTGGAAACTGGGCACGCTCCACCATTGGGGATCGCTTGCGCGGGAGACCGGCTGCTGGCTGCATGTTCTGCGCGTGAACAGTCAGCGCCGCATTCGCCGATGTCAGGACGTTGGCGCCCACTCATTCGATGGCTCGGGCCCGAGCCGCTTCGCGAAGCACCTCGCCGTGCTGGATGCCGCCGTGCGCCAGCGTCACCTGTGGGAGAACTGATGTCAGACGCCACGACGGACGGGGACGCCCTCGTCTGGATGGCGATCCTCGACGGCGAGGCCGTCGTCATCCAGGGCGAGGCGCAGGCCACTCGAAGGTCAGCCCCGTCAGGGCTGCCGGCAACACACCGAGGAGCTGGTAGGCGACCAGGTCGGCGGGCGCGAACCTGCTCTCAGCGATGGCGTCGAGGACCACCCGGTCCCGGTCGCGCCGGTCGGCCCACTCAGCGGGGACCTCGAGGGTGATGGTGCCGCTGTCAGCGGTGCCGGTGACGGTGACGGTCATGAGAGGGCCTCCGCGCTGATGAGGAGGAGGAGCGCCCAGGCAGACACCAGGACAGCGAGGGCGAGGAGGTCGACGAGGAAGCGGGTCATCGGGGCACCTCTGCGAACCGCCGCGTGCGCCGCGCGCAGTTGCCACAGGGCCTGCCGTGCGGCGCGTCGGCCCACGCCTGATCGAGCGTGAAGTCGCGCGGGGGCACCGGCACGCCGCAGACGGTTCGCGCCTGGCTGCCCCGGATCGAGTGATAGTCGCCAGCGTCGTCGCGGAACAGCTCACCGGGGCCGCTTCCTACGGCCACCCGGAGGGTGTGGGTGCGTCCGTGTCCCTTGTCCATGTTGATGCCGTCGAGCACGGCAGCGGCGCCGCCCTCGTTGCCGGTCGTGTTGCGCCAAGACACATACAGGGTCGGGGTGGCTGGCGTGATCATCGGCCGGTCACCTCGGACCCGGAGCGTCGGCGCAGCCTCGGCCATGTCCGAGCGGGTACACGCGGCGAGCGTGATCGCCATACCGCCCGACGCCGTCTCCGCCTCGTGGTGGGTGTGTCCCTCGCGGCCCTCGTTCATGGTCACGCAGAGGCCGGCAGCCAGGACGCGGAACGGGGCGATCCGGAGGAGCACGCGCCCGCCCTCGTAGCTGATCCCGGCGGACAGAACGTCCTCGTCGGTCAGGCCGTGCTCGTCAAGGAAGGCGGCCAGCGCTCTAAGCTGGTCAGGGATGGTCATGTCATTACCTCCAGTTGTTGGTGATGCGTGGTCGTGGCTCAGTCCAGCCCGAGTGCCCTGGGTGTGAAGTGGCGAGGGCGAGGCCAACCGTCGGTCATGTCGGCCATGTCGCGCAGCAGCTCGGAGAGGGTGCAGACGGTCGGCTCGTCGCCGTCCTCGTCGAAGTCGCTGCGAAGGGTGACGTTCGTACCGTCGAAGTCGACGATCTCCATGTCGGGCATGATCTCGTCGAGCAACGCCTGGAAGGGCTGGGCGGCGAGGGCGGCGGCGGCTTCGTGGCGGGTCATGCGTAGTACCCCAACGCGACGAGGTCGCTGTTGATCTTGGCGACCCGAGCGATCTGCTCCGGGGTCACGCCGTGGATGGTGACGGTATCGTCGTCGGCGACCTTGCCGCCGGTGACGTTGGCCCATATGCGGGCCCTCTCGGCGAGCAGGGCGGCGGCGGCTTCGTGGCGGGTCATGTGTTCTCCTACTTGGACAGCAGAATGAAGCTGCTGTTGCCGTGGCGGGGGGTCTCCAGCTCGCGGACCCGGAGGCCGGCAGCGCGGGCAGCGGCGAACGCCTCGGCAGCGCGGGCAGCGGAGAAGAATACGCACAGGGTGCGCTCGCGCTGGGTGGAGGTGTACTCGGGCTGGGCGGCGAGGGCGGCAGCGGCTTCGTGGCGGGTCATGTCTTGCTCCGTTCTATACATAGTATAACACGAGGGTGTTACAGTGGGGAAGAAAGATGGAAGAAAACGACATCGGGGCGTTACTCTCGGATGACAGGCAGTCAGGGACAGGGAGAGCGACGAGATGAGCCGCATCACGCCCGAGCGCATGACGCAGCTGGACGACAACGAGCTCGCCCGCCTGCTCGAGAAGCTCGCCCGTGAGGCCGCCTCCACCAGCAAGATCAAAGCGCCCCGAGCAAAGGCCCGCCTCGTGGTCGTGGTCGCTGAGGCTCGGCGTCGAGGATGGTGAAGGCGGAGTGTGGAAACGCTGGCCCCCCCGGGGAGGCTGAAGAATGTTCTACCGCACGCGCGAACGGTTCAAAAAAAGCACCGGGATATCAGGGGGATGCGAAACCGTGCGAAGTCCTGGGCGTCGATGGGTAGAGTCGCCCCGGAGAAGCGGAGGGTGCTCGTGCTCGACACGATGCGGGAGCACGAATGGACCCTCGACAAGGCGCGCGAGCTCGCTGCTACGTTCGGAGTGCATCTCGCCACCATCTACCGCGACCGCGATGCAGTGCTCGACGACCTGGCCAAGGAGCAACTCGCGGATCGAGGACCTCGACGCGCGGCCCTGCTCATCCGGCTCCGCCGCACGGCGTCGGCGGCGGCGGCCGACGGTCAGCATGTCGCCGTGCTCCGTGCCCTCGCCCTCGAGGCGCGCATCACCGGGCTCGAGGAGCCTGAGCCCATCGACGTCGAGGCCGACCAGGTCCCCGCCGATGCGCTCGATCGTCTGCGCCACCTCTACGGGGACGTCCATCGGCTCCGTCGCCAGTGCGAGATGGCGGGGAAGGCCACGGCAGCGATGCAAGCGATGAAGCAGGAGCACGAGCTGCTCGCGCAGATCCACGACGAGGAGGTCCGCCGCGCAGATCTGGACCGGTCCCGCCGCACCCCCGAGCAGCTCTTCGAGGAGCTCGGCGCCCAACTGGACGCGCTGCCTGACCTCCTGCGGATCAGGCTGCTAGCCGAGCGCAAGCCGTGACCATGCACCGAGCGCTCTCCGCGATAGATGATATTCGGGGCCTGGTCCGGTCCTCGCCGGTGGACTTCGTCGCCTGGCTACCGATGCAGGTCGCCTGGCTGTGCCACACCGGGCCCGAGCCGGCGCTATTGCGACTCGGGAACCGGCAAGGCAAGTCCTTCGCGGGCTGCGCCGAGCTCGTCTTCCGCTGTCGGGGAGAGCACCCCTACAAGGCGGTCCCGCCGGCGCCCGTCCGATGCGCGCTGGTCTGTATGAGCAAGATGCAGTCGGTCGAGATCCAGCGGGTCCTATGGGAGCACCTCGGCCAGAACCACTCCCGCGACCTGGTCGACGGCGTCGAGTTCAGCTCCCGCACCGGGTTTAGGGGTCATCGCCCTGTCGTCGAGTTCCTCAACGGGTCGACGATCACGATCTTCGGCAACGCCCAGGGACCCGAGGCTATCGCCGGCTCCGAGTTCGACTACATCCTGCTCGACGAGCCGCCGGCGCAGGAGGTCTACGATGAGTGCCTGGAGCGCGTGAGGAACACCGGCGGAGCGATCGGGCTGACGCTGACGCCGATCAACGGGCCCCCGCTGCCCTGGCTGCTTGCGCTCTGCACGAGGGGCCAGGTCCGCGACTATCACTCGAGGCTGACGGTCGAATCCCAGATCAGCGAGCTCACCGGCCGAGTCAGGCTAAACAAGGTCGGCCGACCCTGGGACGCGGACTTCATCAGCGAGATCCGGGAGACGGTGAACCCGATCGACGCCCCCATCCGCGTCGACGGAGAGTGGGAGAGCCGGAGTGAGGGGCAGTTCTTCACCGTCTACGACGACGACGCCATGGTCACAGCCGTCCCGCCTCAGGGGGTGCTCAAGCTCGCCCTCGGTCTGGACTACGCGGCGGCAGATCGAGAGATGGGGATGTGCGCTGTGCTCACCGCGCTCGCCTTCGAGGAGGGATCGAGGACACCGACGACGATCTACGCGCTCGCGGAAGTTGTCATCCCGGGCTCGGCCTCGATGCCGGAGTTCGCGGCGGCGATCATCCGATCGCTTCACGAGCTCGGGATCAAGTGGCACGAACTCGACTACGTCTTTGGTGACGTCCCGGCCCGGACTCGGTTCGTGATCAGCAGCAACGCCGAACTAAACCGCGCCCTCGCCCGAGCGATGCGAATCCCGCAGAGGGCACTCAAACCCAGGGTCCACGCGATGAAGCGAGGCCGGGCCCAGGCTAACGCGAGGCGCCGGACCAAGGACATTAGGTGCCGCTGGATGTATGGACGCCTCGCCGCCGACGTCGTGCGCGTCCATCCTCGCTGCAAGCATCTCCGGAAGGGCCTGCTCGAGTGGGACTTCGGCGATAAACATCCGATGAAAGACGTTCTGGACGCCTGGATGTATGGGCTACGTGATCAGTGGGTCGAGTCCCGCTCCTATGATGATCTGGCCGATCTGATCTTCACCTGACGCCCCTGGAGACTCCCATGCCTAAGCCCACCGCACTGAACGTGCCGCCCCTGCCGGCCTCGACTGCTGAGGTGCTCCGAGTCGAGCACTCCCGCCTTCGCCGGCGCATCATCTACTCGATGCACGAGGAGGACGTGCGCGCCCGCCTGGTCACAGCGGTCGGCAGCACCCGCGCGGCGGCCTGGGCCAAGTCGCCCGACATGACCTGCAACCCGGCGTGGTACGTGACGAGCCAGCTCGCCGCGCTCTACAACGAGGTACCCGAAGTCACTCCCCCGCCTGGCGGCGAGGCCGCAGCCGCCGCGCTGGTGGACGGGAGCTTCTGGCAGCTCAGCCGCCGGCTCCAGCGGGATACCCTCGCAATGAACGATATGTTCATGCGCGTCGACGTCGACGAGGACGGCCCCTATTGGCGCATGGTCTTCCCAGACATGACTGAGCCGACCGCCGACCGCCGGCGACCTGGCCAGCCTGCCGCGATGGTCGAATGGGTCGAGGATCCGGACGACGAGGCAGAGTGGATCAAGCTGGTCACCGACCCGCGGGAGCGGATCTACAAGGCGCTCGACAAGCAAGGCAACGACATCAGCGATCGCGTGCTCGGTCGCCAGCTCAGCGGCGATGCGTACCCGTTCCTCGTCGAGGGCCAGCCCGTCCTCAACTACGTCGCCTATCACGCAGCCGAGGCCGGCTGCCTGCTCGATCCGTACACGGGGCGCGAGGTCTTCGACGGCGGGCTAAATCTGGGCGTTTATTACAGCTATTTCGGGCATGTGCTGCGAAACGTCGCCTGGGCCCAGCGCTACGCCATCGGCGCTGCGCCCGTCGGCGCGGAGGCCGATGAGAATGGCCGCCGCCAGGAGCTCATCACAGACCCCGCGGTGCTCGTGCTGCTCAAGGCGCTCGAGGGTCACGAGGGCCAGCCGGTCGTCGGGCAGTGGGGGAGCCCCGTCGACCCGGAGAAGGTCCTCGCCGGGATCGAGCGCTACGAGCGCCGGATCGTCGAGTCCGCCCTCGGCTCTGCCGGCGTGAGTCGCCGCCAGTCCGATGTCCGCTCCGCGATGAGCCTGGCTGTCAGCCGCGAGAGCCAGCGCGCCGCGCAGCGCGCCTATGAGCCAGTGTTCCGCGCCAGTGATCGCCGCCTCCTGGCGCTCGTGTCCGGGCTGATGGGACTACCGACCGAGGGATGGTCGATCAGGTATCGAGCGATCCCGCGCGATCCGGCCGAGCTCGCCAGCGAGGCCGAGCGCATCGCGAAGCTCGTGGACGCGAACCTCGAGGACCGCGTCACAGCCTATCGCACGATTCACCCCGGGATGACGGCCGAGGAAGCTCGGGCCGCCGTCTCGCAGATCGCCGAGATCAACCGCCGCTTCGCGGCCTGAGAGGACAACATGCACGAGCACGAGCACGAGCCTGGAGATGGTGGAGCTGGCGCCGGCGGCAGTGACGCTGGCAAGGTAGTTCCCTACGAGCGCTTTGAAACAGCGGTCAGGGAGAAGCAGGCGATGGCGGCCGAGGTCGCAACGCTGAAGACGGAGGTTCAGGGACTCGCGGAGAGGGCGGCCACGGCGGGCACGCTCGCCAGCGAGCTCGAGACGTGGAAGACGAAGGCCGCGGAGGCCGAGGGACGGTTCGGACGCTACAAGGCGATCGGCTCCGCGCTGGACACGTCCGATCCGGATGCGATCGAGGCCGTCGAGTGGCAATACGGGAAGCTGCCCGAGGAAGGCCG
>MPMD02306240.1_pt1 | contig 10522 bp, 5 predicted proteins | sample 1617291 | NCBI WGS metagenome assembly MPMD02 (sample SAMN05944810, study PRJNA350692) | marine metagenome | biome: marine; feature: ODZ; material: water; isolation source: 120 m water sample filtered on 30 um supor filter | place: Pacific Ocean | collected 2012-04-09 | depth 120m m | reverse complement strand
CTCGTGCGACGTGCTGAATTGAAGCTCCTGATCCCCCACGGCTTGCAGGCGGCGGACACATTCCGCGACAGAAAATCCAGGGTGCAGGGCATCTTCAAAGCTGCTGATCCCCGCAAGAGGAGGCAGGTTCCTATAAGACCTGTAGATCTTCATGGGGTCGACACACGGTAGAATCGATGTCCAACACCTGCCTTGGGCCAGACGGCAAACTCAACGACCTTTGGTTCCGTCACAAATTCATTGGTCTGGAGTTTCTCCCAGATGCCCGAGACAAGGTCGTCGGTAGCGTGAAGGGAATATGAGTTGCCTGGAAGGGCTGCGAAGCGAATAGCAAGCCGGGGTCGGTGTGTGTCAGATGCCGCGGCCTTCAAAAGAATGATTTCGGCGAAAATCACATCGCCCGGGGTGCCGCCGGGCACGAAGCTGGCGCGCCAGTTGGCGGGGTCACGTTCGCTGCCAATGCTAGAGACCAGCTCGAGTGACGAGCCGCCGCCGTCCGCCGTGCTTGGCCAAGGGCCCTCGGTGGAGTAGTTCACCGAGTAAACAATCTGGCCATCGGGGTCGAGCAGCCGGATTTCCTCGCCGGAGTTGGAGAGGCTGCCGCCGTAGGCGCCAAGGACGGGCGCGTTCGGGTATTTAGCGAGGAACGCCGCCGGATCGTCGTTTGGGATGAGGAGACCCGACTCCCACGGCGCCAGTGTTTGTTTATCGAACGTAAACTGTACACCGGAAAGGCTCACGCCGGAGAGTTCCAGTGGTATGCCACCCGTGTTTTTCAACTCAATAAACTCAAACGTCTTTCCGTCTGCCGGGTTGTACATCAACTCCGTGATTTTGAGGGCGGCCGAGGGGGATATGACGATGGATGATGAGGAAGGAGCACTCCAAACATCCCCGCTTTTTGCGCGGACGGTGATGGTAGAGGTTTTATCAATGGCGACCGGCACGCCGGCAGCATCCAGAACCGTGGCCTCGAAATTGAAGCTCAAGTCCGTGTCGTACCGGGAGCCGCGATGGACCTCCACCGCAAAGATGTTTATCCCGTTGTTGAAATTGGGCAGTTCAACGAAGTAGGGGAAAAAAGCTCGGCTGTCCTTGGTTGAATTACGCTTTTCAGAGTAAGTTGAAGTACGGATCGTCCCGACCTTCATGTTGCTGCGGAACAACTCCTCCCCGTTCAGGTAAACGATTGCGCCGTCATCCCGCAACAACCTGATGAGCAATGTCTTGTCGCTCGATTCACCCATCTGGAACACTTTCCGAAAATAGATGGTGGTATGGTGTTTTGTGCTGGGGTCGGGGCCCCGGTCCACAGCGGTGGCTTCATCCCCGTCCCCGTATCCCAGCTCCGCCTTGCCGGTTTTCCAGTCGCTGTCGTCGTAGTCGATCGCGGTCCACGGCTTTCGGGCAAGGCTGGCGCCGGTGTCGAGATACTTCCATTCGGCCCCCTTCGCGATGATCGGTTCGGTCTCCACCTCACCAAGTCGGATTGCGCTGGGGTTGATGCTGCCGTCTGCCATGCGCGGGTCGGTGCCGTCTGTCGTGTAGTACACTTCGTCACTTTGTGCGCTTATACCCAGGTTGAATCCCGGCAGGGCGGCCCCGTCGGTCATGCTTAGCAGGGGCGAGGGGATCGAGTCGAACTGGGTATCCATCCAGTTCAATCGTTGGGAGATCCAAGTCTTTAACTGTTTGATTTCCGTATTGAAGCCGGTCTTTGAGTTTACCAGGCGCCACTTGGTGAAGTTGCGCTGCGCCGCCTCCCCTAGCAATTCCTCCCATTCGTCTATAATCGTAAAAATGTTTTTCTCGGTCATTACATTGCCGCGTACCTCACCCCAGCGCTGGGCGTAGAGTTCCTTGAATGCTTTGTTGCCCATGACGCGCGACCACCAGCCGAATCTATAAGAGCTGGACCAACCAACCGGATTTGCTGCTCGCCCGTCATCGTCACATCCCATGGTGCGGTCAAAATCCCACACGGGGCCGTACTCCACGCGCTTGTTTCGATCCTTGTAAAAGTAAGTGCTGAGCCTAAGCCCATCTGGATTCTTGGTGAACTCGTTGAGCATGTGGTGGTCGATCCACGACAGGGGGTCAATGTAGTCGGCGTATTTTGTGGAATGGCTGAGGTTATTGTAGACGGTGTTGAAATAGTTGCGAACATAGCCGCTTTGCTTCGAGGCGACCTCGTCCTCCTTGGGTTCAACCCACTTGACGCTCTGCCCGCCCGCGCTGAAACCGGAATCCCCCGGATCGGCGCGGTCGATCTTAAACATGTAACCGCCGGTTACTTCCGGATCGGCGGTGTCCTCGGGGCTGATGCGGGTGATGTTAACACGGTTTTTGTCCCGTTTGATCTTCTCCATGAAGGAGTACACGCCGACGTAGTCGTTGTAGCTCAACGCGTCGCCGTTGGTGTTGACGAACACCTCGCAAAACCGAGTTCGCACGGCGTATCGCCCAATCTGGTTGCTCAGTTCATAGATCAGCGCATTGCGAATGAGCGCCCGGTCGAAGTTATACGGAGCGTAAAGGATCCAGTCCGATTCCTCCGGTAGACCCAGCGGTGTGATATCCCGATCTTCGCCAAAGTCATCCCGGGCTTCGATGGTGAATGCCTTCTTGGGTCGGTTTTGTGTGCTTGAACCTCGAATCTTGATTCCGACGCGCGTACCCAAGGTCGGTTTGTCCATCAGGCTGGTCTGCTTGTTTTCGCCCGGTTCGTAGATCGACATGTATGCGTTTTTGTGCGGATCGGACGGGATGCTGCCGCCCTTGAAATTCTCAATCACAACGACAGGCAGATTCGAGGTAAACTTGCGGGCGTTGGCGGCGATTTGGAGGTACTCATGCGTGATAGGGGGGCCGCCGTGCCCGTCCGGGGTGAAGCAACGGGCAGTAATCAGTGAGGATTTAGTGATCCTGATGGCATTTGTGTACCTCTGGGAAGTCGAGCTGGGTAGATTTCCGTTGGTCGTGTAGCGGATCGTTTCATCAGCTACGCTGGGTTTCAGGGTGATCGACAGGGAAGAGGTGAAGCTGCCACTTTCACGCGAGAAGATCGGTGTGCCGGGCAGGGGAGGGGATTGGCTTGCGTTGAGCCGCCCTGGGGTCGGGAAGGTCAGGAAATCATGATTGCTTGGGTCAGCCTCCTCCGAGTCTCCTCCGATAAGCGTCGGCATTAGGAAGAACTCGTTGCGGTCGCTGCGGTGGTCAAAGGCCTGAACGGCCAACACGTTGTTTCCCCCGTTTTTCAACAGGTGGATGTGATCGGTCAGGTCAAAATCCATAAAGGAGCCGTTATTGTTGTTGCTGGTTGCGTAGGAGTTGTATTTCGGTTTGTCTAGGGCATTGACCGAGGCGGTTTTTTCGCCATTGAGGTACGCGATAAATCCATCATCAAATTTGATCCGGAGAATTAGGTAGGCAAGGGAGTCGCGGTTTTTGACGGAGAATTTTTTTCGGGTCCAGATCACACGCTTCGACGTGGATACCTTGGTCTTGATTAGGCCAAGCAGCGAGGAGCCGGTTCGTTGGTAGCCGAATCCGGATTGCCCGTTCTTCCAGCTTGACGTCGGCTTGAAGTCCGGGTCGATCCAATCCTGTGACTCGTGGCTCTTCGACGGGGACAGGTATTGAAACGTCGCGTGTACGGGAATGATCTGTTCTGCCTCGCCCATCATCGGCACCCCGTACGACTGGTCGTCCGTCAAGGGCGGAAACCCTGGTTCGTAACGGTCCACGAAGGTGGCATCCGGCTTGGCCAAGCCGAGGAACTCGCCAGCTCGTGCGAGCCGGAAACTCGTATGCAGTGGCTTGCCGGGCTCGGCGATGTTGTTCCCGGAGGCATGAACGATCAGGAATTTCCCAGGTGGAATGGAGACGTCGGGGAAGGTCCATTTCAGCGGGCTCTCCTGTTCATCGCTCAATCCCCAGCCAAGCAGGTTGGCTGGGGTTTCCCCGGGGTTGTGCAGCTCGATCCAGTCCGATGTTTCCCCAAATTCATCCTTCAGCGTCTTGTCATTGGCGGCGACGATCTCACTGATGAACGGGTCACTGGCCAGGCTGGTCATTGCTTGGCCAAGCGCCAGCAATGTGATGAGTAATCTGGTCTGCATTTCGAAATCGAGCGCTGCGGGGGCTTCCCGTTGCGCGGGCGGGAAAGCTACCCCGCTTGGCCAAGCGGCAAAAGCCGAATGTCACGAGTGAAGGTCGCTTGGTTCCACGGCCTTCAGCGCCGCTTCGCGCTCCAGCAGAGCCGGGTGGTCATAGTGAAAGCCACTGTACCACGGGTGCGGCGTGAGGTTGCTCAAGTTTTCCCGGTTCAGCTTTCGCAGCGCGGTGATCATCGGTTTGCTCTCGCCGATGGCTCCCGAGGCGAAGGCGTCTGCCTCATATTCAAATTTACGCGACCACAGGCTCGACAGCGGTGAGAGCCAGAATGTCACCGTTCCGGCCAGCAGCCCAAACAGCAAAAACACCGGCGCAATCCCGGTGTGGGAGTTGAAGCCAAAGGCACCCGCAAACAAAGGCTGCCCTTCCAGCAGGCTTAGCCCCCAAAAGCCAATTAGCGTGGTGGCGAACGACCAAGCAATCATTTTCGGCACATGCCGGAGCTTGTAGTGGCCGATCTCATGCGCCAGCACGGCTTCGAGTTCGCCCTCGTTCAATTGCTCCACGAGCGTGTCGAACAGCGCGATCTTGCGCCCCTTGCCCAGGCCGGTGAAAAAAGCGTTCGAATGTTTGGAGCGTTTGCTGCCATCCATCACTTGGATGCCGGCGTTGATGAATCCCGTGCGATTGGCCAAGCCACTGAGGCGATCCTTCAGTGCGCCGTCCGGCAACGGTGTGAATTTGTTGAACAACGGCAGGATGAAAATCGGGGCCAGCACGCTCATCAGTAATTGAAAAACAACGACCACTCCCCATGCCCACAGCCACCAATGCTCACCGCTAACATCGACTAGCCAAAGGATAAATGCCAGCAGTGGCACACCGATGGCAAAGCTTAACACAACGCCCTTGACCTGATCGGTCCACCACGTGCGCTGGGTGGAGTTGTTAAACCCAAACCGCTCTTCAAGCCGGAACTGCGACCACCACGAAAACGGCAGGCTCAGCAGCGACATCAGCAGGATCACGGTCCACAAGGTGAGCGCCAGTCCCCAGGGTGTTTCCCCGGTCCAGTTCGTGACTTGGCCAAAGAGCGATGCGAGCCAGCCACTGAACAGCAGGGCGCAAAGCACCGCTGTGCTGTAACTGTCCGACGCCGTTCCAAACTTGGCCTTGGCCAAGGTGTAGTGCACCGATTTCTTGTATGTCGCCTCGTCCATGACCTCACGAAACGCCTCCGGCACTTCATTGGCGTGTTCCCGGACATGGGCGGCATTCAGGGCGTCGAGCCAAAGCTCAAAACAATAGCGTACCAAAATCAGGCAGAGGGCAACGATGGTGAAAGGAGTCATTGCTTGGTGAAGTTTTCGTCGATTGAGTCGTGCAGGGCGGCGAAGATTATTTTGATCTGCCTTTGCGTGGTGCAGAAGGGCGGCATGACGACGATCACGTTGCCGACCGGCCTTGTCAGTACGCCGCGCTTGGCCAAGCCGTCGCAGACACGCAGCCCCGCCTGCTCTGCCAAGTTAAACGGCTCGCGTGTCTGCCAGTCGCGAACCAGTTCCACCGCCAGCACGCATCCGGCTTGCCGAATGTCGCCCACCTGCGGCAGGCTCCAAAGCCGTCTAGCCTCGGCTCGAAGATTGCCGGCCAGTTTTTTGCGCTTGGCCTCCGTGGATTTGGCCTGCAGCAACGCTACGTTCGCCAGGCTGGCGGCGCTGCCAAGCGCGTTGCCGGTGTAGCTGTGCCCGTGGAAGAAGGTCTTGAATTCGGAGTAGTCGCCGAGGAAGGCGTCGAAAACTTCCTGCGTCGTCAGCGTCGCGGCCATTGGGAGGTAACCACCGCTCAGCCCCTTGGCCAGGCAGAGGTAGTCCGGTTGCACGCCCTCGTCGTGGCTCGCGAAATATCGATCAGCAGCGCGACCCAGCCCAGTCATCACTTCATCGGCGATGAGTTGGGTTCCGTGTCCCCGGGCAATCTGCGCGACACGGCCAAGCCATCCCTCCGGCTGGGCGATCATTCCGGCCGGTCCCTGCAGCCCCGGTTCGAGCAGCATCGCGGTGTAACTGCTTCCCCGTTTTTTGCGGGCGACGAACCGTTGCTCGACCTTGTCAACGCACTCGAAATTACACTTGCGGGTATCACGCGCGTCGCTGCGTTCCGGCTTGGCCTTGTTGAACGGGCAACGGTAGCAGTACGGCGACATCACTTTGTCAGTCTTGAACAGCATCCCGGAGTAGGCCCTGCGAAACAGGTCGATGTGTCCGGCGCTGACCGCCCCGACCGTGTCGCCGTGGTATGCGCCATCGAGTGACATGAATCTCGGCTTGAGGGCGCGGCCGGTGCGGCGGGCGAATTCGTAAGCCAGCTTCAGAGCCACCTCGACCGCGGTCGAACCGTCGTCGGAGTAAAACACCTTGGTCAGGCGCGGCTGTCCCTTGGCCGGGCCGGATCGCGGATTGGCCAAATTCACCATCGCTTGGCCAAGTAGCGCGGCCGGTTCATTGGCCAAGCCCAGCGCCGAGGTGTGGGCGACCCGGGCCAGCTGCCCCCGAATGGCGTCGTTGATTTTCGGGTGGTTGTGACCATGGAGGTTGGTCCAAATGGACGAGTTGGCGTCGATGTATTCTCGTCCTCGCACATCCCAAAGCAGTGCGCCCTTGCCGCGTTCGATGACGAGCGGCTCGCTCCTAAGCCAGTCACGCATCTGCGTGAACGGATGCCACAAATGCTGCTGATCGAGCTTCGCCAGGGGATGCTTTTTCATTCCTCTGCGAGGCCGGTCTCCTCGAACGGTGACAGGTCGAGCACGAAGCCGGTCCCGAACGGCTGGTTGTTGACACTTCCCAGATCAATCCGCCCGTCGCGGATCTCGAGCGTCGGCCAGTCCCGTTCACTATTCCGGTACAATCCTGCGTGAGCGTCAAGCACCTGCCGCTGGGTGATGTCTGGAAACTGCGACAGCCCGGCCATGTAATGATGCCCGTTGCGCTCGACACTCTCGATGCCAAGCGTCGCCATCACCGCCAAGTCCTGTATCACGGCGACCGGCCCGACGTTGCACAAATCCTCGCCGCTCATGACCGACACGTGACCGCCCTCCCGCCGTGCGTTGAACAGGCAGGCGTTGGCGACTCCCTTGAAAATGCCCTTGCAGTTTTTATGACTCGTCCCGGCGTAGCCGAGAGCCAGCGCCGTGGGCAGGCTTTTGATCGTGGCATCGGATTCATCGATGATGATCGGCGGACGGTCCGGCCAGTTGTCGAATCCGTCGCCCACGGAATCCTCCAACGCGATGTCGCGGTGGAATGGCTGCTCGACAAACAGGAGGTGCTTGAAAAACGGGGCCAGCTTCGTATCGCCCGCAAGGCGCATCCAGTGGCTTTGAAACGCGTCCACGGATTTGAACTGTTCGTTGCCATCGAGACTGAATGCATAGTCGCCCGGCGCATGTTGCTCGACAGCGGAGGCGACGCTGCGCAAGCGTTCAAAGTCAGTGTCGAGGTTGCCGTTGATTTTGATTTTGAAATGGCGCAGACCGTAGGCCTGGATGCACTGGTCAAGCGATTGCGGCAGCGAGTCGTCGAGCCGCTCATCCTCCGGTATGGCATCGGCGGACAGCGGATCAGCCAACCCAATCGTGTGGCGTGCGAGCACCTTGGACAAGGGCTGTTCCGGGAGCAATTCAGCGGCAGAGCGCTTGGCCAAGACCGGGTGAATTGCTCCGGGTTCAAAACCGAGCGTCCCGTCGCACAGCGCTTGGCCAAGTGGCCGGTCTGCGGCGCGACAAACCGACTCGATCAAGGCCCGCTCCACCAGCGACGTGCCAAAGTGAGCCAACAACGGGGCGATTTTCTCTGCCTTCGCCCAAGCGGTTTGCTGATCGTAGATCGTGTGCCAAGCGTCAAAGGCCGTCGGGGCTTCAATGCCGATTGAACGAGCCAAGGCGCGGCGGATCACCCGGAGCATGTCTGCGATTTCCTTGTCAATCGGATCGTCAGGCACCTTGGTGAACCACTTGGGGGGCAGCAGATCGGAGGCAATCCCCCACGACGGTCGGCCATCCACCTCAGTTTCGAGCCGGATAAACACCATTGGTACCTCGGTCATCGTGGCGATGCCGTACTTGAAAGGCATGCGCGTCTTGAGTTGAATCTGGTGAATGGAGGCTGCGGTGATGTTCAACGGCACGCCAAAGTGATAATCCCCAGAGGCTTCGGCTTCAAGTTTGCCCTCAAACTGTTGTTGGGCTTTGCGTGAGCAGGCGGGTGGCGTACCGTGTCGTCCGTGAAGCTGCTGTTCATCGGGGACATCGTCGGAAAACCGGGCCGCAGGGCGGTGCGATATTTTTTGCCGCGCCTCCGCAAGTCCCTTGGGATCGATTTTGTTGTCGCCAACGGTGAAAACATGGCCGGCGGGTCCGGCATCACCCCGGCGACCGCGAGCGAGGTGTTTGAAGCAGGCGTCGATGTGATAACGTCCGGCGATCACCTGTGGGACCAACGCGAGGTGGAGTCGCTGCTACTCAGTGAATCACGACTGGTGCGACCGTACAACTATCCCAAGAGCACGCCAGGGCAGGGATTTGTCGTCAACCACAAGGACGATCTTCCGCCCGTGGGTGTGCTGAATTTGCAGGGGCAAACGTTCATGAAACCGATCGAGAATCCCTTCTTTGCCGCAGACGAAGGAGTGGAGGAGCTGCGAAAAGAAACTTCCATCATTTTTGTGGATATGCACGCGGAGACGACCTCTGAGAAGATCGCGATGGGGCGCTTCCTCGATGGGCGGGTGAGCGCCGTGGTGGGGACGCACACGCATGTGCAGACCGCCGACGAACAGATTTTTCCGGGCGGCACGGCGTTCCTCTGCGACGCGGGTTTCACGGGGCCGCACGAGAGCATCCTTGGCCGCGAGATCGAGCCGATCCTTCGACGTTTCACAACGTACCGGCCTCAACGGTTTGGCGTGGCTGCCGAGCGCATCATCCTGAATGGGGCGTTGATTGAGATCGACGGGACTACCGGCATGGCGCGTTCCATTGAGCGGATCTCCGAGCTGTTACCGGACGACAATTCCGAGGAATGAGCCGAGAGCAACAGAGCCTGTGGGACTTCGGCGGATCCCCGGATCATGGGGAGGCGCGCAGGGTTTATGGCGTCACCGAGCTGAACCGGGTGGTAAAGGGTCTGCTGGAAAGTCAACTCGGGACCGTCTGGGTGGAGGGACAGATCACCGGCCTGCGCCAACAGGCTTCCGGCCACGTTTATTTCGGCATAAAGGATGAGAAAGCTCAGTTGAACTGTGCGCTATTTCGAGGAAGCGATTCAGGAAGCCGCTCGCTACTAGAGGACGGGACGCAAGTGGTGCTGCAAGGGGAGGTCACGCTGTTCGAGCCGAGAGGGCAGTATCAGCTCATCATTCGCAAAGTGGAACTGCAGGGGCAGGGGGAGTTACAGGTCAAGTTTGAGAAGCTGAAGCGCAAACTGGAGGCCGGGGGGTTGTTCGCGCCCGGGCGCAAGCGGCCGCTGCCCGATTTTCCCGCTAGGGTGGGGCTGGTTACATCGCCGACCGGTGCGGCAATTCGGGACGTGCTCCATGTGGTTCAACGGCGTAATCCCTCATTGCAAATCGTGCTGGAGCCGTGCCGCATGCAGGGAGAGAGCGCCGCTGCGGAGATGGCCGGGGCGCTGCAGCGGCTCAACCAATGGAGTGTCCGGCAGGCTGAACCACTCGATTTGATTCTGCTGACCCGCGGTGGCGGCAGCCTGGAGGATCTTTGGGCGTTCAACGAGGAAGAGTTGGCCCGTGCCGTCCACCAGTCAGCTTTGCCGGTGGTGTCCGCCGTGGGGCATGAGATTGATTTTCTGATCACCGACTTCGTGGCCGACGTCCGGGCAGCAACGCCGAGCGTGGCCGCCGAGTTGATCACGCAGGGCGTGTTCGCCTCGCGTGGGTTTTTGGCGGAGGTTGCTGCACAGCTGGGTCGCTTGGCCAAGCGCGGGGTGGGGTTGGCCAGGCGCGACTTGTCGGCCCTTTCGCACCGCCTTAACCGGGCGCACCCGCGTCGGGCGCTGGACGACTCCTTTCAGCGGCTGGACAACCAGCTCGACGATCTGAATCGCTTGGCCAAGCAGGGAGTGGCGATCCGGCAAGACCGTCTCCGGTTAACCGGGCAGCGCCTGGCTTCGCTCCTGCCAGCCGCCTTGATTGCGCGGCGTGTGGAACAGTTGACCTGGCTTCGCCACCGCTTGGGCGGTGTGCCGCGCCGTAAACTTGGGGAGCATTTCGCAAGGTTTGGACAGGTGGTGAGCCAGCTTGAATTGCTCTCGCCAAAAGCCGTTCTCGCCCGGGGCTACTCGATCACCCGCGACGCGAAAACCGGCGCGGTGTTGAGGGACGCTAG
>MPMD02113685.1_pt1 | contig 10532 bp, 10 predicted proteins | sample 1617291 | NCBI WGS metagenome assembly MPMD02 (sample SAMN05944810, study PRJNA350692) | marine metagenome | biome: marine; feature: ODZ; material: water; isolation source: 120 m water sample filtered on 30 um supor filter | place: Pacific Ocean | collected 2012-04-09 | depth 120m m | reverse complement strand
TATTACAGAAGCTAAAGAAGGTGGCAAGGATTATAAAATCCGCGGTGTCTTTTTACAAGCGGAAGTAAAGAATCGTAATGGTCGTGTATATCCTATGCCTATTTTGGAAAAAGAGGTTAAGAGATATAATAAAGAGTTTATTCAAAAAAAGAGGGCATTTGGAGAGTTAGGACATCCAGATGGCCCAACAGTTAATCTAGAAAGAGTATCACACATGATTACTGACCTTTATCCAGATGGAAAGAATTTCGTCGGTGAGGCCAAGATTATGGATACTCCGTATGGAAAAATTGTAAAAAATCTTATAGATGAAGGTGCCCAGCTGGGCGTTTCTTCTAGAGGTATGGGTTCATTAGAACCTAAAAAGGGTGCTCAGTATGTAAGAAATGATTTTTATCTTGCTACTGCGGCTGATATCGTAGCAGATCCTTCTGCTCCAAATGCATTTGTTGAAGGTATTATGGAAGGGAAAGAGTGGGTTTGGGACAATGGTATCGTTAAAGAAGTTGATATTGAAAATTATAAAAGAGAAATTGAAAAGAATCGTGTGCATCGTCATAAAGTTTCGATTAAAGCATTTGAAGATTTCATCTCAAAATTGTAATTTTTATAAATAATAAAAAACGAATATAGGAGTCTATCCATAATGACAGATAACAATTTGGACCAAGAGCTGGAAGAACTTCTAAATGCTGAACTTACTGAAGAAGAACTTGCTGATATGGAAAAAGGTATAGAAGCTTTGGAAGAAGCTGAAGAAGTTGGAGGTGTTGCTAAGATGAAAGCACCATCTGGTAAAGCTACACCTTTAAAGTCAGGTGGTGGTGATAAGTCTGAACTCAAAGATGAGTCTGATGATTTAGGAACAGATAGTGCAAAGGCTGGTGATAAAATCAAAAAGGCTGAAGATGTACAGTCTAAAGGTGCTAAAGCAGAGCCTAAAGTTTCTCAAGGCAGTTCAAGTACAGCAGCTCCGGGTGAAAAGGTGAAATTAGCCGCCGGAGATGAAGTTGACCACAACGGAGAGCAATTAGAGGAAGCCCGGATGACCAAGGCAAAAATGCTTGAAGATTTGGCGAAGAAGATGGAAAGTCTTTCACAGATGAAATCGGCCGATCTCAAAGGTGTATATGAGAGAATCGGAGAGGCCATTAAGACGGATGCTGAAATTGAAGAAGCTAAATCTGATAAAGAATTAGAAGAACTAGAAGCTCAGAAGAAGGACATTGAAGAGCGCATTAAACAAATTTCTGTAAAGGAAGATGTTGAAGCACTAATCGAAGGTGAAGAACTTTCTGAGGAATTTAAGTCTAAAGCTGCCATAATTTTTGAGGCCGCTGTTAAGCAAAAAATTAAACAGGAAATTGAGCGTCTAGACGAAGAATATGCTGAGAAGCTAACTGAAGAAATTACTAAATCAACTGAAGAAGCAAATGAAAAGGTAAATGATTACCTTGGATATGTTGTGGAAGAGTGGATGAAGCAGAATGAAGTAGCTATTGAGCAGAAGTTAAAAACAGAAATCACAGAGAATTTCATCACGGGGCTCCATGCCCTCTTTACGGAACATAATATTACTGTTCCTGATGAGAAATATGATATTCTTGATGCTGCCGCGAAGCAGGCTGACGAAATGGAAGCTAAGCTAAACGAGCAGACCGAGAATAATATAGAACTCACAAAGAGAGTTGGCGAGTTAGAGAAGAATGAAATTCTAGTTGATGTGGCTTCCGGCCTAGCGGATACGGAAGTAGAAAAATTTGTTGGACTTGCAGAAAATGTTGATTACGAAAATAATGATGATTACCGTAAGAAGTTGGAAACTATCAAAGAATCGTATTTCGCACGTTCCGTTAAGGAAGATGAAATTGAGGCAGCACCAGTTTATGATGAGCAAGGTGATGTGAGTCGAACCATGGCTGCTTATATGTCTGCAATCTCTAGTAGTGAAAAGAGAGCGCAGAAATAATAAATTTTATAAATAATATAAAATACTAAGGAGATATTCCAAAATGTTCAACACAGAACAACTACAGGAAAAATGGCAGCCAGTATTAGAACATCCTGATCTCCCAGAGATTAAGGATGCTTACAAACGTGCAGTCACAACTGTAATTTTAGAAAACCAAGAGCGGTCCATGCAGGAAGATAAGTCTTTCTTATCAGAGGCCGCACCAACCAACGCAATGGGGGCTTCGTCCTCGACCGCCGGAGCGGGTAATATTGATACATGGGACCCAATCCTCATTTCATTAATTAGGCGTGCGATGCCTAATTTGATTGCTTATGATATCTGCGGCGTTCAGCCAATGTCAGGTCCTACCGGACTTATCTTTGCTATGAAGTCCCACTATCAGTCACAGACTGGTACTGAGGCTCTTGTCAACGAAGCTGATACTGATTTTGCTGGTACAGGAACTCATGCAAGCTCTGATGTACTTGAAGATACTTCTTCATATACAACAGGCGCCGGTATGACAACTGCAGCAGCTGAAGCGCTAGGTGATACTACAAACAACGCTTTCGCTGAGATGGCATTCAGCATTGAAAAGACTTCCGTAACTGCAAAGTCGCGGGCTCTTAAAGCTGAGTACACAATGGAACTCGCTCAGGATCTTAAGGCCATTCACGGTCTAGATGCCGAGACAGAGTTAGCTAACATTCTAAGTTCCGAAATCCTGGCTGAAATTAATCGTGAGATTGTTCGCACGATCTATAAGAACGCTAAGAAGGGTGCCGCAACTAATGTTACTGATCCTGGCAAATTTGATTTGGATACAGATTCCAACGGTCGTTGGTCTGTAGAGAAATTCAAAGGCCTAATGTTCCAGATTGAGCGTGATGCTAATGCAATCGCACAAGACACACGCCGTGGTAAAGGTAATATCCTCATCTGTTCCGCAGATGTTGCTTCTGCCCTTACAATGGCCGGTCTATTGGATAACGCTACTGGTCTTAATAACAACCTAAATGTCGATGATACAGGCAGCACCTTCGCTGGTGTTCTAAATGGACGTTTCAAGGTTTATATTGATCCATATTCAAATAACTCGAACGCTAATAAGTTCTATGTTGTTGGATATAAGGGTACTTCCCCTTACGATGCTGGCTTGTTCTATTGCCCATACGTCCCGCTCCAGATGGTGCGTGCCGTTGGCGAGCAGACATTCCAGCCCAAGATCGGCTTTAAGACACGTTATGGAATCGTAGTAAATCCATTTACTTCGGCTTCTGATGATAGTAACGCTTACTACCGTCGTGTCCAAGTCCAGAACTTGATGTAAAAAATTACTCACTTATAATAACTATATAAGAGTAACTTTGAAAGACCTCTCCTAGGAGAGGTCTTTTTTTTATCTCCAACTATTATAAATATTAGTATGGCAGATGAACAAAATTATACAACGTCCGGTAATTTAAATATAGAGAAAATTGCCGCGCTTTCCAGACAACCCACCGTACAAGACTTTTCCCAGAATAGTCAATTCAAAGTTACATTAGGTAATTATCCTTTATTAGAGTGGTTTTGTACTTCGGTGAGTTTGCCCGGAGTGTCTTTAGGACGTTATGACCAAGGCACTCGTTTAGCAACTATTCCTAGAGTGGGTGATAATCTGACATTTGACGATATTACTTTTACATTTTTAGTAGATGAAAAACTACAAAATTATCAGGAAATTTTTGATTGGATGGTTAACATAGGTTTTCCTTCCAACCACGTACAGTTCAATGCAAAGGATAGAGTGGATAAAGTTGATAGAGGCGGTGAGTTGAGTCTATATAGTGATTTACATATTGCTGTTTTAAGCAATAAAAATAATCCTGTGGTTAGATTGACTTTCCATGATGCTTGGCCGGTATCGTTAGGTGGCTTAGAATATACTTCACAAGACACAGATGCTGCATATTTAAATGCTGATGTTACCTTTGCTTATTCATATTATGAATTCTTAAATCTATAAATAGATTTAGGAGTAGTAAGACAGTCCGCAATGGAAAGAGTTATCTTCAAACAATTATTGTAGAAGAATATATAGCGAAAACAAATGGGATGGCTGGCTCTGCTACTCCTTTTTTAACTTTGGAATGATATATAATGAGATTTGATGAATTAAGTGAGATGGTTGATAAAGACCTAAAAATAGATGATACGGAATTAGATTTAGAATCTATCCGAACCCCACAGCTCCACAACAAATATTTAAAATTTTATACACAATTTTCTCTCCAATTAAAAAAGATTAGAGATGAAAGGAAGGTATTGTATCGCCAGAAATGGGAATATTATACAGGCAAATCTGATCCAGAAGTCTATAGAGATAATCCTTTTGATATAAAAGTGCTCCGAGCAGACTTAGATATATATTTAAATTCTGATACTGAATTGCAAGAGATTAGTCAAAAAGAAGAATATATAAAAACTATGGTGGAATATACTGAAAGAATATTAAAAGAAATTAATAATAGAAATTGGAATATTCGTAATACTATAGAATGGAAGAAGTTTCTCCATGGTGAGTGATGTTAGAAATTGAAAAATTTAATGAAGTTTATCTCCGAATAAAATGTGAGCCTTCTATAGGCAGAGAATTGGCTGAATTCTTTTCCTTTACGGTACCGAATGCTAAGTTCATGCCGTCTGTTAGGAATAAAATGTGGGATGGTAAGGTACGTTTATATTCTCCTGCTACTGGTAAAATATATATTGGTCTCTTTCCTTATATAAAATCTTTTTGTGAAAAACAAGGTTACGACATTGTTTTAAAAAATAATAAATTCTATGGGCCAGTGGTAGTTGATAGAGATATAGAAAAATCTCTTATCACCAAATTTGTTAAGACCATTACTCCTAAGGGACTTAAAGTTAGAGATTACCAACTAAGTGCCATATCATACATAATAAACAACGAGAGGGGGCTTATCCTCTCACCCACTGGCTCAGGTAAGTCGTTTATAATATACGCACTAGTTAGATACTATACAAACATAATGGAGGATAAAAAGGTCCTTATAGTTGTCCCTACGACTGGCCTGGTAGAGCAGATGTATTCTGATTTTGCTGATTATGGTTGGTTTCCGGATGAACATTGCCATAAGCTTTATTCAGGTCACGATAAAATTACCAATAAAGATGTTATCATATCAACTTGGCAATCTATCTATAAAATGCCCAAGAGTTATTTTAACCAATTTGGAGCCACTATAGTAGATGAGGCACATCTGGCCAAGGCAAAATCTTTAACTGGTATTATGACCAAACTCCACGATTGTAAATATCGTATAGGTACTACTGGAACTTTAGACGGAACAGAAATTCATCAATTAGTATTAGAAGGTATTTTTGGAAAATGTGAAAATGTAACCACAACTTCAGAATTAATAGAAAAGAAATATTTATCAAATCTACATATCAAATGCCTAGTACTTGAACATCCAAAAGAAAAAAGACAGCACTTTGATTATGCAGAAGAATTTGAATTTCTTTCTGTAGATGAAAGGAGAAATAAGTTTATTGCCAATTTGGCTAAATATGAATCCGGAAATTCATTAGTACTTTGTAGATATATTTCTCAACTTGATATATTATATGAAATGATATCTAATGATAAAGAAACTTATAAAGTTTATGGAAACACTCCGACCCAAGAACGGGAAGAAGTGCGCCGATTAGTTGAGGTGGGTAATGATATTGTTATCGTTGCTTCTTATGGAGTATTCTCTACTGGTATTAATATAAAGAGATTGCACAATATTGTATTTGCCAGTCCCTATAAATCACAGATAAAAGTATTACAAAGCCTTGGAAGAGGACTCCGAGTTGCAGATGATAAAGACCAATTAAATGTATTTGATATTGTAGATGATTTAACTTTTAAGAATAAGGAAAACTTCACACTAAAACATTTTAGGGAAAGGATTAATATCTATAATAGCGAACAGTTTGAATATGATATTATTTCAATTCCTTTAAAACTATAAATACATTTATGGAACAAACTTCCTTTAAGATTATCAAATTAAATAATGGTGATGATATTATTTGCAAAATTGTAAATGAAACTACTGATACTGTAACGGTAGAAAGACCATTATCTTTAGTAGAAGAAATATCTTATAAATCAGACCGCACTGCATTACAAACAGGTTTTAATAAATGGTTATCCTTTTCTAGCGATAATCAATTCCAAATATCTAAGAATAAAATCCTTACTGTTGGCAACCTTAACGCTGAGATGAGGTATTACTATAAAACATTATGTAAAAGGTTAATTGTTCAAGAGGAGAATGAACCTAAAACAGAGGAAGAAGTTGCAGATAGGATCTCCTATATGCAGAAGTCCCTTAATACTATTATGGAGGAATCTGACCATATAGAGGATTCAGATAATATAATTGATTTTAATTCTATTATGAAGAATGATAAAACTAATCTTCATTAATACTCCACACCACCACCTTACACTTTAATTTAAAGCTTGTCAAGCCCAAATGGATAAAAAAATTAATATAATTTCTATCACGGATATTATAGAGCAAAAGGTCCGTAAGCAAAAAGAGTTAGATTTTTATAATTCTCAATTAGAGGAACTTCAACGTAAAAAGTTTTGGATTGAAAAAGAAATACATATGGCGGAGTTCATTATTGCTGCAGTGAATAAAGAAATATCACCACAAGCTTTTGTACAGGCATTGATAGAAGCTGAAATAGGTACTGATGATGAAAAGTCTTGACTTTAAAAGATAAAGCGTATATAATAATAGATGTCTAAACAAAAAGGCATTTATGAAATGAAGAAGTATGTATATGGAGCCGGCCCGATTGCCGGATTGAATGAAGATGAAGCAACAACTTGGCGAAATAATGTAGCTAATAGGCTGCAAGATGCTAGTGATGGTAAGATTATTTTAATATCTCCATTGCGTTGTGAACCATTACAACCGGGTATGGTTTATGCTGACGATGGTGCAACAGATAAGATGTGGAGTGATCCTCGTGCTATTAATGCTAAGAATTGGTTGGATACGGAATCATCTGATTTAGTATTAGCATATCTTCCCAAAGAAATGAATGACCGAAGGCCCAGTATAGGGACTATCATAGAAATAGGTTGGGCAATTGGTTTGAAGAAACCATTGATAGTTGTTTCAGACGATAAACAAGTAATGGAACATCCACTAATCAAATGTAATGCAGCATGGCGTTTAGATAATTTAGACGATGCTGTAGAAGTTATCATTGGTTTGTTTGGGGATTATGTTTCATATGGAGACACCTATGGCAACACTAAAAGAAAAACGAGCTAAACCGCACTATGTGAATAATAAAATCTTTCTACAAGCAATGATAGAGCACAAAGAAGCAGTAAATCAAGCCGAAGCAGCAGGGGATCCCAAACCTAGGGTTCCTAATTATATTGGAGAATGTTTTTTAAAGATAGCAAATCATTTATCATATAGACCTAATTTTATTAATTACACATATAAGGATGATATGATATCTGATGGTATTGAAAATTGTCTCCAGTATATGGATAATTTTGATCCCGAAAAGTCTAGTAATCCATTTGCTTATTTTACCCAGATTATTTACTTTGCTTTTATTAGACGAATAACTAAAGAAAAGAAACAATCAAAAATTAAAGAGAAGCTTTTAAAGTCATCTAATATTGAAGATATGATAACTACACAAATACATGATGATGAAAGGGAATATCAACAACAATTTTTAGATTATTTAAATAAATATAATTTTAGTGATGACTAGTGGTAGATGAGAGTAGCAATAATAAGCGATACGCACTTTGGCGGAAAGAATGATAATATTAGTTTTGCACAGTTCCAAGCCCAGTTTTACGAAGGTATTTTCTTCCCAACACTTAAACGGGAAAAGATTACAACAATAATCCATTTAGGTGATGTATTTGATAGAAGGAAATATTCAAATTTTAATAGTTTAAAATTAGCAAAGGAAATGTTTTTTGAGCCTGCAAGGCAATATGATGTTCATATGTTAGTTGGCAACCATGATTGTTATTATAAAAATAATAATGAAGTAAATTCAGTATCATTAACTTGTGCTGAGTATGATAATATTAAAATTTATCCGGATATTCCTGAAGTTATTTCTTTTGATGATTTAGATATACTTATGATTCCTTGGGTAGCATCTGGACATTATGCTAAAGCTATGCATAAAATAAAAACAGCAAAAGCAGATATTGTAATGGGACATTTAGAAATACAAGGTAGTGAGATGTTGCCTGGTTTTTATTGCGACCATGGATTTGAAAGATCAGATTTTAAACGATATGAACGAGTATTTTCTGGTCATTTTCATCAACAACAGGATGACGGCCACATTCGTTATCTTGGTGCGCCTTATGAAATGTTTTGGAATGATTGGAATACTAAAAAAGGATTTCATATCTTTGATACTTCTACAAGAGAAATTGAATTTATAGAGAATAAATATAAATTATTTAAGAAAATATATTATGATGATACGAAAGAGGATTATTCCAAATTAGAACTTTCTGATTATGCTGAATCTTATGTAAAAATTATAGTTATTCATAAAACAGATTTTTATACCTTTGATAGGTTTATAGATCGGTGTTATGATGAAGGAAATTTCTTTGAGTTAAAAATTGTAGAAGATTTTAGCGATCTGGATCCTAATTCTATAGCAGACAGTGAGTTGGAAGATATCGAAGATACTATGTCGCTTTTAGAAAAATATGTGGATGAAATAGATAGTAAATTATTGAACAAGAAAAAACTCCATAGGCTGTTGAAGTCATTGTATGTGGAGGCGAGTGAAGTTGAATGATTATCTTTAAAAGCGTAGAGTTTCGCAATTTTTTATCAACAGGTAATACACCTACAGAAATCCAATTAGACAAATATAATATAACATTAATAATAGGCGAAAATGGTTCAGGTAAGTCAACTGTATTAGATGCATTGACTTTTGGTTTGTTTGGGAAGGCTTTCCGAAATATTAAGAAGGACCAATTAGTCAATTCGGTTAATGAGAAAGATTGTAGAGTAGAAGTAAAATTTAATATAGGCCGGACTAAGTATCATATAATCCGAGGCATCAGACCAAATCGGTTTGAAATTTATAAGAAAGGTAAGATGATAAATCAAGATGCTAGCGTGCGGGACTATCAGCGCCATTTAGAAAACAACATACTCAAATTAAATTACAGATCATTCACACAGGTAGTTATTCTTGGCTCATCATCCTTTATTCCGTTTATGCAATTAACGCCTGCTCATAGGCGTGAAGTGGTTGAGGAGATTTTAGACATTAAGATATTTTCTTTAATGAATTATATTCTCAAGTATCGTATTAAGGAAATGAAAGAGAAGCAGAGAGATATTACTCATGAGTTTAATTTAGTAGACACCAAAATTAGTATGGCTGCAGACCACATTTTAAAGACTAAAGAAAAAAGTAAATTAAGTAAAACAGTATTAGAAAAGAAGATACTCCTAAATGATAAAGAGATAAAAAAGTTGGATGGCCAGGTAGTAAAACTACAATTAAAGATTGATGAATGGTTGAATAATATTCATCCACAACATATGGATCTTCAAAAACAAATTGGGGAGCATAATACAGTTTTTGTAAAATTGGATCATAAAGTAAAAAAACTCCGAGATGATATTGAGTTTTATAAAGAAAATGATGAATGTCCTACTTGTGAGCAGTCCATTGATGAAAATTTTAAAACAGATATAGTAAATACATTATATCTAAAATATGATGAGGCCGATGCCGCAAAGGTTGACCTAAATGGTCGTATTGATGAAATGAGAGCCAGAAATAATTTGTATATAAAGATACAAGATGAAAGCCGAGAGGGTGAAGTGGAGAGTGCAAAGAAAACAGCATCAATAAAATCTATGCATTCTTTTACTAAAGAGCTAACACAGCAAATTGGTGAATTGGGAAATATTGATGCAGAGTTGGTAGAAGAAAAAACTAAACTTAAAATGTATAAGGATGAATTAGAAACTATTAATAGACAGAAGGAAAGGTTAACAGAAGATAATAATTATTTAGTATTAGCGAAACAACTTTTACAGGATTCTGGAATTAAAACTAAAATTATTAAACGATATTTACCTGTGATGAATAAACTTATCAATAGTTATCTAGCAGCATTGGAGTTCCAAGTTAAGTTTGATTTGGATGAGGAGTTTAAAGAAACGATTAGGTCGCGGTACCGTGATGTGTTTAGATATGATAATTTCAGCGAAGGTGAAAAGATGCGTATCGACCTGAGTCTTTTATTCACTTGGAGACAGATCGCCAAAATGAAAAATAGTGCCAATACCAATTTATTAATATTAGATGAAATATTTGATAGCAGTTTGGATTATAACGGAACAGATGAATTCTTAAAGATAGTAAGCACCTTGTCTGGAGAAAATGTGTTTATTATATCACACAAGTCTGATTTGAATGTGGATAAATTTGATTCAACAATTCGATTTGAAAAGCAAAATAACTTTAGTAAGAT
>MPMD02265741.1_pt1 | contig 10546 bp, 13 predicted proteins | sample 1617291 | NCBI WGS metagenome assembly MPMD02 (sample SAMN05944810, study PRJNA350692) | marine metagenome | biome: marine; feature: ODZ; material: water; isolation source: 120 m water sample filtered on 30 um supor filter | place: Pacific Ocean | collected 2012-04-09 | depth 120m m | reverse complement strand
CGGCTTCCCAGGGGGTGGTTGATAGGGTGGATGGGCTAGAAAGCCAGCTATTTGCAGATGCTGCGCCATCGCTTCGCCTTGCTTTTTAGGGCTGCGCCATTTGTTGTACGACCTCGCGGCTCAGCTGAAGATTACCATTGATTCCGACTGTGGTTGCTTTTGCGCCTTGCCTTGACGGCCGCCTCTGCTCAGCTGGGCCGCAGAAGCTTCCGGTACTTGCTTGGCGTGTAGCTAGTGTTCTTTGACATGTACGTGCTCCGGAAATTCTTGCTGCGGGGGTGCGGAAGTCCCAATCGTTGGACGAAGGTCCCTCCCATAACATTCAGGCGTACGCGTGCGCCTGGAACGACGTGTGCAATTTGTAATGACTTTGACGACGGCGCGGTGCTTGTCCCCTTGTTTTGTGCATTGCTTGCCGCTATTGGCGTGACCCATGTTTTTTTGCCGGTGCTCCTTCGCCTCTTCGTCTGAAGGGATCCTTGTTGAGATAAGGGCACGCGATGCACAAATTCTCTGCATTTGGGTGATTGTTTTCTGGGCTTGTGTTGGTTCCGACGGGGTTGCCACGAGTGTGCGGCACTTGATGCAACCAGTGTCAACACACAGCACACGCTCACGCGCACCATGCCGCTTGCGGGCGTCTCCCGGACGGGAATGGAGAGTTGGGGTGCCCTGGACGAGGCTGGGAGCCACATTTGGAAGATCATACAGTTGAGTCAACCAGCGGAAATGTGGCGTTGCAAATGCAGGGCTGCGCTGGTGCATGCAATCCCGTGGCTAAAGCTTGCTGTTGGCATTGGAAATTGCAGGGTGTGCAGGTCTTGGTCGGCAGCTTTCCGATGCCAGGCTGACGCGCAAGGGAGAGGAGGCTGACAGGGCTGATGCGTGCGAAGGAATTTGTAGATGATGTCTTGGCGTCTCGGGTCTGAGCTCAGGATGGGGGCTAACGTGAATCGGTTGGCTCTTGGTTGCTGTTGTCAGGTTGCGGTGCCCCACGAGAGCCAGTTGCGTGGAAGGTTGCCATCTGATATGCTGCCAGCTTTTCAGGGTCAGCGCTTTTGTGAAGTGGTGCCGTTGGCTGCGGTGGCGGTTCAGTGCAGAGTCGTTCTCACCTTGGGCTGAGCACCGCCACGAAAAGCTTGTTGGGACCATACCTCTGCGTTCTCCCCGACAAGGCAAACTGAATTATGCCGTGCAAATTTCCCGAGGCAGCACTGACGCCCCCAAGCAAGGCAACAACAAAGTCCCCGAGGCAAGAGAGATCCGGCACCGTACCGTCGGTGTTGGTCGCATTGTGGCGGAGGCCTCTTCACCCAAGGATTGAAAGCATGGCGTTGACGTCCTGTTGCCCAGGACCTTGTTGCAAGCTTTGTTGCGTGTGGTTGGATCAATCATCAAGGGGAAGGTGTGGCATGGTCTTGCTAGTTGGATGGGAACGCCCCGCTTTTCGTAACTCCACGAGCAGAAGCGTGGTCGTAAATTCTGGCGGCTTTACCGTCAGCTCTTGACTCTGCGCTATTTGTCGAGTTCGCCATGGCAGTCTCCGTGGGGATGCTTTGGCATTTGTGTGCCCTGCTCGGCGGCGTTTCTCCAATTGTTCCAGGACGTTGGTGTCAAAGACTTGGGGGGGCGTCCTTCTTGTTAGCTGGGTGTGCTCCGTGGCGGGCAGGTTGGGACAGCCCTCCGATCTCGTCGGTAGGCGCGAGAGGATGCAAGGGCGGCGCGGCCTGTTGAGTGAGAGCTGCGCGCGCTTTCAAAGTTTATGGCCAGTGCGGCCACGCATGCCTTACCGATCTGCAGAGACAGTGCTCAATGTTTCGTGCTGGTGAAGATTGCAATGGCGGCATGACGCCACCTATTGGTGCGCGCCGATTGCCAAGTCACTTACACATGCGCATGTGTACGTGCGCGTTCACGTGCGCACGTGTGCCGCGTGTTCCCATTGAGCTTAGGTTAATTTTGTCATGCTTCCAAGGAAATTCCAGGTGTTTTGCCTCATCAGGCCCGTGCAGACCTACGTCCTTTCCCGGCGGCCGTTATGAGGACGAGCGTGCGTGCGTTCGTCGTGGTTTTCGCCTTGTCGGCGCCCTGCTGCCATTGTGAGGTTACCCATCTGTGATCAGTGATCGCATATGTGATTCTGCCGTTCCGGCAGGCGTCTGACCTCACCAAGACAAAGTTGCTGCATCTGCTCTGTCCGCCTTGAGGTGCCACGCTGGGCACCTCCTGGGTCTCTGTCTCGTGCTTGGTTTGGTATTATCTCAGGCGGTGGAGTGGCGGTCCCAAAGATGAGGCTGGGAGGCACATTTGGAAGATCATTTAGATGAGCCGGGCAGTGTTGAGGGTAGGTAGTGCGGCCTTGCGCCGCCACCGGCGCTTTGCTGATGCATGCGCGCGTTTGGCGTTGGTCGTTGCTGGCTTGTTCGGCGGGTTGCACGCGTGGTTTCGTCTAAGATGACCTCAGTTTCTTTGGCTACAATCAAATGAAAGGGAGTGGCCGATGGGGCTGATCACAGAAGAGGACATGGCAATTTGTGCTTGCCACGGCGTCGGCAAGCCTTGCGTTCGGGGTTGTGCCGTTTGTCTTGCGACCTCAATCAAGGGTCAGCTCAGGATAGGCATTGATGTTGACTTTGGTCGCTTTGGTGTGTGGCCCGTGGCGCCATGAGGTCGTGCATCGTGGGGCTTCAGAGTTAACTGGCTAGCGCGCCTTTCCTTGATGGCCGCCTCCGCTCAGCCATTGACCGGGTCCACTGCGCCCGCGGTTGGATTCATCATGGGGAAGGTGGGGCATGGTCCTTTAGTTGGCTGGGAGTGCCGAGCTCTACGCAACTACGCGAGGAGTGCCATGGTTGTAGATTCTAGCGGTTTTGCCGTCAGCTCTGGACGTTGGTTTGGTTGGACGTGCTTTGTGGAGGCCACGGAGATTCTTTGGCATGTGCGTTCCCTTCTTGATGGCGTTGTTCCAATGGTTCTACGACTGGGGTCAAAGGATCAGCAGGCTGTTTCTTATGGTGGCTGGGTGTGCGGCTGGCTTGGGCGGCCTTCTTTGAACACTCAGCAGACACGACAGGAAGTCAAGGTGGGCAAATAAAAATGTCACGCGCTTATTTATGGCTTCAGGTGTTTGGTGTTTGTGGGCCGCCTCGTTGCAAAATTGCGTTGTGCACGACAGGCGGCGAAGCCAGTTGAGTGAGAGTTTTGAACGCCTTCAAAGCTTGATGCCAGCGTTTGCGTTGCAGGCACGGATCGCGCGACTCACCGATTTGCGGATCCAATTGGCGCACATATGGTCAATATGTCCTGCCAGTGGGGAGTTGAATTGGTAGTATGACACGCCGTTTCGCCAGGGTGTGAGGTGGGAGCCAATTGCCAAGTCGTTGACATGCTGTGCGTGTGCGCGTGCGTGCACGAGTGAGCTGCGCGTGCTATGTTGCTCCTTGAGCTTTGACCGGCTCTCTTTCTTCTCGAGTGCGACAAGTGAAGCGGTGTTTCTTGCGCGATGAAGTGGCAGCTCTGGCAAAGTGTTTTGCTTGATGTCGTCGTTCTTGGTCTGGGTTGCGAGCGCCGAGACTACACTGAAGACTGCCCAAATGGTTGGGTGTCTGCAGGGGCGGCCAGATGCTGGGCGCCATTGAGCTACGGAGGTTGCTTACTTGTTTGCCGCGCGTTTTTGCAAGATTCTTGTGTCAATAGGCCCTTGCGCCGCAACGGCTAGAATGGAGGATTTCAGCGACGCTATGAAACAGCAGTTTGAGGTGAGAAGCTGGCGTTCTCCCTCTCTGTGATGTTAAAGGTTATTCGCTCAGGTTATCGTCAGAGGTTTTGCTAATGTGTACCCATAGTAAGAAAGTTTGCACATTTAGTCTTCTCCTGTGCTTTACCCAGCGGCTGATTCACTTGACCTTGAGTTTAGCTGATTCACGTGCGTGGGGAAGCCCATTGGGTCTTCCCTTTGGGCCGCTTCAGGTTCAGGGGTTCTGTGGGCTGGCGTCAAGAATGTGCGCTCAAAGGGATCTGTTTCAGCCCAGGGTGTATTCAAATGCTTTTGTGGTAGTTGCTTTGTATGGTCGGAATTGTCGGCAGGCTAAGTGTGAGGTGCAATGTGCGAGTGACAGTTGCTTGCGCAATGGTGTCCGGGCCAATTCGCACAGCACACCTCCTCACAGGGCCCTGCGTGGACGATTGTATGCCCGATTACAGCGCGGCATGTCCGCTCAATTGGAAAGACATGGGCGGTGGTGAGTGGAGATTTATTGTTGGTGTGCTGGGTGGCATTGCTCCAAAGGCATTCGTGACAGGGGTTTGTGATGCGCCTTTGGTGGGGCAGCTTGGGCAGCTTGTTTGGAGGCACTCGCGCCTTTCCATTTATGTGCAGACTTATGGCTACCATTGGTGCTCCACGACCCCGCGCTATTGCAAGCAATGCTGGCATGTTTCGCTTCTTTCGTCTTGCTCGCAAGTCTCAAGCGAGTGCGCATGTCCACCGAGCAATTCAAGCGCAGCTTTGGCAAGTGGTGCCCAGGATTGCTTTGCAGCACGTCCCCGAACGTGCGCTTCTGTTCCCAGCGACCGAATGTGGCGTTCGTTGGCCATGCCAGCATTTGTGTGAGCCAGATTATGGGCAATCTTGCCGATCATGTTGCAGCGTGCGTGCGTGTTCGACCCTTATCATGGGCACTCGTGCGCTGCAGGCAACCATGCCCAGATGGCTGGGGCATGTTTGATGGGATTTGTGAGGCTCCGCGCTCATACGTTGGTCTGACTCGGTGTCGGCAGCATTTGGGCAAGACCGCGCGCAAATATGTTCTGCAGGCCCTTGCGCGCCCTTCGCAAATATGCAGGGCCTGACGAGACAAGACAAAGCACAATATTCAGCAAGCTTTGCTCCGCAAACCACGTTCAGTGCGTCTTTTCCGTGCGGCTTTCTAGAGGCGCTATGCCATGCCCATTTTCCTTGTCACTCACATGCTCTGACCACACCAGAGTGTGAGCCTAGAGATGCCCCGTGTCCAAAAGGTGCGTTCAAAGCTCAGCGCGACGCCGCATCACATCATCTGTTTCACGACAGGTTGGGAATACAAAGGTTCCTCCGTGGGCGTGTGCCAGGGAGAGAAATACCAAGTCAGCTTGACAAACCTGTGGCTTCCCTCATTTACGCAGCGATGTGGGCTTGTGACAGGGGCCGTGCCGGCCATTGATCTTGGTAGACAAGATTTCCGAGCTGGGGAAACCAAAATATATGGAAATGGTGCCTTGGTGCTCTGCATCAGAGATTTCATGGCATTCCTTTTGGTATCTCTCAGTGTGGCGTGGAATGGGATTGCAAAGAGAAGCCAATGAGCAGCGAGGCCATCTCAGCATTGGGCGGAGATGCAGGAAGCCGATTTCATTCAGGGCCTGTGGGCTTTGGCGCGTGGCCTTGCGTGGCTTGCGTTCTCTAATTACGCGCTCTTCTTGCACACTTGTGCGAGATGGGCGCATTGTTGGTGCAGCGTCACGTTGCCACCCAAGCGCCTGCAGTTGAGGCACGGCTTGTCATGGCAGACCCAAGCGTGTAAAGCAGTTCTTGTCATGGACATCCGTGCGTCAGTGCGCACACTCATCATTTTTCTCAACGTTGGCTGCCATGGGGCATGTGGCCGCTCTGGCGCGCTTTGACTCAGCCGGGCCGGTTTTGCCACGTGAGGTATTTCTACACCTTCGGTTGCCAGTCATGTTGCGCCTTTCTTTGTGTTTTTTTTGTGTTGAGTCATGTGTTGCCTCGCAGTTTGAAGTGTGGCGGTGTGTAAATAATTGGCTGCAGCTTCCGCAGCTCTTTGGTTTTGAATGCAAGGGGTTGTCAAAAGTCCCGCTGGTGAGTGGCCTTGTGCAGAAGTTGCAGGCCGCTTTCCCAGGAGAGCCTGCCCTTGCTGTGGAAAAGGCCGTGGCTGATGGATTGGTCCGTTCCCTTGGGGATGAGCGTATTGACCTGCATGAGGTCATGTGCATTCGTGACTATTCGCGGTTATGCCCAGAGGGCAAGGGTGTTTTTGCACGCGCAGCCCAGTTCAGTCTTCACATTGCCTTTGTGGGACAAGGGTGGGCAGATGTTGGTGACGGCAGTGCGTGTGTGGCGCCAAAGAGTTATCAGGGTGCTTGCATGGTCACAGCGAGTATGCTTTCCTTACATGTTCTTGCCCTGTCGCGGTGGAGGCAAATGCGCGCCGAAGATTGAATTTGGTGGCGTAGCCGATCATCAGATAGCAGTGGCTTTGCGTGGGCTGCACATGCACAAGCATTGGCAAGGTGAGCTGCCACCGCAGCAGAAGAGGCAACAAGCATCAAGGTTGGTGTTGTTGTTGTCACAATGTTTGCCGGACGAAGCGGGCTGATGTCGCAAAGGTGTGGTGCATCCTATGCCTGTCTCGGTGAGCCTCTTTTGTGATATGGCTGTGCCTCCACATTAACCCCATCCAGGCGCATGTACACCAGACTCCTCAAAGCCTTGCCCACTTGGGTGGCGTGAGGACGTGAATCACGATTGCTTGGCCCCTGCCGGCTATTCTGGACGGTGCGTTGGGCGAAAAAACTTCCAATCCTTAAAGCAATCGGAGAAAGAGCTGTGGGCAAAGAGGTGCGACGTGACATGGTTTGCCCTCGAACTACACGTCCAGCTCCTTGGTGCCATTCGTTCGGCATGTGTGTCAAGGCCTTGCCACAAGACGCTGCGCGACGCGACTGAGAGCGAGCGGATGAGCGTAAAAGGCACTTTTGATGCCGATTGTGTCCCAGACTACGCGCAAGCTTGCCCTGACCGTTATGTGTTGGAGGGGTCTGCCTGCGCGGCGCCAGCAGGCTCTGCAGGAAGATGCGGCATCAGCTTGTCCTCAAAATACAATCCCGCGGAAAAGGCCGCATATGCGGAGGCGTGTTTGACACCATGGTGGGGGGTGCTTGCTGCCTCGCCATTTGCTTGTGGCGACCGACCGTGCTGATTTTCTTTCAGGCCTTGCGTTGGGGACTTTGCCGCAGCCTCGCTGAAGTGAGCCAGGGCGCTGTATGCAATACGAGCCTCAGTGGGCTTTGTGGTTATCTTGAGTGCCAGCTTTCATGGCAGCGGCATTTGCAGCATGAGTTATTGTGGCTTGGGTGTGCACGCCCAGTAGTTCTGTGTGCTGAGATTGCTTCATTCTGAGGCGCGTGCGCTGATCAATCTCAGGGTCTCCTTTGTGAACCCCATTTACATGGTCGGCACGCACACGTTCCGTTGCGGTTGGTGGGCTTGACGCCTTTGGCTGGATTGCATCATGCAGTTTGTTCGTGTTCGCCTCTGGCCCATAAACGCGTGCCGCCTTTGACGTGTAGGGCTGCGCCGCACGCTCAGCTCGCTTAGTCCACCTGCGATTGGGAGCAATGCAGCTCCCCAGGTTCAGGCGTCGCGCGCCAATCGTACGAGCTGGCCTTGGTTGGGCACATCCGCGACAAGATGGGCAATGCGTCACTTCTCGAGGCCCCCTGAGCTGTCTTGGGCAGAGTGTTGAAGCTCAGATGGGCACCATGCTGAGCAGGCTGGAGCAAGGATTCGCATCCAGCTCCGAGGCTCTCCTCCTCGTGCGTGCCTGCTATCAACACCTATTGATTGGTGTGGCCGTTTGCGCTTGAAGCCCCAGCTGCTTTCAGCCTGGTTGGTGATCGATGCGCTCGTGCCTGCGATTCGCCTTCCGTGCCAGACCTAATTGATGAGCGTGGCCCCTTTAGGCGTTTGTGGTCTGGGGGGCTGCACCGGTCTTCTTGATGCAGTGGCCGGTGTGAGTTATAAACGTCAGGCGCTTTCTGCGTGCAGCTTTCCTGCCAGGACTCTCAAGAAAAGCTGAACGTGATTTTGATCGGCTTTCGCATGTGACAATCATGCCCCGCTCTTGTGTGTTAATTTCAATCCTTGTTGCGGTGAAAATGTGAGCCACCTGATGACCAGGATGGCCGATGTGGGTGGATGTTGCTCGCAGACAGAGGCGGTCACATCGGCCAGATTGTTGGAAAGCTTGTGCCATTCCCATGCTTCTGGCATTGTGTTTAATTTTCTGTTTGTGCAGATGCGTGTGTGTGTGGGGGGGGGGAGTACTAGGCGCGACTGTGGATTTCAAGAGCAATGTGGCACCTCACGTGCTGGATTCATGCTGATTGGCATCGCCGCGCCTTACCCTTGGCATCGCTGCCATAACGGACAGGCCGTGCCGACGACATGGTCAAGGGCTATCAGGGGTTGCGCCACCTCGTGAATGATTTTCATGTTAATATCGATATGACTCTGTAGCACTTGTGGGCATGCAGTCACCCAAGGGCTGAGCTTGCAGAGGTCTTCTTGCCATGTCAACCTTGCCCCATTCTTGGTCAGTGGGGGCGGCATTGCACACCGGTTTCCCCAGGTGCCTTTCAAAACGTATCTTCATCGGCGTGCCTTTGCATTGCCATCGCGTGCGCTACACAGGTGAAGGCATTTCGGGATCATGTCTATGATGGCCTCCCTCTTGCCCGCGTAGCTCTTGCAGGAGAGGTTTCCAGCCCGGCGAGCCTCTAGCTAGAAGCGTGCGTTTGAGAAAGTTGTTCAATGAGGCCAGGGCCTCCAGAAATGTTTTGTGAGGCGTTCGTGCTCTTTCGTTTTCATTCACCTTGCAGTTTCTGCGGTGCTCGAAGACGTGTCGATCAACCGTCTGAAAGCGCGATGGGCGCAGGAGGGAGGGAAAGCTGAACAAAAGAAGCCACTCGCGCTCATGCCTCGAGGGCTTTGGGTGGCGCAGCTCATCGCCACATTGCTTTGCAAGGGCGGCGCAGCTGCATCTGCAAGAGGAGCGCGCGCTTTCAAAGCTTAATTCCAGCAGGGGCGCGCAGCGGACACAAATGGCGCGCCTCGCTGATTTGCAAAGCCAATTGGCCGAAGAGAGTGTCTGGAGATCTGTTTCTATACAAGTTGCGGTTGCGTGCATCTTGCCAGCGATCGTTGTGATCGGGAGTTTTATACCTCTTATTGTCTGCGGGAAGTGTGGGGGTGCTTGGTCGCATGGCGGGGTTTGCCGAGGGCGCTGCTTTAGGAGAGCGCGCCAGTTGCCTAATCAACGGCATGTTTCACGCGTGTGTGCGCATGTGTGTGTGTGTTTCTATGCGCGTGTGCGTGTCTGTGCGTGCGCGCTCGTGTGCATGTGTGGGGCATCATAACAGCCAAAGTTACACGCCAAGGTGTTCGTGGGTGTAGTGCCATGTTGGCAGGCAAAGTGTGGAGGTCTTGCTTGTTTCCTGGTGGGTGCTCTTCCCATTGGAGCGGTCTGGCGCATTTGTTGGGGAATGAGTGGCGATTGCTCTGCCCACCCAGTGAGTGCAAGAGGCTCTGGCACCACTCCAAGGGGTTGCAGATCAGCTGCATCCAGGCAGGATAGTGCGGGAGTGCCGTGAATGCAGTTCGTGCAACACACATGAAAGAAAGACTTACCCCGAGGCGATTTAGCACGAGCATTTCTGGCAGGAGAAAAGAGTCTGTGAGTTCATGTGTCGTGTTGCTCGGGCCAGCTCCCGTGTCGCATGCCTGACTATTGCGCAGCATGTCCGCTCAATTGGTCAGGTGTGGGTGACGTTGGGTGGGGATTTCCAGCTTGATGTCTCCGACGGCGGTGCGCGTGTGGCGCCAAAGAGTTGCCAGCATGGCAGTGTCTGCAAGCGTACTTTGCATACGCGCCCCTGCTGTGGCGTGGACTGGAAGCGCGCATTTGGAAAGCGTTCTCATTGCAGCGAGGGCCCACCAGCAATGTTTCGGCATTTGGTGTTTCTGTTTTGTTTGATTCACCTTACGGTTTGCTGTGGTGCTCAAGGGTGTGTCGATCGATGCATCATGGGGCATGGGAGCAAGCAGCCGTGCATGCCATTGTGGTAAGGACTAGCGCTTCGACAGAAGAGCAAGATACAGCCGAGGAGCTTGATGTATGGAATGCTCTTGCTACAGCCTTGTTTCGTTGCCCGGGCTTCTTTCGGCAGCCCTATCATGTTATTCAAGTTCACCTAGAAGAGGGTGTGCGCTTCGACGTTGCATTTTGGAATTCTGTCTTTGCCGTTGTGTTGCTACGGCGTGGTCGGCAGGCTCGGACGACCCTCTGAACACCCGGCGAGCGTGGGAGGAAGCGAAGGCTGAAAAAAAACGGCCACGCCGCGCTTATGGCTTGGGGCTTGGGTGGCGCACCTCATCGCCACACTGCTTTGCAAGGGCCGCGCAGCTGGTTGAGCGAGAGCAGCGCACACTTTCAAAGTTTGATGCCAGCGCGGCCGCACAGCAGGCACAAATCGCACGCCTCACCGATCTGCAAAGCCAGTTGGTGCATGAACGGTTCTGGGGATGCATTTGCACACAAGTTGTGGTCGCATGCACCCTGTCAGCGAAGATTGCGATTGGCGGCATGATGCCGTCTATTGTTTTGCAGCGCTGGCCAGGCTCCAGCAACTGTGAGGGAGTTTTGGTGTGCATGGCGGGGTCTGCATGTGGCACACGTGTGTGTGTGTGTGTGTGTGTGTGTGTGTGTGT
>MPMD02116996.1_pt1 | contig 10553 bp, 7 predicted proteins | sample 1617291 | NCBI WGS metagenome assembly MPMD02 (sample SAMN05944810, study PRJNA350692) | marine metagenome | biome: marine; feature: ODZ; material: water; isolation source: 120 m water sample filtered on 30 um supor filter | place: Pacific Ocean | collected 2012-04-09 | depth 120m m | reverse complement strand
CTTTCAATTGGACGCTCAGAGCCTCCAGCCGACGGTTGAAGGTCCCCCGATCGGAGGCACCCTCCGTCGTCCGCCAGTCTCCCGGCGGGGCGCCCAGAGCGCCCACCGCGCGCTGCAAGCTGGCGAGCGCGTTGCTCATCGAGGTGGACACCTCGGGCTGCGTCTCGACCAGGGTGTGGAGCGCCGCCACCTGTGCCTCACACAGAGATTGAACTGGCGAGGCGTTACATTCTCTTAGAAGCTCTCAGGTCCTGTTGGCGGTGCCCCTGGGCGGTCGCGCTTCGGCTGTAGGAAATAGATGTTTTCCTGTTGTAATCTAGCGCGATCCTGTTGGAAGCGATTTTTTACAAAGCCACAGCCACAGCACCTCCACACACGGTGACAGTCGAGCGGCTCGACTCGAGCCTAGACACCACAGCACCGCCCTCGCAACGCAAACGGTGTGCGAAGGCGGTTGCGCCCGCAGATATTGCAATGGCCAGGAGGGGGAGGAGAAGGTGCACTCTGCTGGCCAGGTGGAGAAATTACCAAATTAAACTCAGGAAACTCAATCCTAATCCAATCCGCAGGGAAATCCGCTGGCGGAGGCGGCGGAGGAGGAGACGCAGACCCTGAGGCGGAGGAGGAGGAGACTCCCGGAGGCTCAAGGGAAGGAGGAGCAGACTCAAGAGGAGAAGGAAGAGCCTCCTCCTCCGCCGCAACCGCCACCGCCGGGGGAAACGTCAGGATGCGGGCTGGGGCATAGCCCCAGCCGACTTGCAACCGCTGCTGCGGCACGCAGAGCAGCCACACGTTTCTCCGAGCTTCACGAGGCTCTACGGAAAGGATTGGAGCCCTGAAAACAAAAACCCGCTCTCCTAGAAACAAGTTCGCCCACGGAAACGAATTCGGCAAAGCAGGCTCGCCTGCGCCGTTGTAAGCCTCGGCGGCAAGCATCATGACGACATCACGCTGCGGCTGCGGCTCCATCGTTTCTGCGGCAATGCAAGTCTTAGAAGGGGGTTCTAGAGAGCCTGCACGAAGGCGACGAAAAGACGTCGAGGCGAATATGTCTCAGAACATGATCCTTGTTGTCTAGTGTACTAGTACTACTGGTACTACTAGTAGTACCAGTGCTACTAGTAGTACTAGTGCTACTAGTACTACTGTTTCGTCGGATCAACTGGTCTCCGAAACAAGTATCTTCACACCATATCGTGTTCTCAGGGCGTGGGGGTCATCTGGGACTTCATCCTCACCGAGTCCCACCTCATTCTGTCAGCTCCAGGCCCTTGAAATCGACAAAAAACCTGCCAGAACTCTGGTCGAAAATTCGCCTCGAGAGACCCCCTATCTACCCTTTTTAAGGCCAGTTGATAGAGAGGCCAGTTGATCCGGCACGACAGTACTGGTGCTACTATGGCTGCTAGTAGTACTAGTACCACCCGCACTACTTGCACTATTAGCACTGCGAGAACTACAAATGCTACTCTTCTTGATGTTCTCCTGCACAAGGCTGCACACCCATTTGGCCCCACTTGGAATTACCGCTACCAACCTACCGCTATCTGTCAGCCTATCTGATACGAACTTGCCTTGCAAAAGCCTTGCATCAAAAGCGTCGCAATAACGGCTCAGCATTGGCGACATAAGATCAGAAAGAACGAATGCGATATTCACTTGAACCGGGCACTGTACACACACTGTACTACGCTTTGCGTAGTTGCTTAGTCGCTTAGCACCTTAGCACCATCACTTCATTACTGGATCATAGCTTCGACATCTTTCTCCGTCAGCTGCAGCATGGCTCTGACAGGTCGATTTTCGACCATGCGCTGATGCTCTGCGTGAGCACGGTCAAGGATGTATTGATACTCCGCGGGGTAGTCTGCGCGCATAAACATCTGCAGTCGGTTCTCGAAATAGCCCCTGCCGACAACGCAATGCATTTTGCAACAGACATCCAAGTACTGCTGGAAAGCCTCGTTGATCTCAGAAACGTCGTAGGGAATTAAGAATTTCCCCATCAATTTCCGGAATTGACCGCACCCCATAACATCGCCTGTCACGCGGTCTTTTTGCGGAGGATAAGACATGTTGACCACAAGTTGGCTTGGAGGACTCCTTGAGCGGGTTGGCTGGCGTTGGCGGACCTGAGCCCGCATCCAGGACAACTGGGGCGAACGGTGTTGGGTTCCAGGATCTCGACATTCTGCGGCGGGTACGAAGGGAGCAACGGCCGTAATGGGCAACAACAATGGCGATGTCGGAGTGCGCTTGCGCCCGGTGCGGTCCTCCCAGTTCCGGCAATGTGGACAAGGGCAATATTCATCACTTGGGTAATCGGACCTGGTCATGTACAAGTAGATGTTGCGGTCTTTGTCGCGCGGGATGTGCTCGCCTCCCTTGCTGGACTTGCTGTTGGCCATGGACGGAGAGGAGTTGAGGGAAGCCAGGACTGCGGACTCGCAAGCACATATGTCATCTGTGCTGCCGTACGCCAAAACTGTCATAGATCTCCACTTCGGAAAATGTGGCGTGAAATCCTTGTGACAAAACATGCGTTTGTGTGGATTCCAAGTGGCACCAACATAACACATCTCTCCATCCAAGATTGTCTCGGCAAGGACAGCTTGTGCACTTGCTACTACAGACGATGTGGAGTGCGGACCTGGTGATAGAGCGCGACCATAGCTGATGCGCTTGCATTCGGCATCAGGCGGTGGGATCGCCAAGCACTGCAAGGTCCTGTTGAGTTCGCCGGGTCTCTTCATGGCGTCAGTGCGTCGATGTGTCAGTGTCGCCAACCCAGAACGCCCGTCGGTAGGCCTCTGAGCCTCTGAGCGAATTGCTATGATTATGTTGCGGAATAAAGATGGAACATTAGAACATTAGAATATTAGAATAGTGTTTTTCGCAGCGTCGCGCCAGGAGACCAGGATATACCTTCGCAGCGTAGCGACACGACCGACATGATGCAACATTGAAGCGTAGCGACGCGCTGCAACATTGAAGCGTAGCGACACAATCCGAGACATTGAGTCGTCGTCGTCGTCGTCGTCGTCGTAGTGATTGCCTTTGTACCTTGGTTGCCGCTGGTTGGTGCCCTTGGTTGCGCGCGACGACGAAGAAGAGCATGGTTGGCCTTGGTTGGTGCCTTGGTTGCCTTGGTTGGTGCCTTGGTTGCCTTGGTGCCTTGGTTGGTGCCTTGGTTGCCTTGGTGCCTTGGTTGAGCGCGAAGAAGAGCATGGCGCCTTGGTTGGTGCCTTGGTTGGTGCCTTGGTTGCCGCTGGTTGGTGCCTTGGTTGCGCGCGAGACGAAGAAGAGCATGGTTGGTGCCTTGGTTGGTGCCTTGGTTGCCTTGGTCCTTGGTTGGTGCCTTGGTTGCCTTGGTGCCTTGGTTGGTGCCTTGGTTGCCTTGGTGCTTTGGTTGATCGCGAAGATTTGGTTCGCGGTAGCTAAATTCACTCAACCCGCTCAACTCGCTCAACTCGCTCAATTCACTCAACTCACTCAACTCCCTCAACTCACTCGACTCACCCAACAGACCCATGCCCATGTGCCTCCGTGCCTCTCCGTCTCTTTGTTTTGAGGTCGTTTGGCCTCAGGGCTCTGGTGGTCTGGCCTCGGTGGGTAGCGCGGAGCGTTAACAATCCGTCGCGGCCCCTTGCGATGTGCAACCGAAGAATGCTAAAGCGAGGCCCTGGAGATCGGACTTCAGACGATGCTTACTTCTGCTCTCAAAATCTGAAGCGGGGATGTGCACCAACTGATGTTGATTTTAGTACCTTTTGTGCGAGACCAACCGCAGCTTCAACAGAGCATTACCGAATTGATGCTTGATCCAACAAAAGCGAACACATGCCGATGCATCTAATTGAATGAATCGCGGTGATGGGCGCGCAAACAAAAGAGATCACACAATGTGCGAATTCGAAACCAAATGACAACAGTGTAAGCGAAGTTCATGCCATCGCGACACTGGGTGCTGCGCCACCGCTAGCCCCATGCTCCCACAACCAGTCGAAGACATCTTCATACGCCTCGTCTTGGCTGCGCCCACTGTAGAACCCCCATCGTCTGGACCTCGTGTGTCTGCCGGCCGGGTCCAGAACGGTACCTGAGAGTTCGCCCTTCCAGCACGGGGCCTCCCCAGATGTGTACATGCGAAGAGTGCACCCAGCGGGCACGAGATCCGAACAGTCCTCGGCCGCAGCTGTCCGGGGCGCGCGTGCGACACCGGGACCATCGAGTCCAAGTCCCGCCACGGCGTCGACAACTGATCCAGCAGCGCCAGGTGGACCGTCGCCGGGAGCGAGACCACTCGCGCGGCCAGCCGCGCCCACAGCGCTCACGAAACCACCAGGCAGCGCCGATGAGACTCAGAAGCGAACAGGACGCTCAAAGATGATCCAAGATGATAAAAACATAATTTTGCCTCCAAGGTTTCGCCAGGAACCTCATACGTCGGAACACCTCACCAAAACGAAATGTAGATTTGACGGTGCGACTGCATTTCGGATGTGGCCTCTTCATGATCGAAGTCGGAACGCGTAAGCCACGGCGTAACTTCTGATGGGGGAGAAAGGTTGTGACGAGGATTATATTGAGAAGGAACAGTGCAATAATGAGAAGGAGCATGGTGATGTGTAACCCTAAGAAGCGTCAAGAACGGAGCCTGTGGATACAGTTGGAAGATGAAGTGCGGAGGTAAGCAGGGCGAACGGCGAACAGGAGGGGGAGTGGAGGATGATGTTTGCGGAGGGCTGACACATGAAAGGCAAGGCACAAAAAGAAAGACGCAGGATGAAGGAGGTTAGATGTTGCAAGTGCACAAGTGTAGAGCCATCGGCGAGAAGCGAGGGCTAGGAGTACAAGCGAAGCCGGCAAACAAAATGTAGCCCGCGCACAGGGATTGTTGCAGTTGTATGCATGCAGGGCAAATGGCGACGGCGGATGCCCAAGGGAAGGCCGTGTCTTCCAGAATTAAAAGGAAGCGTGCGGAGGAAACCTCGGGGAAAAGTGATGGAAAAGAGAGGCAGCAGAGATAGGAGGAGGCGCAGGAGGAGGATGCGGAAGAGGGAGAGCATGAGAGAAAAAAGAGCAGTGATGGCGATCAATGCTGAGCACAGACCAGGCGCACAGAAGGAAGGGTGAGGAAGGACCAGCGGGACGATGAGGGTTGAGGAGAGATGAGGAGGAAGGGAGAAAACGGTGGAAGGAGGGAGGCACGAAAACAGAAACTTCACCAAAGGTGATGATGAAGAATCCCTCAGGGGGATCTCCGATTTATCATTCCCCCGATTCGGACATCGGTAGGAAAAGTTATGACTTTAAACCATCCTGGTGTCTCCCTCCTTCGCACCGCAATGCCACTGGGTGACGCTGAAGCGGCGCTGAAGAAAGCGCGAATGCCTTGAGGTCCAGCACCAGCAACATTAACTCCGGCATAGCCATGCCAATCCTCGGCAAGACCTGCGCCACCAGGCAACTCTGCTTCACCACCCTCTCCAGGAGCAGGTGCGAGAAAGGCAGCACCATCATTCTCATCGTAGTCGCCTGGGGCCAGTAAGCGCTCTCCTGCGCGTGCAGGCCTCACGGCTGCATCGTCGCCGATTGGCACAAGAGCCCCGGCTGCAAGATCTGATGCTTCAATACCGGCGTTCCGAGGCCGCTGCACTGGTCGCCCTTTGGCTCGAGGTTCGGGTGCCGCCTTCGGAACTGCAGAAGCCTTCGCTCTGGCATTTGCTCGCCGGGTGGCCTCCTTGGCTGCTAACTTCGCACGCCGAGCCGCTTCATCTACCAGCTCTGCAGGCCGCCCTTTCCAGACTCGAACATTGTTCTCCGGCATGGCGACGTGCTGGTCCAGGGGGACTGCATGCAAGCGAGTGCCGACTGTAAACGGAATATGCGGCATCTCACTTGAAACCAATTTGTACAACGTAACTCTGATCTCCTCTTCGAGGTTGAAAGAAGCAGCAACTTCCACGTCGGTATGCGTCTCAGGTAGGCTTTTGGCGCTCAGCTGGCAAGAGAGGAGCACACGTCCATCTGCATGCTCTTGTTCCAAATGCACCCGCAGGTACGTCACCCGCTGCGGATTGAGGTACACAAGACCACAATGAAAGAAGGTGTCACCGTTGAACCGTGCAAACAACCAGCCTTCCAAGAGCAGGCGGCGCAATTCAGTCTTCTCCGGACAGAGGAGTAGATACAACTTTGTTGACTTCAGTCGAAATATATCCAGAAGAATTCCACTGCCGGAGCAAAGACAACGGCCTGAGCCGAATTTCCAACAATATGTTGGTCTGTAACCCAAACCAACATAGCCAATGCTCTCGCAGTCGTCATACAGCGTCAGCCTGCACTGCTTCTCAAACATTTCCGCCACCAGGGGACCGATCTTCGAGCCCTTTAGATCGGCACTCTTTTTCTGACACCATTGATCAGCCGGATCATGCCAATGTAATGTCGGCAACTCTTCAGGGATCAGCTTGACCACCCCCAACTCTGGCAGCTCCAATGTGGCGAAATCAAAGTTGGAAACCTGCGGTGGGTTATTGACAAACTCCCTGAGTTTCTCAAGTACAATTCGTTGCATTGCAGCTTCTTTCCTCGCCACAGCTCTGCACAACGATTGCAAAGTGTCCAATTGTGATTTGAGGTCCCCATGCGCATTGGCGAGAACGACATCGGTCACCAACCGATTCTCGTCCCGCTGATACACAGCGAGTTGTAGGCCTCCGTCCTCCACAACACGATTCGCAGATGCTTGCTTTTCTTCGTAAGCATTAAGCAGAAGCAGTTCATCGGCTTGTGTCTTGATGCGCACCTGGGCGCGTTCCCGCACAGTTCCGAAATTCGAGGTGTCTTTCCTGCTCTCTCCAGTTTCCCAAGCAGCCCTGCACGCCTTTACTGCAAGTTTCCCTCGTCCTGCAGCCTCCGCCAAGCAATCCGAAGCTTCCTTCGCTCTTTCTTCCCAATAAAGTGCAGCTGCACGAGTGAAATCGACCTTGTTGTCTTCGTCCTTCAATTCGTCTTTCTTGAGTGAAATAAATCCTCGATATTGTCCCCCTCCTCCACCACCCATGACGTCCTCCCCATCAGAGCTTGAAGAATCCTCCTCTGGTCGCCCAAAAATACTTCTGGATTGCATCCTTGAGAACTTTACTATCCAGTCCGCAGTGATGTCTGCTAAGTCCGGCGTCTTTTGTTGCAGATGCATTTTGACGCGGCGCCGCACTGCGGCATTCCCAGCTTCCGTGCCAGCATTCTCAAGCTCTGCAAGTATGGCCATCAATCTCCTCTTTGCCTGCATCTCCGTACTCATGAGTTCTGCCAATGTGGGGTTATTCTTCGCTTGCTCGAATCCCCAAGGATCCATCGTGCATGGACGTTCCAGGAAATCTGCAAGTATCTCCTTACCAGCCGCAAGTGAGTCCTCCGGCTCCGGTCTGAGTGGCCCGAAGTTTTTAGCTGGATAGGACTCGTTAATCTTCCACTCTAATTGGTACATCGCGCACGCGCTCCGAGAACCGCACCTGAACGCCGTCATCGCAAGTGAATGGACCTGGAATTCCTCAGGGAGCCCAGTCCATTGCTCCTGGTTCACGAGCAATTTTCCATATGCACGGAGGCAGGGCGTGGTGTGGACTTGATCTAGTGCCAAAAGAGGTCTGTACGTCCGTCGCTCGCCATCTTTTACCTTTTGGAGTTGCCTCTTCTCCCATTCCGGCCCTGACGATTTCAAGACGTCTTTTTGATGGCGCTGTTGCACTCGTATCAGGCATTTCAACACCCATAGCCGACCGACCGGCTGTGTGCCAAACCAAGAGAGGACGTTGGCCCTGTAGGTTGTTTGTTTTTGAAAGTCGGACATTTCTTTTGTCACATCTTGGTAAGTTACGTTGTCCGGCGACTGCTCCCTGAACTCACCTTGCATGAATGTTATCATTTTCTGCTTGACCACGTTCATGTCAGTGAATCCGAACCATCCGATCAGCACTCCGGCAATGTACAACCCGTTTCGGTTTAACCACTCGCCATGCCAATCAACACTGGCCTCGCTCCCTAGCCAACGATGGGCAACCCAAAGGGGTGGAAGCTCCTCTTCCTCTACATCGTTGTCCAGATCTTTGAGTGTCTCCGCTTCGGTCGCGCAGCAATCAGGTGGACCCTTGCACCAATGATGCGTCTCGCCGATCAATCGAGGGTCACCATTTCTCAATTTCTTTCGCTTAAAGCGGCGTCGCTGTCTGGCTTGCGCCCTGGGACCAGAGAGGCGGTTGTCCTCGGCATTCTCAAACATGCAAGCGAGCTTCTCGTTGTAAGCGATGACTTCTTGTCCTGGCCCGTCTTGGCCCCAAGGGATCCGCGTGAATGACCAGCGCTGAAACTGTTTGACCCCTTTCTTCCAAGCAGACATTGCTCCCGGATTGTGTTGGGCTAGAGTCCCTCCCATCAGGCCTTTCATGTCGCCTGGAAAGGCCTGCCACTGGATTTCTGAAATCTTGTGCCCAATGTGAAGGCGGCAGATCCATCTCATCAGGATTTGAAAGGCCTTGTGTTGCCAGATGGCGTAGTCGCTCAATGCATTCGAGGCGTGGTTGTCGCTGACTGCAACTCTGGCGGATTCAGCAAAGGTAGAGGCCGCCCACTCCGAGGAACCAGATTGGTTGAGGCACGTCTCCTTGATTAACTCAGCGTGCGTGCTCTGGATAGGCTTCAAGCAAGATGGAAGGGAGCCCTCGAACGCCAAATGCACATCATCACAGCGCCACAACAACGCATGTCCAGAATTGATTTGCATTATTTTTGCAGTAATGGTCTCCTTGTGGCCTTGCGCCATCGACACAGGCATGCCCTTCGGTAGATCTGTCACCCTAACCTTGATTTGAAACTCGTCGAAACGTTGTTTCTCCGCAGCGAGAACAGGTGTGAAAACAACTGACCTCTCCTTCAGGAAATAGTGGATGCTCTGGGCCGCTCGCCAAAAGCGGTGCTTCGATCCGAACAGGATAGCACCAGCCATTATGCGCAACCTCCTGGCCACTGTCCACCGCGATATGCCCAGCTGTTGGCTGATAGATACCGTAGAAGCCACGTGTTTTGTTTTCTTCCAAACCTTTTTCTCGGCCTCAGTGTTGCTGGTTGCTTTTACCGGTGATGCCAATGCAAGAATCAGTCCTGTGGAGCAATGATGGGAAGAATCATGCAGAACCATCTGCAACTTCTCTGGCGGCACTGCCGGAACCACAACCAAACATTGCGTCGATGGCGCGCTCTCCGCCGGGCCAGACTCGCGCTTTTTCTTCCAGCGTGCCTCCGCAGCAGCTTTGCAGATCTCACTCCGAGTTCGAGGTCCAGTAGCGCCATCTGCTCCGCTTCCTGAAGCAATTTTGGGAGCAGGTCGCTTGCGGGTTCTCGGTCTCCGAGCGGCGTGTGGCTCAACAGACGCGGGTAGCGTTGCCGCTTCCTCTCGAGGCGCACCACAGTCTTCTTCCAACGCAAACTCGGCCTCGTCCCCCAGGTTGTCTACATCCAGTGTTGACAGTAAGCCTTCATGAGGGACAACTTCCGAATCGGACAACTCGTCGAGCCCAGGCAGAGTGTCCAACAATGACATCCCCGCCCTCCTTGGCAATCGCTGCAACGAGTCGTGGAAACGATAGCGACCACATGCGGCAGTGTTCGCAATGCATGCAAGGTTCCGATTAACCAAAACTTGAGCCACCATCAAATCAAAACAGTCGCCACAATTCAGAATGACGGCAGATAGCTGGATACCGACCGCGCATATCTGAAGGCCATGCACGGTCATTGTGCATTCTTTGAATTCCTCTGACGAATAAATGCAGACAAGAGTTGTGTGTGTGTGTGGGTCTTGCGTTGCCGCTGGCGTGGTCTTTGTTGTTGAGTTTGATCTAGCTGTGTTATGTTTGCATCGACCGCTTTCCCGAACCCTGGAACCGTGTTGTTCGATGTGCGCAGCATGTGAGAAATGCGACGGCGATCAAAACTACGATTTGGATTCCCAAGGCGTGTTTTTATCAGGGCTGAGGTCGCATCCGGGCACAACCCTTCGGAGGTTCACGGGTGTTTTGCTGGACACACCGGGCTCGCAACAATAACCATGCGGACCAAAACGCGCTTGGAGCAAAACATGAAAAGCAAAATGTGCAGCAAGATGAGGCGGACGAATCTCTGTGATGTCTGGCGCGGATCTGCTTACGAGATCCCGCTACAAACTGGTTTTCCAAAATTAGCGCCTCTTAGGTTTGAATCGATCCTACAATAATAGCAGTCACTTCCGATAATGATATATGTGGCGACGGTGGGTCCGCGCATGGAGGTGCTCGTGTTCGGGTTGATACGTGTTTATGTTCGCATTCGTGTTTGCACAGCATTTGTTTGTGTTGGACCTCGCCATTGTTAAACATGTTGCCTACCATTGTTTGCCAACCAAATGACATATTCCAGTTGGCCAGTAAATGATTTCTGCACATACATGTAATGGCATGAGTGAATTCAAATTGTTGTGTATTCATTTGAACACAAATAATATGTTCACAAGT
>MPMD02288458.1_pt1 | contig 10590 bp, 9 predicted proteins | sample 1617291 | NCBI WGS metagenome assembly MPMD02 (sample SAMN05944810, study PRJNA350692) | marine metagenome | biome: marine; feature: ODZ; material: water; isolation source: 120 m water sample filtered on 30 um supor filter | place: Pacific Ocean | collected 2012-04-09 | depth 120m m | reverse complement strand
CACCGCGCCCCCGTCCCATCAAGGAAATGGGATACCTGAAAGAACTGACCGACATTGACGCCGCGTTTCTCCATTATTTCTTCAGGATCACATCTTTCGGATAATGGGTGCCTTTGAAATCGATCATCATGTCCCCAGGTGTTTTCAAATCAACGATGGCCGCACGATACTTCCTTCACACGATGGATAAACTCAAAAGTTTGCGACAAAACCGGTCAGTTTGCCTGGCGGCGCAGAAAGGCTGGAATGTCGAGTAAGTCTTCTTCCTGTTGGGCGGAAGCAAGACGGTCCGCCTCATCCAATCCACCCAGTTGGCTTTGGTCTTCCGCTACAGCGGGAGCGTGGGTCGGAACCGGTTCTGGCATTGGAACCGAAGCAGGCATTGCCGCCTTCGGCTTGAATGGAACCGGAGCCCCGGCTTCGCTTGAAGCACTATCGGCAAGGCCTGTGATCCGGCCAAACAAGCTCTGTTTTTTCGCCTTCGGTTCACTGGCAACTGGTTTTTCTTCCAGCGATTTAGCTCCATTGGTCATGGCCGCAGCCGCAAACGGATCGGGTGTCGCCGCCGCCTCATCGCCGGACGCGCTCATAGGCTGTTTCGGGATGAAAGCATCTTCCGTATTCGTACCCGGCGTCGCTGGCGCCGGTTCGCCTTTATCGATGGCTTCTTCTTCTTCGGCGACTTCGGGTTCACCTTGAATTTCAGCTACGTCCTGGATTTCCCCGACGACTTCCGCTTCGGTGTCAGCCGCGACGATTTCTTCTTCTTCAGTTTCCTGCGGTGTTTGCGCGCCTGGAATATCGATATCCACCTCTTCCTCCGGCACATCCAGTGTCGGGGTGGACGCAGTAGCCGACCCGGCAAGTTCCATGATCGCCTCGGAGTCGGCGACTTCGGGCTCAGTGGTCTCGGCCGCTACCGGTTTGACAAGCTCAGGCATTTTGATTTCCGGCTTCTTTTCTTCCACAACCGGACGGGCGACGGGGGACGAAACCGACAGGAACGTCGGAGCCGGGGCCTCCATTGCTTCACGGTCCATTCCGGTGGCGACGACGGAAACCCTTATGCGACCTTCCAGGCTGTCGTCGAAGGTCGAGCCGAAAATGATATAGGCATCGGCATCTACTTCAGAACGAATTCGATTGGCCGCTTCGTCGGCTTCAAACAGGGTCATATCCTGGCCACCAGTAATGTTGATCAAGACACCTTTGGAGCCTGCCATGGAGCAATCATCCAGCAGGGGGTTCGAGATCGCCGCTTCGGCGGCGTCAAGTGCACGGCGTTCGCCTTCAGCTTCACCGGTTCCCATCATGGCTTTGCCCATTTCGCTCATGACTGAACGGATATCGGCAAAATCAAGGTTGATCAGGCCCGGCATCACCATCAAGTCGGTAACGCCACGAACGCCCGAATACAGAACCTCGTCGGCCATGTTAAAGGCGTCGGCAAAGGTTGTCTGTTCGTTAGCGACCCTGAACAGGTTCTGGTTGGGAATGACGATCAGGGTATCGACAAACTGCTCCAGATCTTCAATACCGGCTTCCGCCAGTTTGTAGCGGTGCATGCCTTCGAACTGGAATGGCTTGGTGATGACGCCAACGGTCAGAATGCCTTTTTCCTTAGCTGCCCTGGCGATTACAGGGGCCGCGCCGGTGCCGGTTCCACCGCCCATGCCAGCCGCAATAAACACCATGTGGGAGTCCTTGATCTGCTCTTCGATTTCGGCCAGGGTCTCTTCCGCCGCAGCGCGACCGACCTCGGGCTTTGATCCGGCTCCCAGACCTTGCGTGATGGTTGCCCCCAGTTGAATGCGACTGTCGGTCTGCGACTGGGACAGTGCCTGGGCATCTGTATTGGCGACGATAAAATCAACGCCCTCCAGTTGTTTCTCGATCATATTATCGACCGCATTACCCCCGGCGCCACCAACGCCAATTACGGTAATCCGGGGTTTGAGTTGAGGCGTATTGCTGTTTGGAATTGTCAGATTAATGCTCATGTCAGACTCCGATTTCCGATGAAACCTTAAAGATTTTTGCCAAGGTAATTCGTCCTGTATTATTTTCCGGACCGTATGTTTCCATACTTCCATTAAATAGTTGAAAAACCATTAAAAATTCTCCCTTAACCACTGTCCAAGGCGGGCAAATCGACCGCCGGGTTCTTCTATCGGCCGATAGGCGCTTTTTGCCTCCTCGGCCGGGTTGTTAAATGCAAAATGAAGCAGCCCGACAGACGTCGAAAATGCCGGACCGGAAACTGATTCCGCCAGGCCCGGTACGGGCAAGGGGCGACCCAATCGAACCTGTTTGTCGAGGATAGACCCGGCCATCTCGCGCACACCGGGAAGCTGCGAAGCCCCGCCTGTCAAAACGATGCGGCGGCCGGCGACCTTGTCGAAACCGGCCTCCTGCAAACGACCCCGAACCATTTCGAAAGTTTCCTCTATGCGGGGGCGAATAATGCCAACTAGAACAGAGCGGGACACCTGATTGGTTTCGCCCGTTTCCTCTTCCCCAATCAGTGGCACCTTGATGATTTCATGATCATCGGACGCTGTCGGAATAGCACTGCCATAAAGCGTTTTCATACGTTCGGCATGAATCAGCGGCGTTGATAAACCACGGGCGATATCATTTGTTACATGTACGCCGCCAACGGGAATAGAGTCGATGTGAACCAGTTCACTGTCGAAGAAAACCGAAATCGAGATCGTCCCGCCACCCATATCGACGCAGGTAACGCCAAGGTTTTTTTCATCTTCGGAAACGCTTGAAAGCGCCGATGCATAGGGTGTCGCGACCTTGCCGCAAACATCAAGGTGACAGCGCGATATCCCCTGTTCGAGATTGCGCAAGGGACCGATCCCAGCGCTGACGATGTGCATATTGACGCCCAGGCGCTCGCCATGCAGGCCACGCGGGTCGCGCACCCCTTTGTTGCCATCGATGCTGTAGCCGACGGGAATCAGATGAATCAGTTCGCGCTCATGCTTTTCGCCTTCCGGCAATCCGGCGGAGTCAAGCAGGCACCGAAGATCATTGTCGCCAATTTCATGTCCGGCGATGGAAACTTCGTAGGCAATCAGGCGTGAATGGGGTTCGCCACATGATACGTTAACGATAACATTGCGTATATTTTCACCCGCCATCTGCTCGGCAGCCTCGACGGTTGAACGAATGGTCGCTTCCGTCTGCTCCATATCGATGATGGTACCAGAACGCAGCCCGTGGGAAATTTGATGACCGATACCGACGACTTCAAACCCACCTTCACCAAGAGGCTTGGCGATCAGGCAGCAGGCCTTGGTCGTACCCAGATCGATGGCGGCGACCAAACCGGACTTGACTTTGTTTGGGTCAACTCCGCTAATCGCTTCCTTATCGTTCAAATTCGCCATCGCTCAGGTTTCCCTTCCCGACAACAATTTCACTTCCGGACCGTTTGGTGTTTTTCTGACGATCAACCGGTCGGGAAGCCGCAAATCGAGGACCTTGACGTCGCGACTTAAAATGCCGTGGCTGCGTTCATATTGCGCCAACCGTGACCATGCGGTGTCTGCACGTTCGGCCGGAAGACGAACGTCGATATCGCCCTTAAGGCGAACATTCCAGCGTCGTCCGCCGACTCGAACCGCAGACATCGCCAGGTCCATCAACTGCGGCTGGGTTTCAAGAATGCTGAGCAGTTTCGCCGCATTTTCAGGTGCATCCCTGCCGACCACGACAAGAAGATCGGCAAATTTTTCGATGCTTTGTCTGGAAATAACCTCACCCTTTTGATCTATTAACTCGAAGCGTCCTTTACTTTGCCAAAGAGCCAAGGGCTGGCGCTCAACAACACTGAGCAGGATTGTGTCCGGTAACATGCGTTCGATCGACGCGCTATCGATCCACGGAAGCACCTCGATTCGCTGCCTTGCCTGATCTAAATCATAAGCCAGAATGGGAGCGCCCCGGGCCAAACGAACGGCCGACAACAATTCACCACGCGTGGTTTGTGAACGCCCGACAACCAGGACATCTTCTACAGTGAAACCCATCTTTCCGGAAAAGGCGATCAGATTCCATTTCAACTGATCACCAGCACGCTAGATATAATCGTTGCTCCACAACCAAACACCGCCACTGGTTAGGCCTGCCACCATAACAACGGCAAGAGCCGCCAATGTTCCACGTTGACGCCAAATCGGAACGACCCGTTTCAGGGGTTGGCCGCGCTTTTTCCTGTTCGGTTCTTTTTTTGCAAACCAGTTGAATAGACTCATGAATCGCACTCCGCATTTTCAACCATCCAGGTAACCAAATCCTCGAACGAAACGCCGACATGGGCGGCTTGTTCGGGAACCAGTGAGGTCGGGGTCATCCCGGGTTGGGTGTTGACTTCAAGGATGTACAGGGTCTTGCCGTCATACCGGAAATCGGCCCTGGAAATGCCCCGGCACCCAAGCGTTTCATGGGCGATGACCGCCAGTCTCATGGCCTCGTCATAGACGGCCTTGTCAATTTCAGCCGGCAAAACGTGAATCGATTCGCCATCTTCGTATTTTGCTGAATAGTCATAAAAGCCATGATTGGTCGTAATCTCGGTAACCGCCAAAGGCCGGTCGCCCATCACCGATACCGTCAGCTCTCGCCCTGTGATAAAGGCTTCGACCATAACCTCTTCGCCATAAGGCCAGGCATCCTCTTCGAATGGGGTTTCGTTGTCGCCATCCAGGATAATATTGACGCCGACACTGGATCCTTCGTTGGTCGGTTTGATGACATAAGGTCGCGCCATGATGTCGCCAGCCAGGACTTCCGCGCGACTGACGATCTTGTGTTCGGCGACAGGAATGCCGGCATTTGCAAACAGGCGTTTCGACATCGGTTTATCCATGGCAATGGCCGACGCCAACAAACCAGAATGGGTATAGGGGATATTGAGAATATCGAGCAGTCCCTGGACACAACCGTCTTCGCCAAAGCGGCCATGCAGGGCGTTGAAAACCGCATCGGGCTTTGGATAGAGTTGCGTCAACAAGGCGCCCATGTCCCGCTGCACATCGATCAGGGTGACCTGGAATCCCGCTTTTTTCAGACTAATGGAAACTGCGGCGCCGCTGACCAGCGAAACTTCCCGCTCAGCCGACCAGCTGCCCATCAGGATTGCGACGTTTTTACTCATTGTCCACCCTCCTTTCGCAACCCACCCAGGGGAACGCCAATGCGGCGAATTTCCCATTTCAGCCTGATTCCGCTCGTTTCGAATACCCGGCGGCGGATTTCTTCACCGAGACCTTCGAGATCAGCAGCCGTCGCCCTCCCGGTATTGATCAGGAAATTGCAGTGTTTTTCGGAAACCATAGCGCCACCGCGCACCAAGCCCCTGCATCCGGCTTTGTCGATCAACTCCCACGCCTTAGCGCCTGTTGGGTTGGCGAAGGTTGAACCGCCGGTTGGCGTGCGCACAGGTTGACTATCCTCACGTGTCGATTTGATTTCCGACATGCGCCGGGAAATTTCATCCCTTGACTCGGAATACCCCTGAAGCACAGCGTCGATAAACATCCAGTCGTCGGGAAGTGTTGTAGAACGATACCCGAAACCCATATCTTCCGATTTCAGATCATGAATTTCGCCTTTGGCATCAACGGCGCGGGCGCTGACAAAAACATCCTTGAATTCCGACCCATACGCCCCGCCATTCATCCTGAGACCGCCGCCAACGGTGCCGGGAATTCCACAAAGAAACTCGAGCCCCGCAAGCCCGGCTTCTTCGGCAACGGTGGCGACATTTATGTCAAGCGCCCCTGCCCCGACAATCAATGTGTCGCCGTCAATCCGAATTTTGGCAAATTCTCGCCCCAGGCGAATGACAACGCCGGGAATGCCGCCGTCGCGAACAAGTAAGTTTGATCCAACCCCGATAGCGGTGACATCAACTTCCTGTGGTAACGCTGAAAGGAACGAAATCAAGTCTTTCGCGTCGGCAGGGCGGAACATTATTTCCGCCGGACCGCCAACCCTGAACCAGGTGATCTTGTCCAATGGCGCATTGGCTCTGAGGCGGCCACGCACCTTAGGCAAACGATCCATCAGTCCGGGGCTCATGTTTTCAGCCGCCATCATTCGCCTCCTCCCACTGATCCATGGCGGAGCATCCGCAATTTTTCGGGAAGTTCGTTCGCCCATTGGGTGATGTTGCCGGCACCCAGACAAACAACCAGGTCTCCTTCCTGCGTCAAATCGTTGATGATTTCGGGCAACAAATCGACGTCAACCAAAGGCATTACAGTGCGATGTCCCCTCTCGCTAAGCCCCTGAGCCAAGGCGTCCCGATCTATTCCTTCAATCGGTTTTTCACCCGCCGGATAAACGTCGGCGACCAGTACTGCATCGGCATCGTTGAAACAGGTGCAGAAATCTTCAAACAGATCACGCAAGCGGGTATAGCGATGAGGCTGGACGACGGCGATTACCTGTCCTTCGCTCGCCGCGCGCGCAGCAGCCAGAACGGCGGAGATTTCTACCGGATGATGGCCGTAATCATCGACCACGGTGACGCCGTCGACTACCCCGGTTTTGGTGAAGCGTCGCTTGACCCCTTCAAAATTGGCAAGGGCTTTGCGCAATATTTCGTCTTCGATCCCCATCTCGCTGGCGATGGCGATGGCGGCCAGGGCGTTTTGAATATTGTGATCGCCGAACATCGGCAGATCAATCGCATCAATGGTTCGCACGGCCGCACCCTTACGGTCGTTAATCGTCACATCCATTGACACACCGTCTTTTTGACGCTTGATATTGGTCGCGCGCACATCGGCTTGCGGGCTAAAACCGTAGGTCACGACCTTGCGGTCCGAAACACGTGGAATCATTGCCTGAACTTCAACGTGATCAATGCAAAGCGCGGCAAAGCCATAAAACGGAATGTTCTGAACGAAGGCGTCGAAGGCTGCCCGAAGTGAATCAAAATCACCGTAGTGGTCCAGATGCTCGGGGTCGATATTGGTGACGACGGCGATTGTCGCCGGGAGCTTCAGAAACGTACCGTCGGATTCATCGGCTTCAGCAACCATCCAGTCGCCACCGCCAAGTTTAGCGTTTGATCCCCAGGCGTTGATTATTCCGCCGTTGATAACCGTCGGGTCCATATCGGCGGCCTCCAACATCGCCGCGACCAGGGATGTGGTGGTGGTTTTTCCATGTGTACCACCAACCGCGATCGACCATTTCAGGCGCATCAACTCGCCCAGCATTTCAGCCCGGCGAACGACAGGAATCAATTTGTTGCGCGCCATCATGACTTCCGGATTGTCATCTTTAACGGCGGATGAAATTACAATGACCTGGGCATGGCCGACATTGGCTTCGTTGTGGCCGATTGCGACATTAATGCCCATATCGCGGAGCCGTTTAACGTTGGCGTTATCGGACATATCGCTACCCTGAACTGAATAGCCAAGATTATGCAATACTTCGGCAATGCCGCTCATGCCGATGCCGCCAATGCCGACAAAGTGGATTGTGCCGATAGATAGGGATAACGCCCTCATGCGGTCCCCCTGCCATTGTCGTTTTCACCGTTTGATCCGATTAATTCGCACACCGCGTCAGCCAGCCTGATTGCCGCGTCCGGGTGTCCTGCTGCCCGTGCACACTGGGCGGCGCGGGTTAATACCCTGGGCAAACTGAGCAGGGACCGCAACCGTTCGGCCAAGGCATCAGGCGTGAAAGTATCCTGCGACATCAACCAGCCGCCGCCAGCTTCATCAAGGGCATGGGCGTTGAAGGATTGATGGTCATCAATCGCATGGGGATAGGGAACCAATATCGTCGGCCTGCCGACAATCATAGCTTCGGATATGAAGGACGCGCCTGATCTTCCGATCAGCAAATGCGTGTTCGCCAGGCGTTCCGGGATATCGTCAAAGAAACTATCCAACTGGACATTTAACGAAAGCCGTTGGTAGGCGCTTCGCACTTTTTCCAGGTCTTCCACCCGGCATTGCTGAGTAATATTCAGTCGCGAACGAAGACTATCATCCAGTTTTTCTATCGCCTCGGGAATGACGTCGCTCAGGATGCTGGCTCCCTGCGAGCCGCCAAGCACCAGCAATCGAATTTCACTATTGTCGTTCAATTCAGGATACGGCGCATTTCGCATCGCCGTAATAATGGGCCGCACTGGCATGCCGGTATGGACAACTTTTACCGCGGCACTTTCGGGTATGGAACGGGTGCCGTCGAATGATATTGCTATCCGTTTGACCCGTGTCGCCAGCAGTCGATTGGCGCGACCAAGAACGGCGTTTTGTTCGTGAATTAGCGTATTGTATCCGCCGAACGTCGCCGCCAACATTGTCGGAACAGATGCATAACCACCAAACCCAACGACCGCGCGCGGTTTCATTCGTTTCAAAAGCGAACGTGATTGCAGGGTGCCAAAGGCAAGTTCGGGACCACTGCGAAGCAGGGCCGTCAGCCGTTTACCAGCGACACCCCCGGCGCGAACCCGGAAAGTTTCTAAATCTCCCAACGCTCCGCCGTAGGCGTCTCCGCGTTGATCGGTTATCAGGCACAACATGAACCCTCTGCCTGTCATTTCAGCCGCCAGGGCTTCAGCCGGGAAGACATGCCCCCCGGTGCCACCGGCTGCCAGAACAATCAGGTTATCTGAATTACCCGTCATCCAATCCCTCCCGTTGCGAGGGTTCCGGGCGAGTCGGAACGGGATTTTCTTAAAGGGCGTTGCCGCCTGATACCACCCATTCCAGGGCGTTTTCGTGTCAGGGCAAGCATCATGCCCATACCAATAGCCAAGGCCAAAGTCGATGAACCGCCATAGGAAATGAACGGCAGGGTCATGCCTTTGGGCGGAATCATATTCAGGTTCGAGGCGATGTTGATGATTACCTGCAAACCGAATTGCACCAGGAGCCCGGCGACGGCCAGCAAGATAAACAAATTGTCTTCGCGCAATACCCGCGAAAACCCGCGCAGAACAACGAAGGCGAACAAGGCGACCATTACCAGGCAGGCGATCAATCCGAATTCCTCTCCGGCGACGGCGAAAATGAAATCTGCGTGGGCGTCGGGGAGAACCTCCTTAACCCGTCCCTCGCCTGGGCCGCGACCAAACAGGCCGCCATTGCGGAAAGCTTCCAGGGCGCGCATCACCTGATAACCCTCGCCTGCGGCAGGGTCCAAAAAACGATCAATTCGGGACTGCACATGACCAAAAGTAAAATACGCCCCGACGATCCCACCCATGAGCAAGACGACGATCATAACCACCCATAATAAAGGTAATCCGGCCAGGAAAAATTCGATGCCCCAGACAGCCGCGACAACGAGCGTCATCCCGAAGTCGGGCTGCAACAGCAATAACAATGCGATGACGGCAAAAAATCCCGTCGCCAGTTTGTTGCCCGGGATATTGGCTTTGGTGCGGCTTTCGGCGAATAACCAGGCGGCGATCACGGCAAATGCCGGCTTAATGAATTCCGAAGGCTGCAACGAAAAACCGGCGATATGTATCCAACGGCTGGCGCCCTTGATTTCCGAGCCCACAAAGAGCGTCGCCAACATGCCCAATAGGGCAAAACCTGCGCAGCCGACGGCCAGTCTCCTGACACCCCGCGGTGTCATCAAGGAAACAAGAACCATCAAGACCAGCGACACCGGCAGGAAGACAAATTGGCGGCGAACGAAATGGAACGTATCGAAACCGATACGTTCGGCGACGGCGGGAGAAGCCGCCAACGTCAACAATGCCCCTATAGCGGCGATAGCGACAATGGCCGACAGCATCCAGCGATCGACCGTCCACCACCAGCGGCCAAACAGGCTTTTATCGGTGCGGGAATGGGTGCTCATGCGCCGACCTCTCTGCGTTCGCCAGGAAGAGCTTCCACCAAATCGCGAAAGGCTTCGCCACGGGATTCAAAATTATCAAACTGATCAAAGGAGGCGCAGGCCGGTGATAACAACACCACGGCGCTGTCCCCTGTTTCATTGAGCGCATTTTCATGCGCTTCGCCGACGGCGTCGGATAATTCTCCAGACATCGTGACCGGCACTTTTGCATTCAACACATTTGCAAAATCATTGGCTGCTTCGCCAATCAGATAGGCATGACGGACCCGGTCCAGATAAGGCTTGGCCGCATCAATACCGCCTTCCTTAAGACGGCCCCCCGCGATCCAGTAGACATTACCGTAACAGGCCAGCGCACGGGCGGCCGCTTCGCCATTGGTCGCCTTGCTGTCATTGACATACGCAACGCCGTCGATAACGGCGAGTAATTCCTGACGATGGGCCAGTCCCGGAAAAGTGTGCATACCCGCAATTATGGTTTTAGCATCCAGCCCTATGGATCGGCCCACGGCAAAAGCCGCAGCCGCATTCTGAGCATTGTGGACGCCGGGCAATGTCGGTAAATCATTCAGGTTCAGGATGGCTTTCGCGTTCCCGTCCCCCGTATCGTCAAAGAGAATATTTCCTTCAACGTAGATACCGCCTGGGACAATTCTTTCGCCAGATATCGCAATAAGTTTGCCGGTTGTCGAAAATTCAATTTCTTCAAAAATCTTGCGGCAGTGT
>MPMD02395920.1_pt1 | contig 10600 bp, 12 predicted proteins | sample 1617291 | NCBI WGS metagenome assembly MPMD02 (sample SAMN05944810, study PRJNA350692) | marine metagenome | biome: marine; feature: ODZ; material: water; isolation source: 120 m water sample filtered on 30 um supor filter | place: Pacific Ocean | collected 2012-04-09 | depth 120m m | reverse complement strand
ACTTGGTCGGCAGTAACATCACGTACTAAATCGTCAGTAGCATCGCCACCAATTGTTTCTATTGCTTCTGTTTCATCAACTTTTTTGTCTTCATCTGCTTTAGAATCCGCTTTTTCGTCAACTTCTTCTTTTTTTTCGTCGACTTCTTCTTCTTTTTTCTCGTCAACTTCTTCTTTTTTCTCATCAACGTCATCTTTTTTAGTCTCATCGACGTCGTCTTTAGATTCATCTTTTGATTCATCTTTTGTTTCGTCTACTGGTGCTTCATCAGATTCTTTCTTTTCTTCGATAGATTCTTTTTCAGCATCGTTAGAAATTAATTCTTCATATATTTCTCTGGATTTATCGACAACGATTTCATGGAATAAATCTTCCGCTTTCGCTTTTTCTTCGTTCACCAATAAGTCTAGTAATTTTTCAAACTTCTCTGACATTTGGGTACTCCTTATTCGTTACTATTGGCCATAGTTTGTGTAATATAATTATAATCTTTACACATAAAATCGATAATATTGGTGTTTTTTTCGATTTTTTATTATTTTATCGGGTTTTTTCCCAATGTTGCATTAACATAGCCAAGTCTTCATAATATATCATACTTAGGTTTTCAACGTCTTTAAGTTTCTTAGGAACAAAACGAAATTCATTAACATCTTTAGAACATATACGTACAAATTTTGTATTTGGCCTTGATTGACAATTTCTTTTCATTTGATTTTCCCAATTTCCGGAAAATGTTGCTTCTCTTTTTGCTTCTCTGTAATTTGGTGTACCTTTATACATATTGTTCATTCTTAATTTAGTTTTTCCTTCATATTCTACACCACAAAAATCCATACCAAGTATGAATACTTCGTCAAACTCTTTTTGAATTGCAAGCCATACTGCTGTTGGTCCAGAACTCCATCCTTTATCTTCTTTAAATCGTTTAAAATATTGGTGTTTAATTTGAGTGCGTGGATATGTCCAAATTTCTGAGTCATCATATCCAGAATCTCCTATTTCATTCATCATTTTAATGTCTACACCTACTAGGTAATCAAGTTTAGGCTTGTCTCTATAAACTGCATTGATACCAATTACTGTGCCATACGGCCATAATGTGTTAATGTCAAAGTTCTTACGACTTTCGCCGTTAGCGATTACAAAACAACGTCTCATTTAATGTATGTATAATTGTTATTAGATGGTTGGTACTTCTTCTGTAGGTGTGGCATACATGGTCTGAACTGTTTCAAGTTCTTTTGTGTATTCACGTTTCTTGGATTCTTGTTCTTTTCTAATTGAGTTAATTTGTTCTAACGTTAATTTTGTTTTTCTAAGGTCGTCAAAACGTATAATACTGTCGTCTTTGCTGGCGGCATAACGTTCATCCATAATATCAAACATTTCCTTTAAGAACATAATGTATTTATAGTCCTGGAGTATCTGGAGGGGCCACTGGAGGAGTCATTCCTGCACCACCTTCTGGTGGGAGACCTTCTTCTCCTGGTTCTCCTAATTCATCTGGTGCTACATCTCCTAATTCTGCTGTGCCAAGATCACCTGCAATACCACCTGGTGTAATGCCTGCTGAACGCATAGCCTCTTCGCCAGCATCTTTTTCAGTATCTTTAGCATTTTCTTCCATCCAAAGTTTTTGATTTCGTTTAATTTCGTCTTGTGTCATACCTAAGAAACGTTCCATTGTAAATCGTTTAGATAAAAACGGTGATTCTGCTAAAGATGAAAATACTTGCACTCTTGCACCGTCCATCTCTGTTTGTCTATAACTTGCAAAGTTCTGTGGTGGATTAAATTTTAGTTTAAACATACTAGAATCAACCCTAATACCTCTGTCTAAACAGAAACGTTTAAATTCTAAATCAAATGGGTCACAGATTAACGTTTGTAAACGTTCTAAATACTTGTTAAATCTTAATTCTTGAATGTATGCTGTGCCAACTCTACCATCATTGTACTGTGGATTTGCTCCATCGTCCGGTCCTGTTGGCAAATATGCCGCAGGAATTTTCAATCCTCTGTATAATTTGTTAGTAAAGTAACGCAAGTCATCAATTTCACCTAAGTTAGTGCCTCCTGGGAGTGTTTCAACTTTAGATCCTCTACCTTCTGCTGTTTGTGGAAAGAAATAATCTTCATTTGTTGATAATGGATTGTATGCGGCATCCATCATATTAGTACCACCGCCTGAAGATGACGGTAAACGTCTTTGATGTATTTCGTTTTTAACACGTTCTACAAATTGCATAGCAAGGTGACTAGGCATATTACCTACATCAATGTAAAATATTCTACGTTCTGGTGCTCTTTGTATTCTATAAATTAGAATTGCATCTTCTAATAGTTCTTTTTGCTTAAAAACCTTAAACACCTGTTCAAGAATTGATGTTCCAAATGGATAATTTTCACCAATACCTTCACTTAATGATGTATGTACAACGTGTTCTGCACCAATGGCATATTGATTTAAGTTTTCTTGGAAACGTCCTGTTCCTGATGCACCACCTGATGGTTGCATATTTGCTGATCCACCAACACCAGTGTATCCTTGATAGCCTTGATTTTGTCCTGTGGCTCCGCCTGCGTATAATGTTTGGTTAGGTACTTCGGTTGCAGTTAAGTTTTGTAAGTTAATGTTTAAATCTCTTATTACATATTGTTCTGGTTTCTTGCCTTCTGATTCGTTTACAATTACTTTGTCAACTTTAGTTGCATCAACGTGTAATAGTTCATTTGTTTCTGGGTCACGAACAAAAAATGCATCTCCATATTTGATGCAATTTCTAAAAACCCTAAATGCTCTTTTTTCTAATTTATTTAAACTTGTCCATTGTTTAAGTGCTTTACGTAATACTAATACTTCTTGTTCTGTAGGATTGTCATTATATTTAATTTCAAATGGAGTTTGATTGTCTTTGCTTATTTGTGTGCAAAATTCTGCAATAATATCTAATGCGGCATTAATTTCTGAATCAGCATCCATCGAATCATATTGTGAATATCTGTTTACTCTGTTTGGATGTCCTGTATAAACTTCTGGAAGGTAAGATGAGTAGTTTCTTTTGCCAAATTCTGCCCTATCATATGGACTCATTTGTGAAGAAGTATTACCACTTATTGGTGATAATGTTCCATCTGTGCTTATTACTGAAAAATATTTTTTCCAACTCATTATTATCTAAAAAGATCTGAGGAAAAACTATTCCCTAATTTCTTTAACTCCCTTTGGGTTGTTGATGTTCCTATATGTTGCCCATCTGCAATTGTTTTAAGTACACCAACCATTTCTTCTAATTTCGAAACCACTTGCTTCGATTGTACACTATTTACACCATCTTGAGCAAGTAAATTAGTACTTGCCCCTGCATTATTTGTTATATTGGCTAAAAGATCTTCTAATGGTTTTAATGAATCGCCAAGATCAACTGGTATCATTCCTTCAGGTGCTGGTATTACTGCTTCTTTACCGTGTAACATTGCTAATGCACCTGCACCAAAGTCTACAATACCTTTTGTGCCTAGTTGGAAACTTTTCTGGAGCAAACCTTTATCCTTCAGCCAGTTAATCATCTCATTAGTTGTTGGTTCACCAGTCTTGGCTTTTTCGTCCCACCAACCTTTGAATGCATTTAAGTCGTCTTCTGTTTTATTATCATAAAGAAAGTTTTCGAGTTCTATTCTTGCTGTGTTGTTATCTTGACTAACACTACTGATGGTGCCGGCATTTCCAACTATTTTTTCACCTTTTGTCTTTGCCGGACTATCTTGATTGATGTAGACGCCATCAACTTTTTTTATGTTCATGGATTTTGCAAGGTCTTTTTCTACTTCGTCAATATCAGCACCAACAAAACCAGAAACTCCTTTTCCCATTAAAATGTTTGAAAGAACTTCTGTAAATTTTTGTGTTGTCTCTGCAACTTTTGTGATTGCAAATGCAAATCCATCTGTAGAGACAATTGCGGCTTGTAGTGCAATTGGGAATTTTGCTAATTCTAATTGTGCATCAGCCAATGTTGCGGCTTGTGATTGTTGGTTTTCCATTTCTTTAGTAATTTGTGCCGACATTTCTTCTAAACTTGCACCTGCTTTAATTGATTGTGCAAATGGAAGAGCAGTTTCCATATTCTTTGCTAACATCTGTACAAAACCACCAGTAACATCTGTACCCATTTGTGCTAATTGCAAATTATTAGGATCTAAAAATCCTTCAGCCATGTCTTCCATGATTGCTTGGGTTAGTCTATTTGCATCTTCTTTACTTAAAGTACCTTCTCTAAACCCTTCACCAAATTCTGTCATTAAGTCTCTAGTGCTACCACCTAAGTTTGCCAACAATGCTTCTGACTCTGCAGATGCAACACCAAGTGTTGCAATAGACCCAAATGCTGTTGCTAGTTGTGGACTCATTGTAGTAAGGACACCTTGCAGTTGTTGGAAAGCAACGATAGAATCTGCACCGGCTTTACCTTCTAATTGTGCAAGTGCGGCCTGAATGTTTCCTTGCTCCATTTGTGCTCTAATATCAGCCTCAAGTTCTTCTCGTTGTCTACCTGTTATTTTTGATATTATTAATAAATTTTTTGTATATCGTCCAGTGGCCGCCGATAATAATTCTTCATTGCCTGCTTGTAGTAACATTGCTTGTCCACTTTTTGCTAATAAATTATAGAACCCCACGGTAGTTTCATTTACTTGTGCAATAGAGAAACCCATTCTAACAAGTTGCTCTCCTAACCCATCTGCCACCCAAAGTTTGCTCAAGTTTCCGAGAACAACTTCAGCACCTTTAGTTGCATTTCCAAATGTAGCCAATGTTGGTATTGCTTGTTGAAAGAGGTTGTCTAATTCATCTAAACTCATTATTGCACCAGCACCTGCCTTCTGCATATTTTGTAAGTTACCTTCAAATGTAATACCTTGCTGTGCTATGTCTCTGTAAGAGTCAATTAACTCGTCTGCCGACGTGGCTATAAATGAAAATACATCTACGGCTAAATCCCCGGCAAGATCGGTTAGGCCCTTGCCAAGATCACCAACGAATGGTATTATATCCATTATACTACCTGCAACTTTTTTAAAGATCTGACCAAAAGCATCAACAACAGGGATTAAATCTTTAAATTCACCTCTAGTTGTTGCCATTGTTCCTGCTAATGTTCCTGAGAAATTAGCAACTTCAGCCAATGCCGCCGCGGCTTTTTCACTTGCTTTGGCTTCTTTCGTAGTGGCTTTTGTTAATTTTTCAAGTTCTTTTGTAGATTTACCAGATATACCTTTATCTCTTTGTAGTACACTTAAAACTTGTAGTTGGGTTTCTTCTTTTGCCCAAACAGGCATTCCATCATAGTCGTTATCATGTCCTGTAAATGTTAATGCCATCGTACTGTATTTATTGTAAAATTAAACACCACTATTATAGTGGTTAAATACAGTATGAATATAGAACAAGGAATGCCAGGTCCAGGAAATCTTACTGCATATTTTAGAAAAGAAGAACTTAAAATATCATTACCTTCTAAAGGACAGTTTTATCCACCTGATATAATAAGTTTAGATGCTAATGGAGAAGTAGGAGTATTTCCTATGACAGCCACAGATGAGTTAACAATGAAAACTCCAGATGCTTTATTAAGTGGGGAAAGTACGGTTAAAGTAATTCAGTCATGTGTACCTGCTATAACCAATGCATGGTTAATGCCGGCTATGGATATAGATTTTATTTTAATTGCTATACGCATTGCCACGTATGGAGAAAGTATGCCTGTTACAAGTATAGTACCAAATACTGGAACTAAACAAGATCATAATGTTGATCTTCAAAAAGTACTTGCTGGTGTTGATTTAGAGATGGCTGATACTTCTTGTCAATTAGATAATGGTCTTAAAGTAATTTGTAAACCTAACAATTATCAACAGTTAAGTTTGATTCGTAGATCTACGTTTGAAAAACAACGACTTGCTAGAACAATTGGTAGTGCCGATCTTGATGATAAAGAAAAACAAGAAGAGTTTAATAAAATATTTCGAGCACTTACAGAAATTAATGTTGAGTCATTAACTAATAATATTGATGCTGTTGTAACACCCGAAGGTCCAGTAAATGATAAAACATCGATTACAGAATTTATTTCTAATGTACAATTAAAACACGTGAATGTAATTAGAGAGCATTTAGTAAAAATGTCATCAACTGGGAAAGTTCCTCCAATTACAGTTGAGTCACCGGAAGAAGATGTTAAGAAGGGTGCACCAAAAACTTATTCTGTACCAATCCTCTTTGATAACTCTGATTTTTTCGCATCTCGATCTTAACACAATCGGAGTCTGAGATAAAACAGACTCTCAAAGATTTTGAAACACAATCTAAAAGAATTAAGCATCAATTACTAAAACTTTGCTGGTATATGCGTGGTGGTTTAACATACAGTGAAGCACATTGGCTGTCTCCAAATGAGCGAGATATGATTGGAGAGATAATAAAAGAGAATTTAGAAACCACAAAAAAAACAAAAATGCCGTTTTTTTAGACACTCTTTTGAACTTTTTCTGGATAACTTTTTTCCGGAAAACCTGTGTATTAGCATATTAAAATAATGATTTAGGTGAAAAAACCATTATCTAGGTATTTAATCCACCCAAAAAAATGTTATAATTATAGTAACTTTTCGAGGTCGGGGGCAATCGAAAGGTCATCACATGAGGAGGAACCTTTAAATGTGGAAAAATATTACTGACGTAATCGGACACGTAGGCGACGTCGCCGTATCGTTGATCTGGTTATCAATCGTACTAGAAGTTGTATTCGGTTCTGCAGTCCCATTTTTATCAATGGGCGTAATCGGCAACATCAGTGCAATTGTATCTGACCTGGGATCTCAAGGCCTTATCGGCTTAATTACTCTAGGTATTTTGTGGGCATTATGGAAAGGCAAAGCATAATTCACATAGACTAAAAATATCGGTGGCACATTGAACTTTGTTATACATTGTTTGTGTGCCACTTTCTATGATAAGTACACAGTAATGAGATTACGAGAGTTTATAACAGAAAGACCAATTAGCAGAGGTCCTGGAGCATTAGGTAGTGCGATTGGTACTTTGGCTCAAAAGGTTGTAAATTATCCTAGTATGTACATTGAACTGTACAAGCAATATAAGAAAGAACGCCTCGAAAAGGAAAAGGCAAAAACTTCTAAAGAAAAAGTCGACGCGGCAAAGAAAGAAGCAGAAACTAAAAAAGAGTTAGAAAAAGTTGCGTCTAAAATGAATCCTAAAGAAAAAGAAGTAGCAAAAAAAGAAGTTGAAAAATCACATTCTACAGCACCAACTATTAGGTTAGTAAAAGGACAAATTGCCAAAGGTGGTGATGGTCAAGAATATGTATTTGGTGGTGGTGGACAATGGATTAATACTTCAACTGGTGATGATGCAAAGAAAGACGTTGCTCATACTTTATTCAAACAGTTTTTACCTTAATAGAGTTGGCTACGCCAACTTGCATTTCGCTTTTGCTCATGCATTTTTTCTCTTCGTATCATGTAGACCAAGCAGTCATAATTCGGCTGTTTCCAGCCGAACTTGATCTTGAAGCATCATGTGAGCCTCGCAGTCATCTAATTTTGCTGTCGTAACTGGGCGGTTGTGCGGTACCCATTTGCATTATTCTTACCAACGCGATTCATACACACCTGTTTAGAACATTTATATATGAATTGATGTTGTATCTTTTTTACAGAGCATCATCATTTATTTTGTGACGTCGAATGATTCACCACCTTGCGGCGCATTTCATTATGTTTGCAGAGACGTTATATTGCCTGATTGAGAAATTATAATATGCGTATATTATAATATGTTATCTTCTTGAGAGGGGTGGGGTAAAATTTTTTATTAATCGACGTATTTTTTAAATGCTTCTGGAACTTTTTTAAATCGCCACAGAGTAACCCATTCTAAATAATCCTTTGGCCAGTGTTTATAATAGTTTGTATTTTTTGCTAATTGAATCGACCCACCATTTAATACATCAAGTCTCGCCATTAATACTAATGCAGATTTGCCAAAATTAAAAATTAGTTCACCAACTTGTTCTAAATTATCTGGATGGTCATCAAGTACTACTAAATTTGATGGCATAATATGATCATTAACTTCTTCTGCTATGGCTTCAAATTCTTTTCCTGTATAACGTTCAGTTGGTGTTAAGACTGCCAGCACTTCAATTTTACCATCGTCATCACTGTCTGTCCAGTTGTCAGCAAATCCTTTTAATGCAGTTGCTAAATCATCTTGCACTATTTTAATTCTAATTGTGTTGTTTTTTAAGGCTGGGGGTGCGTATGGACATACCGGTAAGTTGTCTAATTCTGGAAATTCTCTTACTATAAAAGTCCTAATCCAGTGTTTTAGTTCTTCTATTTTTTCTTCTGCTTCTGCTGTAGTCCAAGTCATATTAATGTTTCCTAATATATTATACTATTAACTATGTTGCTTGAACACCCAGCCTGAAAATTTTTGGTAATGGTTGTTAGATAAATCTTGACAATCTGTTTAATAGATAGTAAAATTAAGAATCATGTCATTAAACAGTTGGACAGAGGTTTTGGTAAGAGCAGAAAATGTAAAAGATATGACGTATTCTTTTGCATTTAAAAACCAATATGGACAAGATGTTTGGGGTACTAAAGTAAGACCTTTGCCTGGAGCAAGAAATTTTTTATCGGGCATTAGTCTTAAAAAAAATGTAGATTATGATTATACAGCAGATAAACGCACAGGTGAATATTGTTATAAGTTTGCTGATCCAAAAGTAGCAACAATATTTACTTTGTGGTTTGAAAAAGATTCACCTACAAGTTTAAATTCACATTCTATACTACATACTTGTCCAGAGTGTGGAAATAAATTTCAGTGAGTGGAAGAAAATCGAAAAATAAAGGCAAGTCATACGAACGTGATATTGCAAATTTTTTAACAGAACTATATGACGAGTCATTTACAAGGGTGCCGTATTCTGGTGCTTTTGTTGGCGGGCAAAATATTGTTAGAACTGAAACATTGTCCGAAGATCAAACTAGAGGCTATAAAGGTGACATTCATCCTGGGCCGTCGTTTCCTAAATTAGTAATAGAAGCAAAAAATTATGGAGAGTTTCCATGGCACAATCTTGCTCTTAGAAAACCAATTGCAATGTTAGACGATTGGATTCAACAAGCCAAAGATGCTTGTGAACCCGATGATAAGTGGTTATTATGTGTAAAGATTACAAGACAAGGGCAGTTTGTATTATGGGATCCTGCAATGTGGCAAATACCTCTTCAATATGCAGGACCATTTTATGAAGATTACATTTATCGAGAATTTGATTCTTTTTGGAAAGAGCACAAAGATTGTGTAAAAGAATTATCAACATAGATTTCCCCACCCAAAAACTAGCATAACTATAGTGTAGGTATTGTTAAGATATTAACGGTACCTATTGTTATGGATTAATATTAGGAGGATTATTCATGAAAAAATTACTCTTAGGCTTAATTGCTCTAGGTTTTGCATTTAGTGTAAATGCGGCAGATCTAGATGTTTATGGGGCTATCAATTACAAATTAAGTAATGACGATAATTCCAGCGGCGAAGCAGTTATGAAAGCCGAAAACAATGGATCCAAAATTGGCATTGATTTTTCAGAAACACTTTCTGAAGGAGCAGTTGGCATGACTGGATTCGCAAAACTAGAAGTTGGTATTGATGCTGACGATTCTGGATCAGATACTTTTGATTCTAGACTTGCTTATGCAGGTATAGACATGGGTACACTTGGTTCAGTATCAGGCGGTCGTCAAGCCAATCCGACTGGTGGCGTATCAAAAACAAATATCTTTAATGTTTACGGAAATAATTCTGTATTTTATTATGCTGATAGAACATCTAATACGTTGAAATATTCCAATGACCTTGGATCAATTTCTGCGGACACGATGTTTAAAATTGATGGTGCTTCTGGTCAAGACGGCGTTGATGTAACTGATCTTTCTGTTTCAGCGGACTTAGGTCCACTTTCAGTAAGTGGTGGTTATGTTGATGATGCTGTTAACAGTATTAACTATACGGTTGGAAGTGCGAGTATGGACATTGAGGGATTAACTCTTGCTGGTACATATTCGTTTAAAGACACAACTACTGACCTAACTGGTATAGAAGCAACTGCTTCATATGATATTGGTGGCACAACTGTGGCTGTAGGCTATGGTGATAAAGAAGGCACAGCCTCTTATATTACTACTGGCGCAAGTCATTCATTAAGTGGTGATGTTTTGGCGTATGCTGAATATCAAATGACTGATAATGATGGTACAACTACAGACACAACACAGATGGCAATAGGATTGAAATACTCATTCTAAAGTCATAAGTTTGGGGGGAGTAATCCCCGAAAAACTCCCCCAACATTTTCAGAACATATATAAAGTATCATAGGTTTAGTAACGCCTTGCATAAGAGTTCACTAAACAATTCCAAAAACATTATTAGGAGAATTTATGGATTTCATTATGAAATTTCCAATGGTTATATGCCTATGGAAATAATAGTTTTACTT
>MPMD02232888.1_pt1 | contig 10617 bp, 7 predicted proteins | sample 1617291 | NCBI WGS metagenome assembly MPMD02 (sample SAMN05944810, study PRJNA350692) | marine metagenome | biome: marine; feature: ODZ; material: water; isolation source: 120 m water sample filtered on 30 um supor filter | place: Pacific Ocean | collected 2012-04-09 | depth 120m m | reverse complement strand
ATCAGCACAGCTGTTCAAGAATTTTCATTTTCAAAATTTGCATTCCCCATTGAAAAGTACATTGTTTTTGAAAAATATGTTACAACATATGATCGAAACAAGCATTTCCAAAAAATCACGAAATTGTTTTCTCACCGGTGGACAATTTTTCATACGCCGTCATCGGAAATATCATTCCCGGACTCATTGCCAGCTGGATGGATCGGCAGGGGGTTGTGCGGACCATTTCCGTGGTGTTAGTTACAGCAGTATTGGTGAAACTGTTGGTTATGCTGTTATCCGGGGGGCAGCTGGATGTCTGAACAGCTATACACCAAACCATTTATACCAGTAATTCAAAAAACTTCGTCATTGGTCATCATGGCTTTAGTATCCGTTATCGTATTTGCAATAGCATTTTTTTCACGTGTTGAGATTATTTCAGAGACATATGAAACTAAAGTAAAAGCGGCCGAACAAATGGCAGGAGCCATGCAGCTTTTAAAAGAAGTCCGTTTAGAAAAAGGGGTGTTTGTAGATATTGAAAATGATCCTAATGAAACTGGTCTAGTGGGATCCCAATTCAGCCTTACGACGACAGATGAAGGTGACCTCGATGCCAAGCTGACGACTCTGGACCCGAATTTCGCTGCTGCCATGGTAGAACTTTTGAATCAAGCCGGATTACAGTCAGGTGATACAATAGCAGTGATGCTCACCGGTTCCATGCCCGGGGCCAATATGGCCATGCTCATTGCTTGCAACGCAATGAATATTCATCCGGTAATCATTACATCCATCGGTGCTTCACAGTGGGGAGCCAATGATCCGGAAATGACATGGTTGGATATGGAAAAATTATTATTTGAAAATGGATTCATTTCTACACGATCCATTGCTGCATCCATCGGTGGACGAAATGACCAGGGGCGCCTATTGAGCCCTAAAGGAAGGGAATTGATTCGAAATAACATTGCAAAACATGAACTCCCCATTATTATAGGAAAAGGTTTAAAAAACAATATTCAGCAACGAATAGACCATTTTAGCAATGTGAAATATAAAGCTGTAGTGAATGTTGGAGGTGGTGTTGCTAGCTTGGGCACTAGTTTTAATTTGAAATTATTGCCCCCGGGAGTGGTATATCGAAATGACATTGAGCCTATCTCACGTAAAGGTGGTATCGAAGGAACGGTGGTCAAATATATCAAGAAGAATATGCCGCTGATCCATGTATTGAATATCCAAAAATTGACCGAGTTATTGGGCATGGCCTTTGCCCCGATCCCCATTCCAGAGATAGGTAAAGGATCCTTGTATGCAATTGAGAAATATGATTTGACTATTACGATGCTATGCCTGGTAGTCGTAGCCGGTATAGTTTTTGGCGTGGGTTGGAAAAGTCACCAACAAATTAAACAACGGATGATGGAGCATGAGCCGGATAGTGTTTTATAGAATTACAATAATCACACTCTTGATCTCTTCTTTCCTTTCCGCTGAATTGCTGAAACCCACTGCAGGAGGGGAAGAAAAAGAGATCTTGAAAATTGCCGGAAAGCGCCGAATCTATACCGTATTGGATGACGAAGAGATTGTGTACCAGGTCCATGGTCCGGCTAGGATAAAACTCATTTCTCGGTATCCAGCTCCGAAAAAAACAAAAAAAAGCCAGTCGTTTTCATATTCTGTTAAGATTGATGATGAAGAACCTTTACAGATCCATCATCGTTATAAATTGCAACGATCCATTCGTTCAGTTCAGCATCCAAATCATTATTATACCTATTCCGGTGAATATTATTTCAATGTGGGGAATGGCGACCATACATTGAGAATTTTATCTGACAAAAGCCAAAAATATCCTATTCTCCTTCGTGTTATTAAAAAGGACTTTGAAACGGCGTCCAAAGGGAAACGGGAACTACACCCTATGGTGTTTCAGTCCAATAGAAAAGTAATTGTTGAAGGGAAGGAAGTATCCTATTATGAGTTGACGAATGGACGGCCACTACAAGTGGAAATGAATGGACCCAAAACGCTGCGCATTTTATCTAGATTGATATTTGATCCGCAAATGGGTGATGAAGAAACGTATCGTATTCGTGTCAAAAGTGGGAGTAAAGTGCTGGGAACGTATTTTATTTCCACCGAACAGTCTTCTGCAGCCACCATCCAAGAATTGGTAGATAAAGTCCCCGGGAAATGGCGCACTTGTGAAATTGAGATCCTCAAAGGGAAACAGGTCATTTCCATCGAATTAGTGGAAAAGGATAGAAGCGTCCTGACGCGCTTTCAAGAATACAAATGAAATTACTTATCATATTTTTGTTTTCTCTCCTCTGTGGTCAGAATTGGATGAATTATCTGAATTCACCCATCAAATGGACAGTGGGGTTAACCAATGGCTATGACAATAATGTATTACGTTTATCTGCTGTAGAAAAAAAGGATGCTGCATTAGATCATACCATTATGGGCGGAGAAGACACATTCGATTCTCATTATGCACGCTTTTCGTTCAGTGGATTGCAAAAGATCCAGTTAAAAGACAGAAAAAAGCAAATCCATTTTTATGCCAAAGGTAATGTGTCTAATTATTCACAGAATGAGAACCGCCGCTATTGGAGCGGAAATCTGAAGGCAATCTACCGTTGGGGTTCGTATCGAAAATTGGAATATTCTATTCGTCATTTGGATAGTTATTTTATCCGCCATTATGTGGACAGGGACATTTCTACTGATCAAACAGCATCATGCAATTTTACAGACCGTGAACAGCGCATTCTTGCTTCATATCCATTACAACGACGTTTGTGGGCAACAGGGTTTGTAAGCTATACCCAACGCTATTTTGATAAACCATTTACAGAATTTGATCTGGATATTGTCACCACAGCGCTGAAAGTGAGTAAAAAGATCAATGGACTGGGCACCATCGCCATAGAAGGAAAATATGGTGTGGCGGATAATATCACTTTTGGCAAGACAGCCAAAGCCAGTGATCTGGATCGGTCATATAAGCATTTTGAATGGTATATCCCTTTTAGCTACAGCCAGGGATTTGGTGTGTTGGATGAAGTGGGCATTTCACTTCGTCGGGATGTTCGCCAATATAAAGCAGAAGAATTAAATGATCCCCTCCACAGCGGCCGCAGCCATGAAGAAGTAAAGTGGGATATTTGGGGCGAAAAGGATCTATCTGAAAAATTGACGTTAAAAGCATCGTTGCGATACCGGAAACGAACAACGAATTCTCAATTTGATTGGGTATCAGATTTAAAAACATTTGACCAGGTCCAGGCCTGGGTCACTCTTGAGTGGGACATGATCTATGACCGTTATTAATTATAGAATGAAAAAGCTGATTTTACTCTCAATAATTGCATCCCTTTTTTCCTGCATGGAACCCAATCCAGAAGACATCTGGACACTAAATAAGATCGCCCAAGTGGATACGGAAGGCTACTGCCGGGATGTATACATTTCCGGGGATTCTGTGTTTGTAGCTGCTGGGCAGGCCGGGGTCCAGTTATTCGATATTTCCACAATCACATCTCCAACCTTGATCTGGTCCATGTCATTATCCGAACTGGGTGTGAGCAAAGAGATCTCCCAAGTGGAGTACAAGTCATCAATAAAACAACTTTTTGCTTTAGAAAGCAATGAACGGCCTATCCATATAGACTTATCCCTAGGTGACACGGCGTCGGTCGTAGGGCAGTTCTCCAGCGAACAAACCAAAGAATTCAGGGTGATTATAAAAAGCACAAATTCGTTTACAATGTATGCAGCTGATAATGACGATGGTTTAAAGATTAGTACCTTTGAATATGACTCCAGTTTTGGTCTTTGGTTCAATACAGCCGGAGATGAAATTGCGAGTGTTGGTAATCCTAATGGAATAGATATATACGAAAATGAAATTGTGTTGACGCTGGATCAATTGGGGATCGAAGCTTTCCACAATGAAGGCGGAAGTATCACTAGCAGCTATCACATTGACCTTGAAGGAAATGCCCGAGCTGTGACCATGGAAAATGGCGGAGAATTCTATATTGCCTGCGAGGATGGCGGTGCATTTCGTTTATCCACCGGTTTTTCTGCTCAATGGGAATACATGGTCCAGTTCGCCAAAGACCTGTTTGTGACGCATGTGACCTCTAATGATCATCAGCTTGCGGTTTCGTGCGCCAGTAATGGACTGGGTTTATACGAAGCAGTGCAGCCCAGCGCTGTGGAGGAAAGGGGAATTCATGATATTGGTTACGTCTACCACAGCGAATTCTCTAATGGCTATGTATTCGCAGCTACTCGAGAAGGTTTACAGATTTTACAAATTGAAGAATAAAGACGAATAATGAAAAAACATATTTTATTTGGTTCATTCCAAATCCTAATCTTTATCCTAATCCCAATCCAAGCCAATGCCCAGGAAACCTTATGGGAAGAGAATGGGGTCCCCATCCGCCAGGGTGTGCACATTGAATGGCAGCGAACCGTGTGTCCCGGTGATAATTGAACGGCGATATTTGTTTGGTCCGATACACGCTACGGCGCCCGAAATGTTTTTGCCCAAAAGATCGATGCAAGCGGCAATTTTCTCTGGGGAAATGAAGGAGCAGAAGTTACCAACCTTTCCGGGCGGCAGGAAGATCCTGTGGCCATTACTGATGGAAGTGGAGGAGCATTCATTGCGTGGGTGGAATATCGGTTTGACGAAGAAGGGGATGTTTATATTCAGCATGTGGATGCCAATGGAAATATTCTCATGGATGAAGAAGGGGAAGCGCTAGCCCGAGTGGATGGCCGCCATCTGACCATCAATATGTGCACGGACAGTTCCGGAGGCGTGTTTGTTACATGGCAGGATAAACGCAATCTTCTGGATGACGATATTTACGGAACCCACGTTTCAGCAGATCATGATATCGTTTCTCCCGGAACAGGTGTTGCCATTATCGAAATGAATGGTGCTCAAGGAGCCAAAAGCCTGGAATACACCGGAAGCGGACAGGCAACTCTGTTATGGTCCGATACCCGGAGCGGTGCCGGTAATGATATCTACGGCCAGAAGATCAATATGGATATGACGAAGGTGTTTGATGATGAAGGTCTTCCCATAGCAGTGACTGATGAACTCGAGACCAAACCCCGTACGACCTATATGAGCAACGACACATCGTTTGTTGTGTGGCAGTCCGGAACAGAATCTTCAGATATTTATTTCAATTTTCTTACAAGCGACGGATTGGTATTTTCAGATCCACAAGTTGTTTCCACATTCAGTTCCAATAAAAAGGGGCCTCGAGTCAAACGGAATGGTGTAGGAGATGTTTTTGTGCAATGGACCGATTACAGAGCTAATGCAACAGACGGAAACCATTATTTCCAAAAGATCATTGGTGGAGGCACCAGGGCATGGGATGAGAGCGGTGTTCAATTAGACAGTTATGGAGATGACCACCATGCCCGTTTTGTTGGCGATGCCTATGGTGGCTCACACATATTCTGGGAAAGAGGCACGTATCCTGATGTAGATATCATGTACCAACAAATCCAAAGTGACGGTAACTTGGTCATGACGGATGCAATGGTCATATCAGATGCTGATGGGTATCAATCCATGCCCATCGCTGTGTCTGACGGTGCATATGGGGCATATGTGATCTTTGCTGACCAGGAAAATGGCAGTATCGATCTACGTACCCAATTAGCCGGTGGAAGTTCGGTTTCTTTCGAAGAAAACGGGATGCTGGCCTTGCAAGGGTTGGATGGTGACGTGAATTATGTATCTTCCTTTTATACAGGAGGTACAGACGGCGAGGTATTATTGAACTGGATCGATAATCGAAATAAGAAAAAACTGTTTGCAGGAAAAGCCGATGCAAATGGTGCAAATGAATCATTCCAAAATGGCAGTCAGCTGGCTGGATATGAGATCCTTATTGAAGAACTGGAAAATGAACCAGTTAGTTATTTTCAAAATGGAACCCATTTGATCACTTCCAATTTTGATGGATTTACCGGTTCAAAGTTGATCCGTCTGAATCGTTACGATACGGATTTTAATTCGACTTGGGGAGATTCGGGTATTTATGTATATGAGAGTACAGCAGAACAAAGAAGAGTCCATATTCTCCCTCTTCCAAATGGAAATAATTTTTGTGTTTTTTGGTCAGAAATAAGAGACCAATTTGAATACGATATTTTTATGCAGGTGTTCAGTCAAGATGGTAATTCATATCTTGGTGATGGAGGTGTTCGCGTAGTTGATGGCTCATGGGTGGATAATTATGTAGAAGCCGTCATGGTCACAGAAGATGGAAATATCATGATCTTTTGGGTAGAAGATGTGTGGGGATCAGGAACCATACGATATAACCTCATCACAGATAGTGGATCTTTAGCGCCAAATGGGATTGAAGGTGGATATGTGCTCGATAATACAGGCGATCCTGAATATTTAAAACTAACCAGTGTCTCTTTTGGAGAATCAGCAATTGTCGCTTGGGAAGAGCTCCACAACTTTTCAAAGGACATTTATTTCAATAAGGTCAATCAAGACGGAACATTGGAGTACTCTTCATCAGTCGCTTTGACGTCAGTCGATAATGACCAATCCAATATTTATATAGTAAAGGGCGATAATTCTACATTGGTTGTTTGGGAAGATTTTGAAAATGGAGTGGATTTTAACATCACCGGTCAATTGATCGATCTGACCAATATGGAATTGATCGGCGAGAATATTGCCATTTGTCATGAAGACCTATATCAAGGATCACCCACAATTGCTTACAGCGGAAATGAACAGTTTATTGTTGCTTGGGAAGATGAGCGGGGAGTGGATAACGGTGATCCAGTTCTTTCTGGAGGTTTGGACATTTATGTTCAAATTGTATCTGAAGAAGGACTCCATCTTCAGGAAGGAGGAGTGGCAGTAGCCAGTGAATACCACAATCAATCTTCGCCACAATTGACAATCCTTGATATTGAAGATGGAAGTTATACATGGCTACTTCATTGGGTAGATATGCGCAGCTCTGGGAAGGCGGATCTAAAGAACCTTTACGCACAAGGACTGGAGTTTGTGGAATCCAGTATAGAAGATGGAATAATTCCCGAAGAATTCACTGTTTCCAAAGCGTATCCAAACCCATTTAATGGTAATGTGGCCATCGATGTGACTATCGCAGAAGTGGAGCCAGTCACATTTACGATCACCAATGTATTAGGACAAAAAGTTTATCAGCAAACATTACTGCCAAATCGAGCTGGTTCATTTCAGATCAACTGGAATGGAAAAGATATAAAACAACGTGAATTGCCCAGTAGTATTTATCTATATTCAGTCAAGTCAAATGATAATATTGTTAATGGTAAATTCAGTTATATAAAGTAAAACATTAAACGGCGATCGCCGTGAGAAGCACAGCCAAAATCACTGCAATTATTTTCATAAGCCTGCTTAACGGTCAGGCTTTGGATCCTCGTTATCATACATTATCAGAGATTGAGGATCTATTGGATTCCCTTGACCAAATCGATGCCTACGATAATATCTATCATTTGGAGACGATCGGTTATTCTTCTCATGAAAATTTGCCCATTAAAGCAGTGAAGATCTCCGACAATGCCTCTACAAAAGAAGATGAAGCACGCATTCTTTTTTTGGGCCAATGCCACGCAGAAGAGATTCTTGGAGTTGAAGCAGTCATAGAATTAATGCTGTATCTACTCGATCCTCCAGCTGCCGAAGCCCAGCACGTGAATATCCTCCGTCAAAACCTTGAGATATGGATCGTACCTACATATAACCCGGAAGGGTTGAATGTAGTGCATAATGGTCTGGATGTGAGTTACCGCAAGAATAAGCACGATTTCAGTCCAACTGGCCCTACTCCTAATGGAGTCTTCGACTATGACCCTGCCATCGGCAATGATATCGATGGCGTGGATTTGAACAGAAACTATGATTTCAACTGGGTATTGGGTGATACATTCATGGAGCCGGACCCGTCAGACTATGCCGCCCATTATGATTATTACAAAGGAACTGCACCATGGTCAGAATCAGAAGTATCCGCCATTCGTGATTTGGCCCTGGAGAATGATTTCCTTTTTTCCATTGCCTGGCATAGTTCCCGATCCGGTCGTCTTTCGGAAAAGGTATATACATCCTGGAAATGGGAAGATACTAAATATCCTCCTGACACATATGAAATGATTGCAATAGGAGATGAACTGGCAAATAGGATTTTAAAAGAGGATGGCATAGAAAATTACGAATCAGTATACAGTTCAAGTAGAAATGGCAAAGCCCATGATTGGATGTATACAGCAACTGGATGTTTTCAATATTTGATCGAATGCGGCACAGTCAACCTCCAGCCGGACAGTGCCTTGATAGAAGATACCATTGATCGACTCATGCCGGCTCAGATGTTCATCCTGGACAGGGCTATTGGGTACAATGAAAATGCCGGACAACTAACGGGCATAGTGCGGGATGGTACCAACAATGTACTGGAAGGCGTTGAAGTAATATTGGATCAGCGTCATGGAGGTGTATTAAAGCCCCGTAAAACGGACGAATTTGGACGATTTAGACGGATTGTCAACCCCAGCACCTATTCCTTGCGTTTTCGCAAATTTGGATATGAAGAAACGGTCATTCAAGCTACAGCAAATCATAGTGCCATTTTTGAAACGTATGTTTTGTTGATGCCCAAAACAACTCATGAAGTTTCATTCAATATAGTTGCACCATATTCAAATGTTCATTATACAAATGGGGTTTTTACAGGAGAGCAGGAAACGAATGACATATTGCAATTGCCTGAGGGAGAATGGGATTTGACCATTTTCAGTAGTAATCCGAATATCCACCTGATGCCGTTGGTTCACTCCATTCACTTATCTGAAGGTTTAGATATACACCTTTCTAATTTTAATCATGGTTGGAATAGTATTGATGTAGCGGATACCAATCTTTGGGTGTTTTCTGCTGGTGATTGGCATTTTGAAGATAATACGCTCAAAACAAACTCCGGTTTATTATACACGAATAACGATTCATTATTCGAAATTTGGTCATTGGAATCATCATGGATTAATGTCAGTGGTTCAAACATTTTTCATTCTAACTCAATTGTACTCGATATAAGTCATCAATACGAATTGGAATGGGATTACGATTCTATCAAAGTTAGTTTAATTGATGGTGAGGGAATAATTGCAAGTAAAGTTTGGAAAGACCAGCGCTGGGGTGAACCAGAGAGAGATTTTATTTGGGTAAATGACTCTTCTGGATATGATTCTGTGAAAATACGATTGTCATTTTTCAGGGATCAGACGGTTGCTTACCGCGGCTGGCAGATTGATAATATGGTATTGTACTATGGGCATAATGAAGGATTGGGGATTCATAACAGTTCTGGATTTAATCCTATTCAGTTAGGTAGTGCTACTCACGTATATCCAAATCCATCCACGGGCATGATCGCCATTGACCTGGAAAATTGGAGGGAACCGCTGGACATAACCGTGTATAATTTACTGGGACAGGAAGTGTATCGTGAAAGGCTTGCAGGACTGTCTCCTTGGCGGCAAACATGGCGATTCGATTTGCAAAGCAAGCGAGGCACTCCACTCAGTTCCGGGGTCTATTTCATCCGCTTATCAGGAAACAAAAAGAAATTCATTCGCAAGTGCGTATTCTTAAAACCATAGTCATACTTTCATTTTCGTTTCTTTTTGCAGCCCAACCCACGTTTCGGGGTAAGGACCGCACGTCCATTTTGAATGGACCGATACCCATGGCCTATAGCCGTTTTATTGCAGATACTTACAATATTCCCTTGAGCCAGCTCAATCCCCAACGCGGTTCATATTTGATCATTACTCCCGATAATATGGAAGCCTATTTGGATGACCTGGTGACTTTCAAGAAGTCCCAGGGGTTTGACGTCTATGTGCAAACATTATCTGAAGTAGGATCCACAGCAGATGATGTGAAAGCTGCCATCGAAGCAACGCTGGAAAATGATCCAATGCTGGAATATGTGTTGCTCATTGGTGATGTGGATGGCGTGGCCGCCATGCCGTCGTTCTATTATGGCCCGGATAATGATGTGACTGATCAGAAATACACCCACTTGCTGGGCGATGACTTTTTTCCGGATGTATTCATTGGCCGTTTTTCAGTGGACTCCATTTCTGAACTGGTGGTCATGATCCGCAAAACCATTAATTATCACCGCCAGCCTCTAGCTACGAATCCCGATTGGCTGGACAGGGCCTTGATCGTCGCCGGGAATTACAGCAACACGGTACCTATTCCCATTACACCAAAATGGACGTCATATTGGATTCGTGATCTAATGCTGGATGAAGGCTATACATCCGTAGATACGGTTTTTTATCCCCCGACGCAACAGGGTGCATCCCTGATTCAGAATTACATCAACAGCGGTGTGGGTATTGTGAACTACCGCGGCTGGGGTGATGCTAATGGCTGGCACTATCCGGAATTTCACGTCAGTGACGTGGCCGGGCTCAACAACGACTGGATGACACCTGTGTTCACCAGTTTTGTCTGCAATTCCAATGATTTTGCCAATAACGTGGATCCCT
>MPMD02382067.1_pt1 | contig 10641 bp, 4 predicted proteins | sample 1617291 | NCBI WGS metagenome assembly MPMD02 (sample SAMN05944810, study PRJNA350692) | marine metagenome | biome: marine; feature: ODZ; material: water; isolation source: 120 m water sample filtered on 30 um supor filter | place: Pacific Ocean | collected 2012-04-09 | depth 120m m | reverse complement strand
CGGCCAAGCGTCCGAACGTGCTGTTCATCTTCACCGACGACCAGCGACCGGACGCCTTCAGCGGGCTGGGCAACCCGGATATCCGGACGCCCAACATGGACCGCATCATCAACAGTGGCTTTGTGTTCAACCAGGCGTACATCCAGGGCTCGATGACTTTTGCCACCTGCCTGCCGAGCCGGGCGATGATCATGAGTGGCAAGCCGCTGTTCCGTGCCCCGCTGCAGCTCGACTCCGGGGTGCTGATGCCGCAGGTGTTCCAGAAAGCCGGCTACCGGACGTTCTGCAGCGGCAAGTGGCACAACGGCGAGTCGTCGTTTGAGAAATGTTTCGACGAGGCCGAGGCGGTGTTCTTCGGCGGCGCGGCGAGAACGCATGTCAACGTGCCGGTTCACCGGATGATTGCCGGGTTGATGGTGCCGTACGACGCCGGCGAGACGTTTTCCACCGACCTGTTCGCCGATGCGGCGATTGAGTTCATCGAAGGCCAGTCGGAAAAGGAGCAGCCGTTTTTCTGCTACATTCCGTTCACCGCACCGCACTCGCCGGTGACGCCTCCCGGCAAATGGGCGACAATGTATGATCCAAAAAAAATCACGCTCCCGCCGAACCACTCCGCACTCCGTCCGGATCTGGCCGACAAGCGACAAGGCAGCGGTCGGCGTAGTGGTGGTCGCGGTGGCCGTGGTCGCCAAGGCGATGACACTTCGCCGGTGGATCGTGCCAGGCAACAGTACGCGACGTACTACGGCCTGATTTCCCACCTCGACTACCACATCGGCCGTGTGCTCGACACGCTCGAGAAAACCGGCCAGGCGGACAACACAATCGTCCTGTTCGCCACCGACCACGGCATGGCGATGAACAGCCACGGCCAGTCCGGCAAACACAACGCCTACGAGCACACGTCGCGCGTGCAGATTTTCGCCACTGGCGCCGGCGTCCCGAAAGGCTCGTCAGACGCGCTCGTTTACCTGTACGACATTTACCCGACACTCTGCGGCTTGACCGGCCTGTCGATCCCCGGCGAGGTCGAGGGCAAGAACTTGGCCAAGGTCATCCACGGCAAACAGGCCAAGGTGCGTGACCATCTCTTTACCGCGTACATGGATGACCAGCGCGCCATTCGCGACGATCGATGGAAACTGTTTTACCGGCCGAAAGAGGATCGCGCCGCGCTGTACGACCTAAAAAACGATCCGCACGAGTTAAACGATCTTGCTGCCAAGCCGGAAAACAAGGATCGCATTGCCAAGTTGAAAGTCGAATTGGCCAAGGCGCAACAGTTGTACGGTGACACGCCTGAAGTCATCGCGCGTCTCATGCGCAGTCGCGGCGGTCGTCCCGGTGGCGCTGGTGGTCGCCGCCCGGCTGGTGCCGGCGGAATTGCCCGACCGACCGTTGACGCGTCCGCCTTGGCCAAGCGCGTCACGGAAAAATTCCTCACCCACGCCAAGGCCGAGTCCGGCTTGGCCAAGGGGGAGTTCCAGGAGATTTGGACGCAACTGCATGCGGCGTGGGCTGGTGATGAAAAATCGGTTGGTCGACCAGACCTGATTCAAGGTTTTGCCATGTTGCTCGGTGAACAGCCCAGCGAGCGTGGAGGCCGGGTCGGTGGCCAAGCGGATCGTGGAGGCCAACGACGCCCCGCTGATCGCTTCGGTGGACCCATCGGCACGAGCGGTGTCATTGCCCGGGCCTTCAGCTACGCGACCGATTCAGACGGTGACCGGGAAATCACCGCTGCGGAGGTTCAGTCCGCCGCCAAAAAATGGTCCGTCGACGGCGACAAAAATGCCGACGGCGAGCTGAGTCAGGCCGAGATTTCCTCGGTCATCGAGGGATTCATAAAAACCATGCCCGCTCCCCGAATCCGCCGCCGGTGAACAACCGGGAGGCGCGTTCCCCGGTCTAGCGTGTCGCGACCCTAAACCTCCCATTGTGAGCCGCTCGTTTTTGGGCAGCGGAAGGGATGGACTCGTGAAAAAGCTTGTCAGGGAAGGTCGGATCGGTGAGACTTTCTGGGTTATGAAATCACTGTCCATTCTGTCCATTACCGCCGTTTTTCTGGCTGGCATCGCCGTGCCGAGTGCACAAACTGAAATCAAGTCGACGGCTTATGACAAAATACCGTCGGTTGACCTGTCGCAGTTCACCGAGAAGCAGCAGGCTACGATCATGAAGCGCTCCAACGCGGAGAAGTGCGACTGTGGCTGCAAAATGACCGTGGCCGAGTGCCGCAACGACGACCAGACCTGCGGCAAAAGCGTCGTGCTGGTCAAGGCGATCATCAAGGATATCACCGGCAAGGACGTCAAGCTGGCTGCGGCCAAGCCGGAGGCGGATGATCGCATCGGCAAACCGGTGGACATCAAGTTCACCTCCATCGACGGCAAAAAAGTCGACGTGTCAAAGATGAAGGGAAAGGTGGTGCTGATCGATTTTTGGGCGACATGGTGCGGACCCTGTGTCCGTGAAATTCCTAATGTCAAGAAAGCCTATGAAAAGCTTCACCCGAAAGGCTTCGAGATCGTTGGCATTTCGCTCGATAGCAAGGAGAGTGCCCTGCGTCGGTTTGTCAAAAAAAAGAGGAAATGCCCTGGTCGCAATACTTCGATGGGAAGGGATGGAATAACATCATCTCCAAAAAACATGGTATACGCAGCATCCCGGCAATGTGGTTGGTGGATAAGCAAGGCAACCTTGCCGACCTAAACGCCCGTGCTGATCTTGTGGACAAGGTTGAGAAACTCCTCTCCGCGCCTTCGCCCGAGGCGAAGTAGTCGATTAAACGAAATCTTTTCCTTCGCGAAACGCCGTTGGCCAAGCGCATGGCCAAACGGTGTTTTTGTGGACTACTTCACCACCATCACGCCCTTCATGATGATCCAGTGTCCTGGGAAGGTGCAGATGTAGGGGTAATCGCCGCGTTCCTCGGGTGCGGTGAAACGGAGGGCCTCGGCGGAGAGTGGGGCGACCATTCTGGTGGCGTGCAGCACCTTTTTTGACTTGGGAACGTACTGGCCGCGCTGGGCTTCCTTGGGATCCTTGGCCATTTCGTTGGCCGCAAGGCCAATTTCCTCCTCGGCGCCGGGGGCGACGATCACGATGTTATGCGCCGTGGCGTCCGGGTTGGTAAAGTCGATCCGGACCGGCTGGCCAGCCTGCACTTCGAACCGTGTGACGTCGTAGAGCATGCGCTCCTTCACCGCCGAGATCTTCACGACCTGCAGGTTTTTCTGAGTGTCAAATTCCGCGTCCTTGGCGGAGTAACGTTTGTTGGGCGACATTTTCTGCCGGAGGTCGAAGGCGGCCATGAACTTGGCCAGTTCCGGGTGCGTGGCGACAACGTCCACGTTGCTCTTCCACAACGGCTCGATGGTGCGCGAGCCAAGCGCGGTACGGATGGCATAGCTCAGGTGGCCAATATTCGGATGCTTAATTGTGTCGAGCAACGCATCGAGTGCAGTGGGTGTGCCGATGTAGCTCGCGGCGATGGCGGCCTCCATGCGCACGAGGCTGCTTGGATCGTTGGCGCGTTTGCGGAGCAGCACCGGGCCGTTTTCAAAATGATCGTGCCAGTAGCGCAACTGGTGTGTCGCCGCGGCGCGGGCGTGGGGGTCGCCGCACTCGAGCAATTCGCTGAGCAGTTGGGTGTTTGTGGCACCGATGCCGCGGTAGAGCCAGACGGCCTCGATCTGGTGGTGCCGATGGCGCGGGTCGGCCGGGTCGAGCTTGGCCACCCACGCATCGAGCGCGGCCCTGACCTTGGCCGGGTTGCGGTCGCGTAGTTCGCGCTTGGCCCAGTAGCGGTAGCGGTATTCGCGGCGCTTGAGGATGTCGAGCAGTTGGCCAAGCGGCGCGCCGGCGATCTGCGGCATTTTTTGCGGCTTGGCACCCTTGGGCATGATACGGAAAATCCGGCCGCTCACCCGGTCTCGCCGCTTGTCGCGCAGCGAGTATTGCGCGTGGCCCTTGACCGGGTTGTACCAGTCGCAGACGTACATCGCGCCGTCCGGCCCGTAGCGCAGGTCGACCGGGATGAAGCTGAGGTTGCGGGAGAAAATAATGTTGCTGACATACTCCTCGTCGTAGCCAAAGTCGGACTCATGCCAGCGGTGGAACTCGACGCGGTTGCTCGGCTTGTAGCGCACCTTCACGAAGCCGCCCTGCATTTCCTTCGGCCAGTTGGGGAAATCCACAAACTCCTGGCCGCACGTGCCGGAGTAGGCGCGCAGCCCATTCGGGCGCGGATGCTGCGCCGGGTAAACCGGATCGAGCGCGTGGAATGCCTGCGCGTAGATGGGGTAGCTCGCCATGTGCTGGCCCCAGTCGTCGAAGGTCACACCCCACGGGTTGGTGCTCTGGTGCGAGCCGAATGCCGTGAGACGGTGCCGTTTCGGCTCGAAGCGGAACCAGCCGCTGTTTTGCTGTCGCACCGGGCCGTACGGTGTCTCGACCTGGCTGTGGTGAAAAATCCCCTCGCGGAAAATCAGATCGCCGTCGGGCGTCCACGCGAAGTCGTGCAGTGCGTGGTGCGAGTCTTCGCAGCCGAAACCGGTGAGCAGCTTTTCGCGGGTGTCGGCCCTGCCGTCGCCGTCGGTATCCTTGATGAATATGAAATGCGGCTCCTCCGAGATGTACACGCCGCCGTTGCCGAACTCGAACGACAACGGGATTTGCAGGTCGTCGGCGAAGACGCTTGATGTGTCGGCCCGCCCGTCTCCGTCGGTGTCCTCGAGGATGACGATCTTGTCGTTGGGCTCGTTCCCGGGATAAACGTGCGGGTAGGTCGTCGAGCAACTGACCCAAAGCCGGCCTCTGGCGTCCCAGCGCATTTGGATCGGGCAGGCCAGGTCTGGGAAATCTGTTTCGCTGGCAAACAGGTTCACCTCGAAGCGCGGATCAACTTCAAATTCGCCGAGTTCGTCCTTGGGCGAGAGCAAGCGGTTGGCACCGCGGCTCTGCGTGGTCGGCGGCAGCGGCGGGACATTCGAGTCATCGATTGCCGTTGTCACCTGTTTGCCCCTGGCCAAGTCCCGGATGCGCTGATCACGGTTGGCGCTCATGAGGTCGAAGTTGCGCATCGCCGGCAGGAAGTCGAGATAGCCGTAGCTGCGATTGCGTCCGCCAGTGTAGTAAAACGTGTTAACCGGCCGGAAGCGGCGGAAGAACTGTTTGTTTTTCTCCAGCACCGCCGCGCGGATCTCCTCATCGACCACCGGCGGCTCGATGCCGAACACCGCCTTGAACACCGTGTCGGCGAACAGCCGGTAGCCGTCGTCGTTGAGGTGGCAGCCGTTGAACGTCAGGTCGTGTTCTGGCGCTGCCATCACCTTTTCGGTGGGGGAGAACAGATCGACGAAGCCGACCTGCTGCTTCGCCGCGATGTCCCGCATGGCCTCGGTGTAAAGCCGCAGGTTCGCGTTGTTGACGGCGGCATGGACGCCTTCGATATTTTCGTTGGCGATCGGCGAGAGCAGCACGAGTCGCGGGCCGTTTTTGCCGTTGAACGCCTTGGCCTTGGTCGCCGTGATGTAGCCGTTGAGGTCGTCCCGAAACTTGGCCAAGCCGTCTGGCCCGGCGAATGATTCGTTGTACCCGAACGCCGCAAAAATGACATCGGCCTTCACGAAAACGAGGTGTTGGTCAGTGTCGGCAAAGTTCGCCGGGCGCGGCTGCAGGCCAAGCGCATCGGCTGGCCAGGCGAGGTTGCGAACCGTCAGGTCGTGGTTCGGATGCGCCTGGTGCAGCAGTGCCTCGAGGTATCCAAAGTCCTGTGAGCGGTCGAGCAGCGTGTTGCCGATGAAGGCGATGTTCATGCCACGTTTGATTTTCAGCGGCAACCGGGTATTAACGGGAGAGGTTACTGGAGGGCGAGTTGCCGTTTTTTCGAACAATGCGTACTGAGCCAACTCAGGACTTTTCGGTTCCGGTTTCTCTCCGGTTTGCTTGTTGCGGGCATCGGCACGAGCCGCCGCTTTTTTGCTCTTGGCTGCACGCGACTTGAGCCTGGCCAAGGGAAGAATTCTTGTTTTTGCCGGGGGTACCTTTTCGCCTGCGGCCCAGCAAATTCCATTGATGAAGAGTCGCAGCAGGTTCCTGTTCTCGAAGCTGTTCTTGTGGCCTAGGGTTGTGCAGAACACCCGACCACCCCATTTGTTTTTCCAAGTCCAGGCGACATCCTGCGTCATGGTGGGCTTGATTTCGAATGTTCCGAAGCGGTTGGTCTTTTTGCCCGGCTTGTTGGATTGGCCTGTGCCGCGAAGCAGCGGCTGTGCGCCCTGGGCAGGGTCGGAGAGGTATAATGTGCCAGCGGCGGCAATCGGTTCGGCCAGATTGATGCCGGTGAGGATCGGGTGGTCTCCGGCACCCTTGGCCAAGGTGACGGATGTATTGCCCTGGACGTGGGCGAAGTATTGGGAACCAAGTGCATCGCGGCCGAAGCCATTGTTCCACTTGGCCAAGCTGTTGCCTTTGGGATAGTCGAATGCATGGGTGCTGGTCCGGAATCCCACGACCGGCTTGCCGGCCTCGAGGTAAAGCCGGATCATACGAAACTGATCCGGCGGCAGCGTGAGAAAACGAGTGTAGAAAATCGCGACATCGGCCTCCTGCAACAGTTCAAGTCCATCGATTCCCTTACTGTTTTTTTCCGGATTGTACCCGGGGTTGAGCACGGAGGTCTTCCAGCCAAGCACATCGAGTTGACTGGCCAGCGCAGGCATTGTTTCGTGCGGACTATAATGGTGTGTGCCGACGACAAACAGAGCATGCGGTTTGGCTGCCTGTGCTTGGCCAAGCGCGATCAATGTTGCTAGTAAAAATGCTGGATTACGCATGATACGTGGCCGTGGATGAAACACTCAAACCAAGGGCTCGTCGAGCGTTTGGTACTGCGGAGTGAGCAGATCGAGGCTGGATAAACAGTTGCCCAAGGCTTAGTTCGGTCTATTTTGGCTTGTACAGGCCGGATTTAGTTTGGGATAATTCCGGCGGTTGATTGAAAAGATATGACAACGATTAGACATAGCTTGTTGGTGGCGGTAGCGGCGGGACTGCTTTTCAGTGGTTGCGCCACGGAACCGGGAAGAAAAACAGCAGTTGGCGCCGGATTGGGTGCGGCGATTGGCGCAGCAGCGGGGGCCGTTATTGGCAACCAGAGCGGCGAGGCTGGCAAGGGAGCGTTGGTCGGTGCCGGTGTCGGGGGGCTAATCGGTGCCGGTGTGGGCAACGCCAAGGAGGCCAAGGAAAAGGAAGCGGCCAAGCCGAAGGAGTAGCCCTTCAAGTGAATTAAATTTGTGGGAGAGCCGGTGTTGGCTCTCCTTTTTTTCTGGTATTCATGAAGGCACTGTTCGTCCACGCGCATTTTGACGATTATGAGTTCTCCACTGCCGGCACATTTGAAATGTGGCGGCGGCGACTGGGCGGCGACTTTAGCGCGCGGCTGGTCATCTGTACCGACGGGGCGGCGGGACATCATCAGCTATCACGGGAGAAGACAGCGCGCATCCGGCTGGCTGAGCAGATGGAATCGGCAAAGTTGGCGCAGTGTGAGGTTGAGCCGCTGTTGTTGCCTAGTGGTCGGGCGCCGCGCGAGGCCTGCCTGCAGGTGGACAGTGATCTGCTGGCCGCGCTCTGGAAGGCTATAAGGGATTTTGAGCCGGATTATCTGTTCGCCCCGCCGGTGCCGTCAGACTCCCTCGCCGGGCTGCACGTTGACCACGTGGCCGTGGCGGAGGCGGTTCGCAAGGTGGCCTACATGATCAACGTGCCGCACGCCTTCACGCCGGAGTACCCGTCCGACGAAGCCGAGCCGAGGCCGTGCAAGGTGCCGGTCATCCTCACCGCCTACGACGGATACATGTTTGGGGCGAACTCTTTTGATCTGGCGGTGGATGTGAGCGCGGCGTTCGATCTGATGGTGGACATGACCTGGTGCCACCAGTCGCAGGTGACCGAGTGGCTGCCGTGGGTGGGGCGGCACGACATGGACGTGCCCAAGTCGAAGGAGGAGTGGCGCGCCACGCTCGGGCACCGCTATGCCAAGCGCAACCGTGAGTTAGGCCTCGACGGCGAGCCGACGGTGGAAGTTTTCGGTGTCACCGCTTGGGGCGAGATTCCGACGCTTGAGCAGCTCAAAACCGACCTGCCCAATCTCATCACGCCGGCCGAGACCGAGGCCCGTTTGGCCAAGCGACTGGCCCAGTGGCGCGGCGAGTGAGGAGTTGAAGAGGGTAAACAACATGAACATAACTTCTGAATATTTGCACAACAATCTCCCTGCCGGCTTGTTGGGTGGGAAGGTTGATTTGCTTGGCCTGATGTTGGCTGTTTTGTTTTCTGCATCTGTTTCATCGTTTGCCCACGATGCCTACCTGATTCAAAACGCTGTGAACGTTCAGAACGCGCTGGATTACCTAGGACATCCCTTATCACCCAAAGCCAAGGATCAGATTAAGCAATTGTCAGGAAAGGATGCGTTGAAGGATGCCAGTTCAGCGGTGCAGGATATTTTGGATTCGTATTCCGTGGCAGTTGTTCGGATCAAGGGTGACTTGAGTGTGGCGGTCACGCCGGGTGTGGCGACACCTCGACTGCAGCAGGGCGGATGGAGCAGCTTTTTGGTCAAGATACACAACGAAGCCGGACATGAGGGCAGGTTGAAAGTGAAGAGTCCCAATGCGGAGCCCTTGTTCGTGGAGTCGCGGGGTGAAGAAACGGTCAAGCCAGAGGAAATGTTCACCATGGGCCAGTTACAGGAAAGATTCCTGTCTCTTTCACTTTACCGCAACGAACCCATGAAGGGTACCCTTTCAGGAGCACCGGTTGAGTATGCTATTCTACAAATTCACTCAAAAAAAAGCGGACACCTCGAGGCTGATATCGATTTCCACCTCGGCAATTACTACAAAAACATGGCTGTAATAGCGCCAATTTTTCTGGGCACAGGCAATCAGAAAAATAAAGAGAATGGACTCAAGGGTGAGTATTTCAACAACAACGATTTTTCGGGGACGCCCGTGATGGTTCGTACGGACAGGCTGATAGATTTCAACTGGTCCGATCAGCCTGATGAGAGTCAGTTGAACATGGACGAGTTTTGTGTGCACTGGACCGGATGGCTGTTTCCACGGAAAACAGGGCGCTGCCGGATTGGCGTTCGGAGCAACGATGGCAGCCGGCTGTATATCAACGGGAAACTGCTTGTTGCCAACTGGGGGCTGCATGGTTCAACCCTTAAAACGGCGGAGGTTGATCTCGTTGCAGGGAGGCCGGTGGCGTTGTCTGTGGAGTACTATCAGGGCGGCGGATCGGCAAGCGTGCAATTGGAGTGGGACGAGGGGCCGCTGAACACTTCACGCATCCGGTTGGCGTTTGAAGCGGCGCCCGCCATTCCGGTGGTGTTCAACATTACGGATGAAGATGGGAATCCGGCGATGGCATCCTTTGTCATCACCGACGGCGTGGATCGGAACGAATACAAGGCAGACAAAAACAACGGGCAGTACGGGCAGCACTTGAATCATGGATTGTCGGATTACGATCGCCGGGCCGAGAGGGAATATGAATATTATCCCGGCGACTTGAAGGGGATATACCCGCTGCCTTCCCGTCGTCTGCCGGTGTTGGACACCTACCCCGATCATTACTTCCACGCCCAAGTGTACCGGGAAAACGGTGAGCATGTTTTGCTGCCGCCGGGGAGTTACCGCGTTACCTATACACGGGGGCCGGAGTATTTGGTCCAGACACAGGAGCTCAATGTGCCTCCCGGTGGAGAGGAGATTGAGGCATCATTTCGGCTGAAACGCTGGATACACATGAGTCGCCTCGGGTATTACAGTTCCGATTCGCATATTCACGCTTCAGGATGTTGCCACTATAACAATCCGGAAGAGGGGCTCAGGCCGGAGCATATATCACGCATCCAGCAGGGGGAGAATTTGAACGTTGCCAACATTCTGAACTGGGGCTCGAACTGGAATCACCAAAAACAGTTTTTCACTGGGCACGATCATCCCTTGTCGGGGCACGATCATATACTTCGATATAACGTCGAGGTGTCGGGTTTCCCTTCATCGCATGCCGGTCATATTGTGTTGCTGGGATTGACGGAGGATGATTATCCGGGAACCGGCCACATCAGGGAATGGCCGTCATGGAACGTACCCATCCTGCGCTGGGCAAAGCGTCAGCGTGCGATCACGGGTTACGCTCACTCGGGTTGGGGCCTGACTCCCGTGAGCGCCACGTGGCAGCTTCCTAATTATGTACTGCCACGAATGAACGACATTGGTGCCAATGAGTTCGTGGCGGCGGTCACAGCCGGGTTGGTCGATTTTTATTCCGTTGGCGATACGCCCATCACGTGGGAACTGAACATGTGGTACCATAGCCTGAATTGCGGATACCGCACGACCTTGAGCGGCGAGACGGATTACCCGTGTATTTATGATGAGAGGGTCGGGGAAGTGCGAAGCTATATCAAGTTGTCCAACGGGCTTGATTACGAATCTTATCTGGACGGAATCCGGCTCGGGCGGGGCTATGTCTCGGACGGACGGACTCACTTGATCAAGACGCGTTTTAGCGGTCAAGCGATTGGGGAGGGAGGCAGTGAACTGCGGCTGGAAGATG
>MPMD02369098.1_pt1 | contig 10642 bp, 9 predicted proteins | sample 1617291 | NCBI WGS metagenome assembly MPMD02 (sample SAMN05944810, study PRJNA350692) | marine metagenome | biome: marine; feature: ODZ; material: water; isolation source: 120 m water sample filtered on 30 um supor filter | place: Pacific Ocean | collected 2012-04-09 | depth 120m m | reverse complement strand
TTGTTTAATGATTCCCACTTTTTCTCCCAGGCATTATGATCATTCATCAAAGGTAGGCCGCCATCACTGGCTGATAATACTTTAAAAGGGGCATCTTTAAATAAAATAACATCGTGCTGGTCCGGATGGTGGTTTTCTGCACTATAACCACCAAACTTGAAGTTCCTCGATGTTGTGGCTACCCCATCTGTTGAGTAATATAAATTTATTCCACCATAATAGACCAAATTCTCATCCGTTGGACTTACACGAACGTGAATGTCATATCCACTTTGAGAATTGTAATCATTCGGTAAAAATTGACTTCTGTCTTCCCAGGAGCCGCCGGTACCTGAACCATCATCGGATACATATTTATATTTCCAAAAAATATGATCATCATTTGTATTGCCAATAAAGTAGGCAACGGAGTCATTCGATTCAGAAATATCAGCTACTAATCGACTGAAGGAAGTGGTAAAATTTGTGGGAGTAATATTGGTCCATATTTCCCCATCTAAAGAACGCATAATAGGGCCATCTGATTCTTCATCGCCTAAAACAGCAATCATGAGTCCTTTACTCGTCATGGTTAAATCTGTATACCGATCCTCACCATTTCCCAAAATTACATTCCATGTTGTCCCTTCATCCTCACTTTTATAAATGGTTCCAAATGAAGCGGTGAAAACATGACCCGTTGTTGGATGCACTTTTATTCGCCAAGAATAATTGAGATAGTTATCAAAAAATTCAGGTGTATTTGTGGATGTAGAAGAAATCAATTCCCAATTATATCCATTATCAATCGATTTATAAATACCATCTCCGCGAAAAGGAGCTCCACGGGCACCGGCTGAGTTCCCTCTCAATTCCCCGGTAGTAGCATACCATATATTCGTTTTCCCGACCCTGGGATCCTGAACAATAGAGGATACGCTGTGAAGCTGGTGATTCTTAGTCATTTTAGCCCAACTTTGGCCACGATCTTCTGTTCGCCAAATGCCACCAGAAATACCCCCGGCTAAAATTGTATTCGGATCCATTTTATCAATAACAACACCGCGAGTTCTTCCACCGACGTTATATGGACCCCGTAAAGTCCATTCTAAATTCGATTGGTTAGATTGTGCGCCTTTCATTCTGATCGGTAAATGATTTGCTTTCGGAATTGATTTTGCATATTTCAGGGAACGAAATTTGATACCATCCGGGATTTCATTGGTAATGGGACTTTTCAGCCTGAGCCATTCAAATATTAATCGTGAGTTTGGGCCGCCTTCTATACCTTCCTCAACTGGGTGCTCAAAAGGTTTACCTGGATTGCTGGGTAACTTATTGAAATCTCCAACAATAAAAGAAATGATAAAAATCAAAATAAAAAATGTTCCAGTTAATTCATTCTTTTTCACAAACAACACCAATTAATTTTCTTGAAAAAATAGATTCAAATTTAAACTGTATATGCAGTTAATTATTTAAAATTCTTAATTCAACTTAAGGCAAATTCTAATTCTGACAAACCTACGTTTCGGCTAAATCGCTGTGCTTCCTTTTCATCAATATAACGTATTAATGTAGGAACGGCAAAAACTAATTGTTGTGCAGCTAATTCCAGCGATTGGGTTGTATCAATATAATGAAATATCCAATCTCCGATTTCTGAAATGAGTTCTAGGTTATTCACGTAACATATCCAAAGTACTATTTCGATAAATTTTTCCTGAAGTTGTTACTCTAAACTTTTCAATAAAGTGAATTTCTTTTGGTTCTTCATATTTTTCTAATGAGTCCAAGGAAATATCGAGTTTCTCCCCTTCAATGATCAATATCACCTTTTTCCCCAGAGATTCATCGGGTACGCCAGCAATAAAAAACCGCCGATCTGAAATCACTGCAGTTAACTTGGCTTCTACTACTTCTGGGATGATCTTAATTCCGCCCGAATTGATCACATTATCAACTCGCCCTAACCAACGAAACGATGCTTCATCCACTAAATCAACCAAGTCGTTAGTCACAATTGGATTTGGATTTAACATGGGTGTATGAATCACCAAACAGCCCCGATCATCCACTTCAAAATGGACACCATCCAATGCCTGAAAGAATTTTGATTTATTAGAACCATTCAATTGTTTGATAGCTACATGTGTTAGTGTTTCCGTCATGCCATAGGTTTCATAAATATCTGTCGGAACGTTTTGAAGCCTTTCAACCAATTTAGGATCCACTTGCCCACCCCCAACAATAAGTGTTTTTACTTTGTCCAATTGATCGATGGAATTTTCTAACTGTATAGGAACCATGGCAGCAAAATCAATTTGCTCACCTATACCTTCCAATGGATTAGATGATGGCTCCACAATTGTTAGCTCTAACCCTAATTCAAGTGCCCGGACTACCATCATTTTTCCGGCAACATATTTCATGGGCATGCAGAGTAAAGTCGAATCCCCTTCCTTGAGTCCAAATGTTTTTCCAGTGAGATTAGCGGAATTTCTCATCCATTCTTTTTTTACCTGAATAGATTTCGGTGAACCAGTAGAGCCTGATGTATGAAGCGTCATTTCATCATTAGGTGAATACCAATCAGAGATAAATTGATTTACGTCATTCCAAATGGGAGAATTATTAGACGATAAAATCCCCTGGTCCACATTGAGTGGGGATGGAATGTTATTCGTAAAAAGTTGTCCTGTTCCCAAACCCTGAAACCCTTTAGGTTGCATTTTGGATGTCCATTGGGCGATGGCATTTAATCCAATATTCGATTCCAACGCCGATGTGACCCACCAACCAATATTTCTTTCTTCTGCCAGTTGAATCCATTTTTTTGATTCAAAAAATCCGCCTAACAAGGTTGGCTTTAAAACCAAATATTGGGGGATTACTTTTTCTAACAATTTGATTCTATCCTTTTCATCAATAAGTGGAATCAATTCTTCATCTAACGCAATTGGGACTTGTGATTTTTGACATAACTCTGAAAGCAATTCCCACTGCCCTGGCTTAATCGGTTGCTCGATAGAATGAAGATCAAATTTAGAAAGTTTTTCCAATTTTACCATTACATCATTTTCTGTAAATGCACCATTGGCATCCACGCGGAGTTCTAATTCATTTTGATCAAATCTTGACTGGATAGATTGTAAGATTTCTAATTCTTTATCAAAATCAATAGCACCAATTTTCATTTTGATGCACTTCCATCCTTCGGCTAATTTTTCTTCCACTTGGCTAACCATAAATTCTGTATCACCCATCCAGATTAAGCCATTTATATCAATTGATTTGAAATGGTTAAAATAATGTTGTCCACCGCCATTATTCAGATCTAAATGAGCCATTTCCAATCCAAATCGTATGGATGGAAAATCTGAAAGAAGTGAAAGGTCGGTTAAAAAATGGTTTAGATCTTGACAGATTTCATCCAGTTTAGATTCTATTTGATCGAAATTGTCTAAACTCAATCCTGGCAATGGTGCGCATTCACCGATGCCGGTTCTCTCTTTATCGGTTAATGTAATGATCCAAATATCTCTGGTTTTCATGACTCCGCGAGACGTGCCTGCAGGCTGTGTAAAATTCAGCGTTCGTTTTGTCCAACCGGCTTTCATAAAATATTAAGACCAACCACAAATATTATGGTAAACATGAATGTCGCAATGGCCTGCTTTTTCAAGTATGGATCAAATGAAGTATGATCTTTGTTCCTTAATATTTCCCGTGCCGGTTTTATGAATAAAATAAATCCAAATAGGAAAAACCAAATGGCATTAATAGCCGGGACAGTATATAGAACAATGAACAGTATGCCGATAAAATTCAGCATAAAATGATAGCGTTTTGCCCAAGATATTCCGATTCGCACTACCAATGTATTTTTCCCGGATTTTGCATCCGCTTCGTGGTCACGCATATTATTTATATTGAGAACGGCTGTTGTAAAAAATCCAATAGCCGATGCCGGCAACAATAAATTCAGATCAAATAAATGGGTATGTAAAAAATAAGATCCGACAACACCCAGCCAGCCAAAGAATAGAAAAACAAAAAGATCACCCAAACCGGCATAGCCATAGGGATTTTTCCCCATAGTATATTTCACTGCTGCGCCCATGGCGGCAAGGCCAAGAATTGCGAACAAGCCCCCTCTATGTAAGTCCAAACCTTTAGTGCCTTCATAAATAAGCCATACGCCAAACACCGAACATAATAATGCAATTAACCACATAGCTTTCACCATTTCATCTTTGGTAATTAACCCCGATTGCAGAGTTCTGTACGGACCAACCCGATTATTATTATCCGTCCCCTTTACAAAGTCACCGTAGTCGTTGGCCAGATTAGAGAGAATTTGGAGAAACAGAGTTGTTACCAAAGCCAATACAAAAACCGTTAAATTAAATTGACCATCCCTGAATGCCAGCCCGCTTCCCATAATGATACAAGAAAAGGCTAATGGTAAAGTTCGTAATCTAAATGCGTTAATCCACTTCATTGTTTTTACAACAGAAACACTGAGTTCATTATTAAAATATTATTTTTTTCTGTGTTCTCTGCGACTTCGCAGTTATCAAGGGAATTTAGGATACTTTGAAAAATCAGGCTTTCGTTTTTCCACAAAGGCATCCCGACCTTCCTTTGCTTCGTCAGATAAATAATAAAGAAGTGTTGAATTACCTGCTAATTCCTGGATTCCCGCTTGCCCGTCCAATTCTGCATTGAATGATGCTTTTAACATTCGGATGGCCATGGGTGATTTCTCTTGGATTTTCTTTGCCCATTCGATGAATGTATCTTCCAACTCATCCAAGGGAACCACTGTATTTACCAATCCCATATCTAACGCTTGGTGTGCATTGTATTGATCACATAAGAACCAAATCTCCCGGGCTTTTTTCTGCCCTACACTTCGGGCCAAATAGGATGCACCAAAACCACCATCAAAGGACCCTACTTTTGGACCGGTTTGACCAAACATGGCATTTTCTGCCGCAATTGTTAAATCACATACCACATGAAGCACATGTCCCCCACCAATGGACCATCCCGCCACCGCTGCAATCACCACTTTTGGGATGGAGCGAATTTGTTTTTGTAAGTCTAATACATTCAACCGCGGAACTTCATCCTTGCCCACATAACCACCATGACCGCGAACACCTTGGTCACCTCCACTACAAAAGGCTTTGCCACCTTCTCCAGTAAAAATGATAACATCAATATTTTCATCATCGCGACAAATGTTCATGGCATCAATCATTTCTTTCACTGTTCGTGGTGTAAAGGCATTGTGTTTTTCCGGACGGTTGATACTGATCTTGGCAATCCCTTCAAAGAAATCAAACTTGATCTCATCATATTCTCTGATCGTTTCCCAATTTTGTTTCCAATTCATATTATTCTCCTTATTCTTGCCACGAAGACTCAAAGAAAAAAAATTTATAATTGTTTTTCTTCATGTCTTGGTGCCTTAGTGGTAATTCTTCTAAATGTTTCTGTGTTTGTTTTCATATCTGTAAATATTTCCAAGATGCCAGATTCCCACCCCGTTATTTCCTCTATTGATGACGCACTTTGATAATTCATGTTGAATTCTTTTGCTGTGATTTTTGCAGTTCGTTGGTGTTGTGTCGTAAATAATTCTGTTAGGTGACCTTGTGATGATGGCCCGGGAATCATATTAAATATGCCTCCGCCGGAATCATTCAAAATAACGATTTGCAGATTCGTTGGAAATTCATGATTTAACCAAAGTCCGTTTCGATCATAGAAAAAGGAAAGATCCCCCACAATTAATGAATGTTTCCGTTTAGGTTCTACCAATGCATGACCAACCGCAGTGCTCACAACACCTTCAATACCAGATGTGCCCCGATTGCACCAAACATCAATTGTGGAATCATTCAATCCAATAAAATTTGCGATACGAACCGGCATACTATTCCCCAAGTGAAGAACACTGTTTTTCGGTAAATCCTGAATCACTTTCTTGACAGCAGAGAAATAATTGAAATCTGATTCTTCTAATAGGTCGCGCAACTTTTCGTTTACCATTTTTTGCTGATCTAATAATGAAGAAGAATAAGCGCTCTTATCATTTAATATTCTTTTGATTTCTGTGCCTTTTGTGGCTAATCGATTTTTTTGCTTTTTTTCAATCCATTCCAGAAAAAATACATCCGGTGAAATAGCCACTGTTTGGGTAAGTGATTGAAAAGGATTACCCGCCATCCCCAATCCTATATGCCAATGAACTTTTGGTTTATGTTTTCTTAAATAGAGTTTCAGATTTTTTGAAATCACGGATCGCCCTAAGGTAATCAAAAAATCCGGCATCAAAGATTCATCATCGGTTTTGAAAATTAAATCTGACGATTTAATGACGCCTTCTACACCATGAAGATTGGAAATAACATCCCCTGTCACCGCTACATCCAATTGTTTAAGCAATTCAACTAATTGTGAATTCGGTTCCAATTGCCCACCTAACACTAAAACTTTAGCTGATGAATTCAAAATCGACTCAAACTCAATCCAAACCGCATTTTCAATTTTGTTAATTTTATCTTTGCTCTGTGCTCTCTGTGTCTCTGTGGTTAATACATTATCATCCAAAGATTCTGGATAAAACGGCTCCCGAATTGGAATATTTAAATGCACGGGGCCGCCCGCTTCATCTAAAGCCAAAGTCAAAGCTTCTACCCCAATTTTCACATTGTTTTCATTATAATTAAAACTGCCTTTTAAATGGGGTTCATATATCTTTTCTTGATGAATCGTTTGTCCATCCCATTGATCGATCCATTCCGGTGGTCGATCAGCCGTTAAGACAATTAAAGGGACATTTTGATAAAATGCTTCAGTGACAGCTGGCGCAAAATTCAATGCTGCAGTTCCGGATGTACAAGCCAAGACGACTGGCTTCCCAGATTGTTGCGCCAAACCCAATCCAACAAATCCAGCAGATCGCTCATCGGTGATCGAAATGGTTTCAATATCTGGATGCTTCCCAAACCCAATGAGTAATGGCGCACAACGAGACCCAGGACAAACCACCGCATTCTCCACACCAAATTGGGCACAGATTCCCACCAAATCATAAATATGTTGGGTGTTTTGGATTGCTAAGGAGTTTTCCAATTATATCTCCGAGTCTCCGGATCTCTGTGACGAAGAACTTCCATTCATCACATCCAACAATGTTTGGCATTTCAAAGTCGTTTCATCCCATTCTTTTTCTGGGATAGAGTCGTGGGTAATTCCCGCACCTGCATAAAGCACAGCCCGTGTCCGCAGAATTTGCATACATCGAAGATTAACATAAAGGCGGGTATTCCCATCCATATTTACCGGACCTAAATAACCGCTGTAAAACTCTCGATTCAAATGCTCGTTAGCAGTAATGAATCTCAATGCCGAAAATTTTGGCATTCCACAAACAGCCGATGTAGGATGAAGTAAATTCAACATAACCGTTCCCAATTCAGGGAAATGGACTTCATTTAAATCCACATTAAATTCCGTTTTAAGGTGAATCATATTTCCGGCTCGAACTGATCGTGGGCCCGTTTCCACAAATTCTCGAAGTCGAATCGTTTTAAATTGTTCAATAATATAGCGACTTACCATAGCCTGTTCTTCAATTTCTTTCTGATTCCAAGCCGCATCAGATACATCTTTTTCTAAAGGAAATGGTTGAGTTCCCGCCACTGATACTGTTCGAAAATGATCATTTGTAGATTCAATTAACAGTTCTGGTGTCACACCCATCCACGTACCACGATCTGGGATGGAAACTAAACTTACAAAGGCATCAGGATATGCTTTTTCCAATCGATTAAATTGATTAATAATATCAAAATTATCTGATAATGGTTCATCATAAGTTCTGGCAGTAACCACTTTATCAAATTCCCCTTCTCCAATCGCCATAATTCCATTTTGAACCATTTGAATAAAATGTGTTTTTTCACCGGAGATCTCCGTATCTGGGCGGGTATTTAAATGATATGGTACTTTATCATTTTTACCAAAACTTTCGTGTACCCATGGATCTCCAATTTCTATTTTCCAATTACTATTTTTACCATCGGAAGCAAGAATATCCGTTTTTAAAAATAGCGTTTCATTTCCTTCTGGGTTCATAAATGGACTTATAATAAACCCGGGATCCGTTGTTTGAAGATCAATGCGACCTTTAGATGGTGACCCAGAAATATCTGCAAGAAAAAAAGTTCTTTCCCCATTTGGGCATCGCCACATAGCGATGGAACCTTTTTTGGCCATCACGCTTAACCAAAGGGATTTTATATCAATAGATTTTTCAACAAGGTTCTCATGCATAATGAGTTATCCCTTTTTTACTACAGCAAGTGTTAATCGTGAAATGCAAACTAATTGGTCATTTTCATTACGAATCCGAATATTCCACACTTGAGTTCTTTTACCAATATGAACTGGCGTCGCAACGCCAAATACCCATCCAGATTTTGCACTTTTGATATGGTTGGCATTTATTTCCGCTCCAACCACAATTTCGTCGGGATAATTTACGTGGAGAGTCCCGGCAATGCTGCCCAATGTTTCTGCAAAGGCAACAGATGCACCGCCATGCAGTGTACCCAGTGGCTGTTTTGTACGGCTATCAACAGGCATTTTTCCCACAACTTTTTCTTTTGTAGCAGCCGTCACAATGATACCAAGATTTTGAGCTAAAGTGTCTTTTTCTAGGTCTTTTATTGATTGTAAGAATTCATTATTAGTCATTTTCTTTCTCCGTTTAATTTTTTATCCCTAATCCTTTTTTTTCCCAATATACAGAGTACAAATCCCAAATGTCAGTGGGATTGATTTACAGTTTTTTAATCCTACCGACTCCATAAGTGATAGGAATTCTTTTCGGGTTGGGAAATTCATAATGGAGTCAGCAAGATATTCATAAGCTGCAGGATTTTTTGTAAACCATTTTGCTAATTTGGGTAAAACTCCATTGAGATAAAAACTATAGGTGTTTCGCCAAAACCCAGGTTCAGGTGTAGTGAGTTCTAAAACCATCAATTGACCATTGTCCACAATGATTCTCTTCATTTCGGTTAATGCTTTCACTTTATCTGGGATATTCCTTATTCCAAAAGCAATGGCGGTCACATCAAAAGAATTATCATCAAAATCAATTTGTGTTGCATCCCCCCACTTGAGTTCCACACGATCATTTAAGTTTTGAAAGCCAACTTTTTCAATTCCCTTATTCACCATTTCTTGGACAAAATCAACTCCAGTTACATTTACATTCGGATAGTTATTGGCACAATCCAAGGCAAGATCACCGGTGCCGGTGGCCACATCCAAAAATCGATTGGTTTTGAAAAAGTTCATTTCAAAAACAGTTCGTTTCCGCCAAGCCACATCCCGCCGACCGGATAATACCCGATTCAAAAAATCATACTTATCTGTTACAGATGCAAATATATCCTTTACAATTCCAATTCGTTGATCGTCGTTCATTTCCCGAACCGATGGATATTCCACACTTTTCATTTTTGCGTCTTCGCTTTTCACTTAAGTCCCTTTGTAAAAAATATTGTAATCCCCTTCACCCACTCATCTCTATTAAACTGATCTGCATCTCCATGGGATTTTGCTTCGTGGTAATCTTTCAAGAATCGGTTCAAAATTGAATCTAGGAAAAAGACCGCTTGTCCTTTATCCAGATTGGGATCCAATTCATTTCGATCCATGGCATCTTGGATTATCTCACCCAAATAGTCATTAGATAGCACTTGTAATTCCGTAACGATTTTCTGACGATTTGGAGAATCAGCAGAGTAAATCAGCCGAAAATAAATACGAGCCAATCTTGGATGATCGGTGATGAATTGCACACCCGAATCCACGATTTTGGTAAGTCGTTTTTCGAATGGCAAATCAACTGTCTCATCCCGGACTTTCCGTAAATAAGCCTTTACTTCGCCTATTGCAAGATGATAAATATAGTGGTAAAGACTACTTTTCGTTTTAAAATAATTAAAAAGCGATCCTTTGGCAATACCAGCTCGTTCCACCACCTTATTCATGGAGGCAGTTTCATAGTTCCGTTCTGAAAACTCAACTACGGATGCATCTACGATCCGCGCCTGTTTTTCTTTAGGCAATTGTTCAAATTTGTTTGTTGATGAAATCATAATTAATATAATAATGACCAGGTGGTCAATTTAGCTTTTTCATAAATAATAGAAAAGAAAAAGCCCCCAAATATTTGGGGGCTTTTAATGTAGAGACTATGGAAAGCTTATACTATTTATTAAAATGCATAGCGGATTTCAGCAACAGCTAACCGGCGTGTAGCTGGAGAGCCCACCATTTGCCGAGCTTCAGTATCCGTTACATTATCCACCGTCAAGTTAACCAGGATTTTTTCCGAGACATCGTAACTAATACCCAAGTCAATGAGAGTATAACCGCCCAAAGGACCTTCATCCATAAAGTATGGATTACCGGTGATGCTGATTCCTTTTCCTTCAGCTGTGGCACGATGGTTGCCGGAAATAAAATCAAATTCATCCACATGTCTTGTAGAAACTGAAATGGCCAAACCTTGTAATCCGAGGTCTTTCATATCCACGCCAGCTGCCCATTTGGTTTCGGGTGCATTGAT